>JAEHJW020009604.1_pt1 | contig 21753 bp, 32 predicted proteins | sample 9271431 | NCBI WGS metagenome assembly JAEHJW02 | reverse complement strand
TATTGAGGATACCAAAGGTTTTAAAACACCTGAGTACATTATCAAACGGAAACTGATGAAACACCGGTACTGTTCGGACGGTAAAGCGGTGTTTATTGAAACTTAAGGGGGTGAGAATTTGAAAATTTTAATAGCCTGCGAGGAATCACAGAGAGTTTGCATTGAAATGCGGAAGCTCGGGCACGAAGCGTATTCGTGTGATATCCAAGAGCCGAGCGGAGATCACCCTGAGTGGCATATTAAAGGGGATGCCACTAAATATCTGAATCCGGCCACAACAATTGACTTATTCGATGATGTTCATCCGTTAACCTTCAGGATTACATTTTACACAATGAACGGCGAGAAACACCATTTTCGAAAATGAGATTTAATAATTGCTCACCCGCCTTGTACTTACCTTTCAAACGCGGGCGCTTGCAGACTTTACCCGCGAAAGGGAGAGTTGAATCAAGAGCGATATGAAAAGGGTTTGAAAGCAAAACATTTCTTCATGCAGTTTCTTTGTCCCGCTTGTGAGCACATAGCGGTTGAAAATCCGATACCGTCAAAGGTGTTTGAGCTGCCGAAATACGACCAAATTATACAGCCGTATCAATTTGGCGAACCATTTAGCAAAAAAACGTGTTTATGGTTAAGGGGGTTGCCTGAGTTAAAAGCTACTAATATCATGACCAATTACAAGCCGTATGTGTCATGTGGAACAAGTGCGAATAAAGGCAACAAAGACAAAGCAGGCGTTTCGAGAGCGGGCGGTGCAGCAAAGGTTAGAAGTAAAACCTTTCCCAGCATTGCAAAGGCAATGGCGGAGCAATGGGCAGGACAGGCATAATTATACTACCGCTGACCTATCGGCAAAACGGGGAGAAAGGAATTTGAAAAATGGAAGACAAAAACTACATCGTAAGAGCAGACAGAGCAGGAGTATTTTTCGGCAAAATCAAGGAGCGCAACGGTGACGAGGTTACAATGACGGATGTGCGTCGCTTGTGGTACTGGGACGGCGCGGCGAGTTTATCGCAACTTGCGGTAGAGGGGGTAAAAGCTCCCGAAAACTGCAAATTTACAGTTTACGTTCCTGAAATGACCGTTCTTGGCGTTATAGAGATTATTCCTTGTACGACGATGGCAGAGAGTAGCATTAAGAAGGTGAGAGAATGGAAAAGATAAAAGCGTTCTTATCAATCGATGACGGTTTCGGTTTCGGTGATGGTGACGGTTACGGTTCCGGTTCCGGTGGCGGTTACGGTGCCGGTTACGGTTACGGTTCCGGTTCCGGTTCCGGTTCCGGTTACGGTGACGGTTACGGTTCCGGTGATGGTGACGGTTACGGTTCCGGTTCCGGTGGCGGTTACGGTGCCGGTTACGGTTACGGTTCCGGTTCCGGTTACGGTTACGGTGACGGTTACGGTGATGGTGACGGTTACGGTGACGGCGTAAAATCGTTTTGTTGCAATACGGTTTATTTGATAGACAAAATCCAAACAATTTTAAAAGTTGTTCACGGGAATTTTGCGAAGGGCTTTATATTAAATTCCGACCTCACGCTCACACCATGCTATGTTGCGAAACATGGCAACTATTTTGCACATGGTGGAACGCTGAGAAAAGCAAGAAACGCGGTTCTTGAAAAAGTCATGGAAAACATGAGTGAGGAGGAACGAATAGAAGCGTTTTGGGAGTGCCACAACAAAACAGATAAATATCCCGCAAAGGATTTTTACGACTGGCACCACAAACTAACAGGCTCGTGCGAAATGGGCAGAAACGAATTTGCGAAGGATCACGGAATTGATCTTGACATTGACATGATGACAGTTGAGGAATTTATCAAGCTGACGGAGAATGCTTACGGTGGTGAGATTATCCGAAAGCTGAAAGAGAGAATATAGTCTTTAATCGCCGCAAAAGCCGTTTAAATCGTTTTAAATCTAATGAGTATAATTTCACGTTTAAACGATAAAAACGGCGTGAGCGGCGCGTGAGAGAGAAAGAGAGGTACTTTATAAATCATGAGCATTGATATTAAGGAAATTATAGAAATTATAAGCGTGTTAGAAGCTGCGATAGAAGAGACAAATGCAACAATTCCAGATGAAGTGCTTGAAGCGGCTATTTATTACCTTAACGATTATGTGAAACTTAAAGGCCGTTTAAGTTGGTTCATGCCCTGAAGTTATGGGGCGGAGATAGAAAGAAGAATCACAATGGATAATGATCTGGTGCGCAAAAGCGATGTACTTAAAGCGTTGGAACAAAACTCATATGATGAATACAGTTGGTATAGCGATTTTGTGGACGCAATTCAAAAAATGCCGAGCGTTCCGCAGAAAACAGGACGATGGGAAAGTTGTTATGACTATTATAGATGTTCAGAATGCGGAGAAGAAGATTATGTCCCAAGAGGTTTTTGTAACGAATTCCGTTGGGAATACTGTCCGTATTGCGGTGCAAGAATGGAAGGAGAAGCAGAATGAACGACGTCGATTATAAACCCTTTATCCAGATGCTGCATAAAGACTACCCTCAACTCTTTTCTCAGCTTGCTGATCTTGTAAAAACTGTTATGGAGGCAGTAGAAAAAGCGGTTGAGCTGTATCGAGCACAAGGATATACGGACGAAGAGATACTACAAATTCTCACTAAACCTGATGAAGAAGAGGAGAAACGGAATGAGAGAGATTTTATTCAGAGGTAAAGATTTGCAAGACAAAAACGGCTGGATATATGGACAATTTTATAAGTCGGATTATAACAAAAGGGAACAAGAGAGCGGAAAAGCAACACTTATATTTACCCCAAACTGCGATACGTTTATTTACTGCCCCGAATACCATAACTCTTGGATGGTAAAACCCGAAACCGTCGGTCAGTACACGGGCTTGAGGGACAAAAACGGCACAAGGATTTTTGAGGGGGATATTATTGAGTATAACGGGACAAAGCATAGAGTTGTTTTTGAAAATCGTCTTCAAACTGCATATTTTGGTATTGTGATGAGCGCAATGGAAACTTGGGGCTTTAGCAATTCTGTACCTGCTAATATGATGGAGGTCATAGGCAACATTTACGACAATCCGGAGCTGCTGAAAGGAGAAGCGGAATGAGCAAAATTGACTTGAAGCCCTGTCCGTTTTGCGGATGTGACAAGCCTTTTTTGATGTTTTGCGAATACGATAAATGCAAATGGACGATCAGCTGTCCACAATGCCACATTGAGTGTACAGTCCCTGTGCTTCGAGATTTGGTAGGGCGTACAAGAACTGGACAAAGAAGGAGCAACGAAAACAGATTGATTGAAATGTGGAATAATCGGCACATTCAATCGGAAGGAGAATAACATTGACGATCAACCAATTCCGACAATATCGGAAAAACAAGGGGCGAAAACTGCTATTACAGAGCGAGATCGACAAATTGATAATGTCAGAAATTGAGCTTGATGATATTGAAATCAAGTGGCGGAAAAAAGAAGTCGCTCGGCTTTGCGGAGAAATGAAAGTGGTCAGGGATTTTCTTGACCGCTCAGACCCGTACATCTCGACCATGTTGCGGTTACACTATATCAACGGTTATCGTTGGAATGATATCGCCCAACGAATGGGCGGCGGGAACACACAGGAGAGCGTGAGGAAAATGTGCCATAGGTACATATCAAAGAATAAGTAATTACAAGGGCAGAACGAACAACACAAAAAAGTTGTCCGTTTTGTCCGTTTTTTTATGCAATAATAAAAATAGAGGCTCATAATTTTACTCCTTTCTTTCATTTCTGTGCGATTATTTGGCATAGATTGCACCTCCTTTCACAAAGCTGCCGTTAATACACGGCAGCTTGACCCGCAGGAATAGTTTAATGGTAAAATAACCGATTGCGTTCGGGTGTTTCAAGTTCGATTCTTGATTCCTGATTTTGTTCTTTTTTCTCTTTTACCTCTCGATAGCCACCCAATAGGGTGGCTATTGCACAATTAAGGTGATTGTATGAATATCATTGATTTTAAAATAGAAAATTTAAAGCCATACGAAAACAATCCGCGTCGAAATGACGGCGCGGTTGATTATGTGGCAAATTCTATCAAGCAATTTGGCTTCAAAGTGCCAATCGTGATTGACAAAGATAATGTAATCGTGTGCGGTCACACGCGCTATAAAGTAGCGAAGAAGCTCGGTATAGATACTGTACCGTGTGTTATTGCAGACGACCTCACAGACGAGCAGATCAAGGCATTTCGGCTTGCTGACAACAAGGTCGGGTCGATCGCGGAGTGGGATTTTGACTTACTCGGTGACGAGCTGGACGGCATTTTCGACATTGATATGTCGGAGTTTGGGTTTGCAAATCTTGATGAAACAAACGACTTTGATGATTTTGTTGATGAAAAACCCGAAAGTGATTTTGAGGAGAAAAAAGAGAAATACACGATATGTCCACAATGTGGTATGCACTTTATCCCGATTTTAACAGAGGAATAACATGGCTAAATACGGTATTCCATATCAGGGAAGTAAATCTGGTATTGCTGACAGCATTATAACATTCCTCCCGAGAGGAAAAAGATTTGTTGATTTATTCGGTGGCGGGTTTGCTATGTCTGAGTGTGCTTTCCGAAGCGGTAAATATGAGAGTGTATATTATAACGAATTAAACCCGCTATTGCCCGCACTTATCAAAAAAGCCATAAACGGCGAATATAACTACAATGTGTTTAAGCCCGAATGGGTGAGCCGTGAAAAGTTCAACGAGATGAAAGACAAAGACGGTTATATTGCGTATATTTGGAGTTTTGGCAATAATCCAGAAAATTATCTATTCAGCAAGGAATTAGAGCCGCAAAAGAAAAGCCTGCACAACTTTGTTGTATTCGGTATCAAAGACGACTTTATAAAGCAGTATTTCAACGATATTGACAGATATATCAAGGGTGAGGATATCAGAGCAAGGCGAATATTGCTCGGCAGATACATGAAGATGAAACAGCAGAAAAGACCGTTTAGGGAGCTCGAACAGCTCGAACGGCTCGAACGGCTCGAACGGCTCGAACGGCTCGAACGGCTCGAACGGCTCGAACGGCTCGAAATAAATTGCGGTTCATATCTTGATTATGAATATCAAGACGGCGATATCGTTTATTGTGATCCGCCTTATGAGAATACCGCTAAATATTCAAAAGGCGGTTTTGACCACAAAGAGTTCTATGAATGGGTAGCTTCGCGACCTTATCAAGTATGGTTTAGCAGCTATCAAATATCCGATAAGCGTTTCAAAATGGTGTGGGCGAAAGGCAAAGTAAACCTTATGGATGGAGCAAGCGGGCAAAAACAAAACTATGAATGTATTTACACCAATAAATAAGCCGAGGTGAACAAAATGAGCAGACCGAGAAAAGAAATTAATAAAACAGAATTTGAAAGGCTATGCGGTCTGCAATGTACTAAGATTGAAATCTGTGATTGGTTTGATATCACAGATAAAACGCTTGAATCATGGTGCAGACGCGAGTACAAAAAAGGTTTTTCCGAAATATTCTCAGAAAAACGGAGCAAAGGGAAAATATCGCTGAGAAGAGCGCAATTTCAGCTTGCTATGAAGTCACCAGCAATGGCAATATTTCTCGGCAAAAACTATCTTGGGCAGTCCGACAAAATCGAGCAAGTTGTAACAAATGTCGAAGATTTGTCGCCGCTTGCAGATATGCTAAAATTGAGCAATGAAAACACAGACAATTGAGTGGAAAGAATTCTCGGATAAACACAAAATTTACATACAAAATGCGCTGAAAAATAAAATGTGCGTTGCTGAGGGCGCGATCAGATCAGGCAAGACCATTGACCATTGTATTATTGCCGCTGCCTATCTCGACCAATGCAAAGATAAAATCCACCTTGCGAGCGGATCAACGATTGGTAACGCTAAGCTGAATATAGGCGCTTGTAATGGATTTGGGCTTGAAAACCTTTTTCGGGGACGCTGTAAATGGGGCAAATATAAAGACAACGAGGCTTTATATATAAACTCTGACACGGGCGAAAAGATAGTAATTTTCACGGGTGGCGCAAAAGCTGATAGTTATAAGCGCATACTCGGTAATTCATACGGAATGTGGATTGCAACGGAGATAAACGAGCATTACGACAGCACAGACAGCAGAAGCAGTTTTATAAAGGTCGCTTTCGGTCGTCAAGTCGCAGCTCAAAATCCTCTTGTTTTGTGGGATTTAAACCCATGTAACCCCGGGCACCCGATATATGAGAATTACATAGATAAATACTTGACCGACTACATAGGCGGTTACCAATATCAGCATTTTACAATTGCTGATAATTTGTCTATATCGAAGCAGAGAAAAGCCGAAATAGAAAGCCAATATGTAAAAGGCTCAATCTGGTATCGGCGTGATATTCTCGGCGAGCGGTGCATTGCTGAAGGACTTGTATATCCTCTGTGGGAACAGGCGATAGAGGAAACGCCAAACACAGCGGCGGTCAAAAGGTGCTTGTCTATCGACTACGGCACAATGAACGCGTTTTCATGCGGTTACTGGGAGCTTCACGGCGAAACATGGTACAGAGTTGACGAGTATTATTATTCTGGACGTGACAAAGGCGTACAAAAGACAGACGAAGACTACGGGCACGATCTTGACGATTTTGTAAACCGTCATGTTCCGCACGGCTTGCGAGTCGACGTAATTATCGACCCGTCGGCGGCGTCGTTTATAACGCTGCTGAAGCGTAAGCAATGGGCGAACGTCAGGAAAGCTAAAAACGAGGTCTTAGACGGCATACGCGACACAGCGACGGCGATGGAAAAAGACTTAATCAAAATAGATCCAAAATGTGGTGCATGGATAAAAGAAGCACGAGGCTACACGTGGGAAGAAAACACAGTTGAGGATATTCCGGTCAAGATAAATGATCACGCTATGGACGATACACGTTATTTTGTTCGCACAAACCATATTGCACGACCAAAAACGATATACAGGGGATTTTAAGTATGAACGAATTAATGAATATTTGCTATGAGCTTTTAGCTAAATATGCATGCGAAAAAGCGTGGGTGTCAGAGTGCTTTTGCCGAGACGATAAAGAAAGCAAAGCAAGAGCAGAAGCCGATCAGAAAGAAATTGCGGAATACCGAATGCGCATTGAAAATGCTGTGTTTATTGCGGAAGATGAATATATAGGTCTGACGGATTGAGGAAAACATGATAACTTATCAAGACTTGTTAAAAGTCGGCAACACCGACGCGGCGAAAATTGATTTTATACACACTGCTATACAAAAGCATAAAAACTCAGAACTTTATACAACTGCAGTAATTGCTGAGGAATATAATAGACACCGAAACGTTACAATTACGCAGTACCAAAAGTTTCTGACGAAGGTGACGGGCGAAAAGATTGTTGACGAGTGGTCAGCAAATTACAAAATACCGTGCAATTACTTCAATTTTTTTGTTGTACAAGAAAATCAATACTTACTCGGCAACGGTGTGACGTGGAAGAACAAAGCAACAGCGGACAAACTTGGCAACAAGCGAAGGCCGTTTGACACACAGCTTCAAAAGCTCGGGAAACGTGCGTTAATTGACGGAGTTTCGTTTGGTTTTTTTAACAATGACCATGTTGAGGTGTTTGCTGTTACCGAGTTTGTACCGCTTTACGACGAAGAAGACGGCGCGTTAAAAGCGGGTATAAGATTTTGGCAAATAGACACAAATAAGCCGCTGAGGGCTACGCTATACGAGCTCGACGGCTTTACTGAATACTTCTGGAAAGACGGAGAAGGCAAAGTTAAAGAGCCGAAAAGGGCATACAAGCAGAAAATCCGTACTGCTGATATTGGCGGCTCGGAAATTTACGACTTTGAGAATTACCCTACATTTCCGATCGTGCCGCTTTGGGGAAATCAGGAACGTCAGAGCTCGCTTATCGGTATAAGACAAGGGATAGATTGCTATGATTTAATCAAATCGGAGTTTTGCAATACTATTGACGAAGCGTCATATATATATTGGACGCTTACAAATGCTGGAGGAATGCAGCAGGACGAAATTGCTCTCGAGGATTTTATCCGCAAGTTAAAAAAATTTCACGCGGTGGCGGTCGATGATGAAGTACAAGCGACACCAAACTCCATTCAAGCGCCGTTTGAATCAAGAGAAACGCTGCTAAACCGCATAGAAAAGGATTTGTACATCGACGCAAAGGCGCTAAACCTTGATGATGTCAAAAGCGGCTCGGTGGTTACATCTCAAATAACGGCGGCTTATGACCGGCTCGACAAGAAGTGCGATGAATGGGAATTTTGCATTCACGATTTTATTGCAGGGATTTTAAATGTAGTCGGCATTGAGGATAATGCAACGTTCACAAGGTCAAAGATGGTCAATGTTGGTGAGGAAATACAAAACATAGTTGTCGCTTCTGCGTTTTTAACACCTGAATACGTCACGACAAAAATTTTGACTTTGCTCGGCGATGGTGACAAGGCACCTGAAATTATAGCGCAAATGAACGCTGAGAGCCTCGACACGCTTTCAAATGCGTGCAAAGGTAAATCTATACCCGAGGAAGAAAACGACGCTCAGAACGGCACAGGAAGCGAGTAAATGGCGATGTATGAGCAACGAAGCGCCTACGAAAATCTAACACGATTTAATTTTATAGGCGCTGGAGAATATGACATACCTATTATTTACAAAGATGAAGCAAAACCCGAAAAGTTTATAGGCATTAATTATGCCAAAACTTGTAAAAACAAGAAAGAAAATTGCCTGCATTTTTTTGTAGACGACTATCAATTTTCACGCTTGTGGAATAGACCTGATAATTATATTAATTTGCTTTCACAATTTGATTGTGTTTGCTCGCCTGATTTCTCGTTGTACACAGACTTCCCGAAAGCAATACAGATTTACAACCATTACAAAAAACATTGGTTAGCGGCTTACTGGCAAATGCACGGAATTAAAGTTATTCCGACTATCTGTTGGAGTGACAAAAGCAGTTTTGAATGGTGCTTCGATGGTGAGCCTGTCGGCGGCATTGTTGCTGTGTCAAGTGTCGGAACGCAGAACAATAAAACGGCGAAAGATTTATTTTTAAATGGATACAACGAGATGATGAAGCGGTTAGAACCTGAGTCAATTATATTTTACGGCAACATTCCGAAAGAGTGTTACGGGAATATTATCCGAGTTAAGGCGTTTCAAGAGAAATTCAAGGAGGCGAAACTCGATGGGCGGTAGAGGCGGTTCGAGTGGCAAAGGTGGAGGCGGCGGTTTAAGTGTCGAGAGAAGCATTCAAAGAGCCAAAAGCAAAGGCGTTTTTGACGTAGAATGGTTTTCAAGCTTGGTTGAAAACCCTGCACTATCTGTTGCTATTAGGAATATAACAGCTACACCAGATGATATGGAAAGAATTGTTTCAAAAAATTTAAAACCAGGAGAATCAGTTCAAGACGCGGTAAAAGTATTGCAAGATAGCCATATAGCGTTTAATATTGAAGTTCCGAAATACAGAGGAACTGAAAACCAGGTCAGATATGCTCAAAATCTTGCGGAAGCGTATGTAATATCAGTATCAAACACAATAGCAAGTAGATGGAGTAATTATAGCAGTCGGGGAAAAATTAAACAAGCGTTAGAAAAACAAAATATTAAATTTACAGGAAACAACTACGCTAAATATATGATCGAATCAAGCAAAACCTTAAAAGCTGTTCAAAGCCTTACAAACGCATCGGATGTTATTACTTTGTTAAAGGGTAAAGCGAATCCGAATCAAAGGGCATATAATGAAGCACCGCAAGGATATGCAATGAGGAAAACCACAAAATTCTAAAATGGATATTGCCTATGAAGAAACCGAAGCACTACTATTAGAACTGCAACTTGAAATTGAGCGCGAATACAGACAAGCGGCGCAGGAAATGCAGGAAAAGCTGATTGACTATCAAAAGCGCTTTCAAGTAAAAAACAAAATCAAGCTGAAAGAACTCCGAGACGATAAGATCACGCCGAAAGAATATTCCGATTGGTATAGAGGACAAGTCCTTATCGGTCAACGTTGGATAGATATGCGCGATCAGCTTGCTACTGACATGACGCATTCTAATGAGATTGCAATGTCAATTATAGACGGGTATTTACCCGAGGTTTACGCTGTAAATCATAATTACGCGACTTTTGATATTGAGAAGCAGTCAAGAATAAACACGTCCTACACGCTTTACAATCGTTACACGGTCGAGCGGTTAATCAAAGATAAACCGTCACTTTTGCCGCGTCCGAGCGTAAAAGTGACGAAAGATATGCTGTATAACAAACAGATTTTAACATCTTCCGTGCTTCAAACAGTCTTACAAGGAGAGGATATTTACCAACTTGCGAAACGTTTGCGCCCAGAAGTCGCAGCAAAAGCGACGGCGGAGTATTTCGGGGTACATACCGCTGAGGCACTGGAACATAAGCTTGATGTTGCCGCCATGAGAACGGCGAGAACAATGATAACAAGCGCACAGAATGGCGGCAGATATCAAGCGTATCAGCGAGCTGAGAAAATGGGTATTGAATTCGATTATAAAACATGGGTAGCGACACTTGACGCGCGGACAAGAGATTCCCACGCACGGTTGCACGGTGAGGAAAAGCCAATGGACGAGGAGTTTTCAAACGGTTTAATGTATCCAGGAGACGAAAGCGGAGAGCCGGAAGAAGTTTATAACTGCCGTTGCACCATGAATCAGCACGTCAAGAGGACTCAAAAGATAGATTTGCTTTCTGACTTCACGGGCAAATATGCAGGACTATCAAGAGATTACATCGGCGGCAAAAATATGACCTATCAAGACTGGCTTGATTTGCACTCTGAAAACAAAGAAATCAAAAAAGCCGCACAAAAAAGATGGGAGTTGACGGAAATTGGCAAGCAGCGCAAGAAACGCTATTACCCTTAACATTAACATAAAGCCCGCTGAAAACATGGTCGAGGAAAGTGTGTTACAGGGGCTTGAAGTTTGCGGAATCCAGATCGAAAACTACAGTCTGACAAATCTCACCATTAACGGCTCGGTTGACACGGGCTTGTTAAGAAACAGCCTTGCTCATGCGGTGTCAGGCGAAGTGCCGTCTATTGGCAGTAGCTATAAGGGCACGTCAAAAAAAGCACGAACATACAAGGCGAATAGACCTGATGAAAACGGCGAGTTTAAAAAAGGCACCTACACACGCGTTGCACCGAAAATAAAAGGCGACTTGCGCGTTTACGTTGGCACAAATGTTTATTATGCGCCTTACGTTGAGATGGGTCATCGCCAAAACGTCGGGCAGTTTGTCGCGAAGCTCGGTAAGAGACTTGTTGCGCCGTTTGTTAAAGCAAAGCCGTTTTTGCGTCCTGCGTTTACAGAGCACATACAAGAATATAGAGATATTTTAGGTATGTACATAGCGCAAGGTGCGGAGGATTTTAACAATAGATAATTATTAAGCCGCAAGGTTTGATATAAATTTGATTTTAAAGAAACTAAATCAAGGAGTGACTAAAGAAAATGGCACTTAGCAGAAAATTTCTAAAGGCAATGGGGTTAACCGAAGAACAGATTGATTCCGTTGTTGAAGCACACAGAGAAACCGTTGACGGCTTGCAGAAGTCGTTGACAGCCGCCGAAGATAAAGCAAAGAAATTTGACAATGTTGAAAAGGAACTCAACGAGTTGAAGGCGGCAAACAGCGGCAGAGAGGATTTTAAAACAAAGTATGAAAACGAACATACAGAGTTTGAAAAATACAAATCCGAAATAGCCGCAAAAAAAACAAGAGCAGCGAAAGAAAACGCGCTCAAAGCGTACTTCGAGAGCAAAAACATTGTGGGTAAAAATCAGGCAATCGCCATGCGCGGCATTAAGTCAGAGCTTGACGGTTTTGAGCTTGACGAAAAAGGCAATATCAAAAACACAGCAAGCCTTGACGAGCTTGTTAAAGGCGATTATGCAGGGCTGATATCTACGACAAAAACCGAAGGAGCGAACACGACAACACCACCAAACAACACGGGCGGTAATACGTTCGAAACAATGACGCTGACCGAAAAAATGAAATATGCAAACGCTCACCCAGATGACGCAAGCGTTAAAGCGTTTCTCGGCAGCTAAAACAAGGAGTTGATTAAATGGGGATTTTTGACAGCAAATATTTTAATTCTGAGGTTTTCGGTAAGTACATGGAAACCGTGCCGAGAGTAAAGCAGAACGCTTTTCTCGAAGCTGGCGTTCTCAGGACGCGAAATGACCTCAAATCCATGCTGACTGACCAGACGGGCGGTAACTTTATTTCCGTTCCGATGACGGGCAGAATCGGCGGCGATGCGCTGAATTACGACGGCTCGACCAACCTTACGACAACGGGCATTGAAACATTTTTACAGTCAATGATTGTAGTCGGCAGAATGAAGGGCTGGAAAGAGCGTGACTTTTCTTATGACATTACTGGCGGTCATGATTTCATGCGTGACATCGCAAATCAGGTGTCGGAATACTGGGACAATATCGACCAGCTTACTATCTTGAAAACGCTCGAGGGCATTTTTGGCGTAACAACAGGCGGCTTCGCAACTACTCATACGCTTGATATTACAGGCACGACAACGGGTAAGATGGACGCTACAACGCCGAATACAGCAATGCAGCAGGCAAGCGGTGCGAACAAGAACATTTTTACGCTTATGATTATGCATTCGGCTGTTGCAACAAACCTTGAAAACGTTGAAATTCTTGATTTCAAAAAGGGCACAGAAGCAAATGGAATGCAGGACATGCCAAATATCGGAAGATACAATGGCAGACTTGTGCTAATCGACGATGACGTACCGACCGAAACAGTAGCTGCAAGTGGCAACGACCCGGCTTACACGAAGTACACTACATACATTCTCGGCAGAGGCGCCATCGATTACTGTGACTGCGGCGCAAAAGTGCCTTACGAAACAGATCGTAACCCCGTTACAAACGGCGGCGAGGAAATGCTTTACACAAGACAGAGAAAACTTTTTGCTCCGCGCGGTTTTAGCTTTGTGCAGCCGTCTACGCCTATCGTTTCGCCTACTGACACGCAGCTTGCGACTGCGGCGCGCTGGTCTCTTGTTAAGGACACGGCAGGTACGGGCTACTATGACACGAAGGCGATTCCGATTGCGAGAATCATCTCAAAAGGCTAATTAAAAGGAGACTCCACAATGACGATTACTGATTTTTGCGACGAAATACACAACTATTTTGAGTTAGAAAAGTACATTGAGACCGTAACAATCGAAAACGGTCAAATTACAGGCTTTTCTGAGAGGTTGCAAACAGATCAGTATTTCCGAATCGTGGGGTCTGTTTTTAACGACGGCGTTTATAAATACCCTGCGACTGACCTGGAAGACGAAACGTTCTCTGGCGCGGTCTGGGCGATGGCGGTGCCTCCTGCTGCCCTTGCCTTACTAAATAAAATTCAGGAGTGGGATTCTCAATACGGTAATAACGCCGACAATTACACACCATACGCAAGTGAAACAATGCATCATTACAGCCGTTCTTTTGCAATATACACAAACTCGAAAGGTGAACTTGTGCGTCCAACGTGGCAAGCGGTCTTTCGTAAAGAACTGAATAGATGGAGGAAAATATGAAAGACCTGTTACAAGAGTATATTGACACGGGGGATAAATGCGTTGTTATGAACCGCGCTATAGTTTCCGATGACTATGGTGGGCAGATAGCAACGTGGACTGAGGGAGCGGAATTTTACGCAGATATTTATCAGGACACAACTGTAGAAACGCGCATAGGGCAAAAGCTCGGTCTTACAAGTGTTTATACAGTTTCTACGCGCAGAAGCGTAGGACTGCAACCGCTTTCTGTTTTTCGTCGGTTAAACGATGGGAAGACGTATAGAGTGACGTCAGAAAAAAAACAATCTCCTGACTCCTCTAAAATCGATATGGCGTTTTTTACTGCTGAGGACTATGTTATAACAGGCGAGGCGTAATATGGATAAATGGCAAGCCTTACAAAGCTTTTTCAGCTCGTTTGGACTGACCGCATACGACGAATCAAGCGTCCCCGAAAATGCTCAACTACCGTATATAACCTACACAGCGGCGGTCGATAGTTTTGACGCACCTGTTGTTATGTCGTGCGATTTGTGGTATCAGTCCACCTCGTGGGCGGCAATATCGCAAAAAGCGGAGCAAATATCAAATTATCTCGGCAGCGGCGGCGTTATGCTACCGATAACGGGCGGCGGCGTATGGATAACACGCAGCTCACCGTTTGCACAAAGAATCAATGAAGAATCAGATACTATAAAGCACATTTATATAGTTTTAATGTGCGAATTTATCACAGATTAGGAGTGATTTAATGTTTAAAAAAATCAAGCCGACAACATTTGAAGAACTGACAATGAACGTCTTTATGCTTTTGTCGGAGTTCGACCCGTCCACATTTAGTTTTTTAACAGGCATTAACGGCGCGAAAATCCTCGCAAGTACTACTGGCGGTGTTACTTTTGCTGACGAGACGGAGTACACAGATCTCGGAGAAGATATAGACAACTGTCCGAAAAACTGCATGGAACTCAAATACAAAGAAGACGGCAACGTCCATATTTCGGGAAACCTCGTGACCCTTACGCCTGCGATTGCAGCAATGCTTGTAGGCTCGGCAACAACAACGAATGTTACAGGCACGGGAATCTCAGGGAAAAAAATCGTACCCAACGCAAGCATAAGCGAAACAGATTTTACTGAAGAGCTCTGGGGAATCACAGACTACGGCAACGGCGGCATTCTTGCAATTAAAATGAAACGCGTACTCAACACGTCGGGCTTTTCGATTTCTACGACCGACAAGGCAAAAGGACAGATAGCTTTCGATTTTACCTGTCATAAAACTATCGACGACGAGACCGACGCGCCGTATGAACTGTACATACTCGAGCCGAGCACCTAAAGAGAGGTAACACATGGATAGTATTGTAAGTAGACCGACACTTGAAAAGAATCTTGTAACCTGCACGCCGTCAGAAGCTCTTGCGCAGATGGTTAAAATTCGCGATTTACTCGAAAAGTGGCTGGCAGATATTGAGCTTTCGGCACTCTTCGAGGAAATTCCCGGAATTGTCAAAACCACACCTGAAATGACCGATGACGAAAAGAAAGAAGCAAACAAGAAAAACACGGAACTCCTCGTGAGCGCAATTAAAACAAAGGGTCTCGCACTCTTTGACAATGCGCTCAAAAAGTACCCTGATGAAACGCTCGCTGTTCTTGCACTTTCGTGCTTTGTTGAGCCTGAGCACGTCGATGATTACACAATGGGCGAATACATCAACGCGCTTGTTGAGATGAAAAACGACAAGGCGACAGCAGGTTTTTTTACGCTTGCTATCTCGGCTGTTCAGACAATTTTTTCGATAGCGTTGAGACGATAAGGCTTGACTTGCTTGAACTGCTTGGCCGTGATTATATTTATGACCATTACATGAGCTTTATGCGTAACAAGTGCAAGAAGGAAACGGTCGAACATTATATTGCGTTGGCTCTCTACGCAATCTCAAATGGCAAAGTTATAAATCAAACCCTATCAGAAATCATAGAAAATAGCAGTCAAAAGCAAGAAGCGCTTGACGGCTACGAGACAGCGGAACAAGTCGCCGCTAAACTCGGCACGAAAATCAATTGGAAAGGCGGTGAGAATGTTTGAATGTTTTCGAGCTATACGGCAGTTTAGGGCTAAAGACAGAGGAATTTACAAAGAAACTAAACGAAGCGGGTAATAATTTCAAGGACTTTTCGGGCGGCATAACTTCAAAAGTCGGGGCAATAGTAAACGTTATAAAGGGCGTCGCAGGAACTGTTGCAACGGTTGACAATGCGATTACTACAGTATTTGACACAGCTGTATCAACGGTTATCGGCGGCATTGGTGAAATGTCTTCGGCAGCTGCTGGCTTTGCAGAATCATTTATGACCACTGGTTTGACTTTTGATTCGTCGATATCTCAGGTGTCGGCTACACTGCTTAAATCCAAAGAAGATTTTGAGACGACGCAAGTTACAATTGACGGCTTCTCAGGCTCTTTACGCGACCTTGCCAAAGAGCTTGGAGCAACGACAAAATTTACTGCCACGCAGGCGGGCGAAGCATTAAACTATATGGCGCTTGCGGGATATGATGCACAGACCAGCGCGGAAATGCTCCCGAAAGTTCTTAACCTTGCGGCGGCTGGAGCTATGGACTTAGGTACGGCCTCTGATATGGTTACAGATGCTCAGACTGCTCTTGGATTGTCCCTCGATGATACCACTCTGCTCATAGATCAAATGGCAAAAACTGCGTCAAGTTCTAATACAAGCGTTTCTCAGCTTGGCGATGCAATTCTTTCAATTGGTGCGACGGGCAGACAGCTTAAAGGTGGATATACAGAGCTAAACACAGCTTTAGGTGTACTTGCCGACAACGGCATTAAAGCGTCTGAGGGCGGTAATGATTTGCGGAGAATTTTAATCAGGCTAACCGCACCCGGAACAGAAGCAGCAAAAACAATGGAATCTCTTGGTTTTTCTGCTTATGACGCGCAGGGGAACATTAAATCGCTACCCGATATGTTTTTAGAGCTTAACAAAGCAATGGAAGGGTACACCGAGCAACAGAGGAATGTCGCTATTAACGATATTTTTGGACAGTATGCACTTGCTGGAGCAAACGCATTGTTAAATACTTCGTCCGAGCGCTGGGAAGAACTCACAAATAAGATTGTCGATTCTAAAGGCGCAGCAAAAGAAATGGCAGATATTCAGCTCGATAATTTGCAAGGCAAAATGACAATTTTAAAATCTGCTATTGAGGGCTTGCAAATATCTTTCTCTGATTTATTTTCGGGCAGAGCGCAAGAATATGTTGAAAGATTATCAAACGGTTTAGGCGATATAACAAAACAGATTGACGAAGGAGACTTTAAAGGTGGCTTCTACGCGCTCGGTAATACAATAGTTGACCTGATTAATCAAGGTGCGGACGATATTCTAAACAGCGAAGACGAAGCCACTAATTTTGCTGATGGTTTTATTTTGCTCCTAAAAAAGGTGGTGAGCACGTTAATCGATCGAGGAGAAGAAGTCCTTCCTGCAATAACAGACTTTTTTACCGAAACGGCGACAAAGGCGATTGATGCACTCGCGGAAATCGTAAATAACCCCGAGCAATTCGGGAAAATTATAGGCACAATTAATTTAATCTTGACAAAGCTGCAAACGTTTCTTGACGAAAACGAAGACGAATTATATGAAATATTTGACAAAGTGTTTGATGCAAGCATAAGCATTATCGAGAAAATATTTGTCTTAAAACGTAAAACAATCAGCAATATACTACTACGCAAGGGGAAGGAAATTTTAGAGGAATTTGGTGAGGACTGGAAATCCGAGTTTAAGCGACTGATTATAGATCGAGCCGCTGAAGGCTGGTTAGAATTTGGCGAAAATTTAAAGCAACTCCCTCGCAAATGGGAAGAAAATTTCCAGCCGCTTGGTGACGCAATATGGAATAGCATTGACCTTACAGGCAAGCGCATAAAAAAGTGGTGGGAGAAGCGAAAGGAAGAAATCACCTCAATAAGAGACGGGTTTCTGAACGGCTGGTCACAGTTTGCTAATGAGTGGACAAATACTGTCACAGATACCATTGACAAAATCAAAAATGCAATTGGCGAGGTAAAGTTAGCAATCACTGATATTGTAGATAAGGCTAAAACGTGGGGCAGCGACTTAATTAATAACTTTATGGACGGTATAACTGCCATGAAGGATGCATTAGGGCGAAAAGTAAGCGAGGTCGCAGAAACAATTAGCTCGTTCCTGCATTTTTCACTGCCTGAAAAGGGTCCTCTTGCCACATCTAACGAATGGATGCCTGATTTTATGCAAAATCTTGCAGACGGTATCGAGAAAAATCGTTCTCTCGTCAAAAACGCAGCTAATAATGTTGCAAGCGATTTGGCTATATCTCCAAAAGTTGGGGATATGCCTACACCACAAAATTATGGTGGGCAAACTTTTAATTTTGAGTTTAAAATCGGGAATATTACTGGTGTGACAAGGCAAAACACAGAGGATATGGCACGTACTATATCTGACATGGTAGCGGCAGAAATTTATAGAACTAAAATGGCGGTGATTTAATGATGGTTAATAATTATCACACGTTTAGCTTTGGGGATTGTCGTCTTGCCGAGCTGGGTGCGGTCATAAGGCAACGCCCAACTCATGTTGTTGCAGTGCCGGATATAGTGTTTGTCACAACACCTTATCATAGCGGAGATAGTTTGCTTAACAACGGCAGATTTAACAACATCTCGTTAAAAATCCCAATACGTACACTTCCAGCATTGTGCGACAAAACGCTGCAAGAATTTGAATATTCGCTTACGGAATGGCTACTGTCAGATGCTGGCAATTACAAAAAATATCGTGATACATACAACCCGAGCTATTACCGCATAGGCGCAGTAGAAAGCATAGACGATGTTGTTGCAGTCAAAAAAAATGTGTATGAAACCACCGTGACAATTAATTGCAAACCGTTTATGTATTCAGATTTTGGTGAAATTCCGATTATCCGCTCGACAAGCGGAAATACAATAGAATTATCGTTAGTAAATCCCGAAAGATGGGATTCGTCCCCTAACATCAAAATAATAGGCGGGGCAGGGTCTTACACATTTGACGTAAATGACATTACATTTAGCGCAACTATGGACAGCTCGGGGGAGTTTACGATAGACAAGGAAAATGAAAATGTATATGACGAAAACCATGTCTCAATAAATAACAAAACCACAGGGATTGAAATCCCGTACTTCAGGGGTGGGACTAACGAGATATCAATAATACGGTCTAACGGAACAGGAGCGTGGACGGTAGAAATCACCCCAAAATGGAGGCGATTGTAAATGCTGCCAGCATTGTATTTGCCTACAACAGGCATCGAAGATGCGCTGTCAAATAACGGCTTGGGGTTTATTAAAGACTGCGTGTCGTGCTACGTGAGCGAAGAATTAAACGGAATTTATGAACTCACAGCGGAAGTATTATATTCTGACCGGCTGGCTAAATATATCAACGAGCAATCGTTGATTAGAGCCACGCCAAACGCAGTGGACCAACAACAGATATTCGTGATATCAAATGTTCGAGCTGAGGAGAATCGATTGAAAATTACTGCTAATCACATCCACTACCGATTGTTTGACAACGTATTTGACGAGTCATATTTGGCAACCGATATGACCCCACTTGAAGTGTGGGAGGACATACAAATGTGGTTAGTGTATAATAACCCATTTGAATTTACATCCTCAATTTCCACGAAATCTTCCGTTACCGCCGCAGAGCAATCACCAATTAGGCTGGGAGAATTTATTGTAGGTCACGAAGGATCAATGATAGACGTTTACGGCGGGGAGTTAAGATACGATAACCTTGCGGTATCTTTAGAACGATCACGCGGAGACAACACAGGAATTGGGCTACGCTGCGGTGGGGGTATTAATGATATAGAGTACGAAGTGTCGAGCGATGCGATGTACACAGACATAGCGCCTTATGCCCTTATTCCAACAAAACAAATTGACAATGGCACGAACATGATTACGGGACAACTATATGTGTATATTCCACTTGTATCGACGGGAAACATATCATTAAGAACGCCGAGAGCGTTAAGCTATGACTTTTCAGATACATTTCAGCGTGAATACCCAAATTTTGCTATTGCTTATCATGGCAGCGTCCCAGACGCGGCGTCGTATCAGGAAGCACGTGGGAAACTCTTGACATTAGCAAATAGATATATTTCACAAAATGCTGACCGGCTCCGCAAACCGTCTATTAATGTTAAAATTGATATTGACGCATCCGATAATCGTTTTGACAATTGCAAACTTGGTGATGTTGTTGACGTGTACTACACGCCGTTGCAAATGCATTTAACCGCAAAAATAATCCGATTGCAATATGACGTACTGCTGGGACGCTACACACGGGTTGAGTTGGGAGAGCCGCTTAGGAATATAGCACGATTCTTTCCCAACAAGAACATAGGGGGCGTATAAATGGAAAAAATAACACATGATATAACACTTGATTTTACAAGAAACGTGTCATATGCAACTGTAAACATTGTTCAAGGCGATAACAGTGGACGTGTTATACGCACATATTTTAAAAATAATGGTGTTAATGTACCAATCTCGTCGGCGGAGGGCGACAGCGCCACTTTGTTTGCGTCTGTTAACGGCATAGTAACAGCGCTTGGCACACGGTGTAATATCGACGACGAGCTAAACGCAGTAGTTATTCCAGTAACATCGTCGCTATCATCAATTGCAGGAAACGAACATTGCGAGGTTAGAATAACAAGTAGTAACGGTATAATACATTCTGCTGAATTTATGATAAATGTCCATCCATTGGCTGCTACAACGGATATGCCAGATGTAGTAGAAACGGCTGACATCGTGGAGACAGTCGAATCAATAGAAGACACTCTTACCACGTTGGAAGGAAATGTTAATAGTATTATATCCGAACTCAGCACAATATACCACACAATAGCGTGGTCGTTTGTTGCTGTATTTCCGGAATTTAAAATACATAGATTTACAATTGAGGCAAGAACAACACCAACGTTATTTGGCACTAATGGGTATTTTGATTTTGAAACAACTCAATACGATAATTTTGATTATACACACGACGGTATGCTGATTTTCCGAAACAATAAACTAATTGACAAGGTGGGTTATACAATCGCATCTATAATTGACGGAACTGTAACAATCGGAGATAATACATACATGTCGGATATTAATAGCGGAGTTAGAGTAATGTTTTTAACGACAACATTTGACAACACCGACCAAATACATGTAGAACTATTTATTAAACGCAACGAAAATATGTCATCTATGACAGGCACATCAATACAGCTCGGCGTGGGCGTATCAAGCGGTAGCTCGCAGGGCATATCACAGGGGGTAACAAATGATTAACATAATAGACAGCTTAGACTCTCGGGCGGAAAGCACGGGTCAGGATTTGCTTAATGACCTTGCCGACGTGCTTACGACAAAGTGGCCGAGTATTACGGTCGTATATGACACAAACACGCCGAGCAATGTCTATCAAATATGGCTCAGCGAGGACGTTTACATCGAGCTTGCCTCAAGCCTGGCGTTTTACTATAAACACGCCACGTTCGGATTTACGACAGATTTTAACCACATGTACAATGCGGGGCGTTATAAAATCATCGAGACCGACAACGCCGTGATGATACACGCACGCACGCAGGGCGACTGGAATTATTGCGCTGTCATCGCTGAGACGCAGAATTTGACCGACGGCACATCAAGCTACGGTGCGGCGGTCATGACTAATACCGATAGGATCATCGCCTACACGGACGGCATGTACTCGACCGGCGAGACCCAGATTTCGGGCAACTTTGCGACGACCCCGCAGTACAACGAGCAGTTTGTGCCGCTCGTGGCGTGGAACACAAAGGATATTTTTGAGCATGCTTATTGGGTGACCGCACGCAAAAGCACGACGAGAGGCAGCATACTGCAAAACGGCACGGACTATTTTTACGTCGTTGGCATGCTTGCTGTTAAATATGAGGTGGGTTAAAATGAAAAAGAT
>JAEHJW020006979.1_pt1 | contig 21759 bp, 27 predicted proteins | sample 9271431 | NCBI WGS metagenome assembly JAEHJW02 | reverse complement strand
CACGACTGCATGCGCGGAAAGTTCCTCGGCGCTGCGCTCGTCGAGGTTCTGGGCGATGTTCGCGCAGTCCTGCCGACCACCACCAAGCTGCCGGTCGCCAAGTTCACCGAGTACCTGCAACGAATCGAAGCCTTCGCAATCGCTGACCTCGGCATCACGCTGCCGCATCCTGACGACTGCTACCACGAAGCAATGATCGGACGGATGAGAGCATGAGCGAGATACTCATCAACGCATCAGATTTTAAATCGCAGCTTCGGAAGGCTTTTGGCCGCACGCGCATCAGGGCAGATGGCACTATCGACCGATTCGATAATGACAAATGGCTACCTGTCTGCAAGGTCAGCGTCTATGAGCGCAAGATCGGAATAGATTACAGTGACTTGCCCAAGGTATACGGTCATGACTCCTGAGCATGACGAGCAAGTGGCGGTCGTACAGTGGTGGCGGCAGCAGTACCCGAAACTGTCGGGGCTGCTGTTCGCGAGCGCCAATGGCCTGTACCTCGGCGGAACGCCTCGCCAGAGGGCTGTCAGATGGGCGCTATTCGAGAAGTCAGGAGGCAGGGCAGGGGTGGCCGACCTGTTCCTGGCGCTCTCGAGTAGGGGCTTTCATGGCCTTTGGATCGAGATGAAAGCGACCAAGGGCGGCAGGCTCTCGCAAGATCAAAAAGACTTCCTCGGCGATATGGCAAGCCAAGGCTACATGGCAGTATGCTGCAAAGGCGCAGACTCGGCCATTGACACCATCAAGGACTACATGCGGGGCGGCCTATGACCTACGCGCTCATCAACTTGTTCGCGTGGCTCGTGCTGGCTCATTTCGTCGCTCTGGCTGCTGACCGCCTGCATCCGGCTCAGGCGCAGGACGCCGACTGTGCCGACGCGACCCTTAGCAGCCGATCCGCATCGCGGGGAGGTGGTGGCATCGCCGCCAAGCATATGATATGCTCGGCGCACAGGAGGATCTCCCATGTCTGACTATCCGTACACCACTGATCAGTCGCGCGCCGACGGATCTATGCCGGTATATCAGTCCGGACGGTACTATCCGATCACTGCCGCTGGCGGCTATCTCGTGCAAAGCGGCATCACGCAGCTCCTGCGCATCATCACTGGCGCAGCAGGACTTACGCTCGCCATCTACGATGGCACGTCCGCCGGCGGCATGCTGGTAGCGACGATCACGCCGGCAGCCGGTACGCAGGATCTTGGCGTGCAGTGCCTTGCAGGGCTATACATCACCGCAACTGGCGCTGGCGCATCGACGATCATCATGCGGTGATAATATGCCACCCGGACGCCCAAGCGAGTACAAGCCCGATACCGCCGACCGTATCTGCGCAGAGCTTGCGATCGGCAGACCACTGAGTAAGATCTGCAAAGATCACGATATGCCTGATTTATCGACAGTGTATCGATGGCTGCGAACTTACCCCCAATTCGCTGAGGCTTACGCGCGCGCGCGCGAGGACCAGGCGGACACTTTCGCCGACGAGATCATCGAGATCGCAGACGATAGCACGGGCGACGCCGAGATCGACGAAAATGGCAGGCGGCGCATGGATGCGGAGTTCGTGGCCCGCTCTCGCCTGCGAGTAGATGCCCGCAAGTGGATAGCCGCTAAGCTCAAGCCAAAGAAGTTCAGCGATCGCGCCGGCGACGCCACTGATGCGCGAGTCGAGGTGCGCATCAGCGGCGGACTGATAGATACTCCAGATGCCGATATATGATATAGCCCTCCCGACACTGCACTCCGGCCAGCGCCAGATATGGCGTAATCGCGGGCGGTTTAATGCCGTCAGATGCGGGCGCAGATTTGGCAAGACTAAGCTCATCACGACGATCATGTGCGATGCGACCGCGAGAGGACGGCAGGTTGGGCTTTTCACTCCCGAGTACAAGCAGTGGGCAGAGCCGTACGCGGAGGCACTGTCAATACTCGCCCCCATCAAGAGGTCGGCCAGCAAAACTGACGGCTGTATAACTACGACATCGGGAGGCAAGCTAGACTTTTGGTCGCTGAATGATAATCCCTTGGCCGGACGAGGCCGAGCATATCACGACGTACTCATCGACGAGGCGGCTTTCACTAAGTCGCCGCAGATGCTGGACGAGATATGGGCAAAGTCGATTAAGCCTACCCTCTGGACTACGACGGGCAATGTCTGGGTTTTATCAACCCCGATGGGCAGCGACCCCAATAATTTTTTTCATGCATGCTGCAACGAAAAAGACATGGGATTCGTCGAACACTATGCCCCGACAAGCGGTAATCCCTTCATCCCATCTGCCGAGCTCGAAGAAGAAAAGCGAAAGACGCCGCCTCTCGTTTGGCAGCAGGAGTTTATGGCCGAGTTTGTGGATTGGTCAGGCGATGCTTTTTTCGACATTCGCCACTGCCTCGATCAGTCCGGCAGCCCCGTCCAGCCGCCAGTGCATTGCGATGCGGTATTCGCGACGATTGACACAGCAGTCAAGTCCGGGCGCGAGCATGACGGGACGGCAGTATGCTTGTGGGCAATCAATAGCCTCGGCGAGCGCCGACTGACGCTGCTCGACTGGGATATCGTACAGGTCGAGGGGAGTCTGCTAGAGACATGGCTCCCGACGATCTTTGACCGACTCGATGCTCTGGCGCGTCAGTGTGGCGCTCGACAAGGCAATCTCGGCGCGTGGATCGAGGACAAGGCGAGCGGTACGATCTTGCTACAGCAAGCGCAGCGGCGAGGATGGCAGGCCAGGGCGATCGACTCAAAGCTAACTGCGATGGGCAAGGACGAGCGCGCTATCAGCGTGTCAGGGTATGTCTACCAAGGTCTAGTCAAACTGTCGCATCACGCATACAATAAAACCAGCAGTTATAAGGGCAAGGAGGCTAATCACTTCTTGACGCAGTTCTTCGGCTATCGCGTCGGCGTCAAAGACCAAGCTGATGATGCGCTAGACGCCGGATGCTACGGGATAGCCATAGCGCTTGGCGATTCGCGGGGGTATTGAGAGATGGCGACAGTGGACGCTTTCGGGGCAGGCAGCAACGCCAGCAACGCGCTGCAACAAGCATTTTTGCTCGCCGACATCAGGCCTGGCGACGATCCGAGCTATGAGGCATGCAAGGCCGTCATGCTGTATCATCCGCTCGGGTACAAAATGACCGAAACGCCGATCAGGCTTGCTCAGTCGCTGCCACGCATCATCAGCGTGTCGTGTGGCCCTGAAAAAAGACTGATCGAAGAATTTGATCGGCATTGGCGCAGGCTCAAGATCAATCGATTGATTCGAAATTCGATGAAGCTCGCGCGCGGCTATGGCATCTCGACTGTAGCGATCGGCACTGTCGGCGAGGATACCAGCGAGCCGCTCGACTGGTCTACCCTGCACAAGCAAGAGATCTACTTCAACGTCTTTGATCCGCTCAATACGTCCGGCTCACTGGTTCTTAACCAGGACCCAAACGCGCCAGACTTCCTTAAAAAGCGCAATGCGATTGTCGTCAACGGCTACACGTACCATCCAAGTCGAACCGTCATCGCGATGAACGAAGATCCGACTTACATCGCATACTCTGTATCGGCCTTTGGCTTCGTAGGCCGATCGGTATTTCAGCGCGCATGGTATCCGCTCAAGTCTTTCGTTGGGACGATGCAGACCGATGATCTTGTAAGCCGCAAGGCCGGCGTATTGGTCGCAAAAATGAAGGCCCCCGGCTCAATTGTGTCGCAAGCGATGCAAAGCCTCTATGGCATGAAGCGGCAGATGCTACAGCAGGCTCAGACTGATAATGTCCTCGGGATCACGGTAGATGAATCGGTCGAGAGCCTTAATCTTCAGAACATCGATGGCGCCGGCAAGTTCGCCCGCGACAACATACTGAAAAATATCGCGGTGGCGGCAGATATGCCAGCCGTACTTCTCGATCAGGAAACTTTTGCCCGAGGCATGGCCGAAGGCAGCGAAGACATGAAGGCGGTGGCGCAGTATATCGATACAATCCGCGATGACATGCAGCCGCTCTACGACTTTTGTGATGAGGTCGTGCAGCGCATCGCCTGGAACCCTGACTTCTACGCCGCCATCCAGGCCGACTTTCCCGAGTATCGCGGCGTGCCATATGAGCGCGCACTTGCCGACTGGCAGCGCAACTTCTTGGCCACATGGCCATCTTTTCTGCGCGAAGAACCGAGCGAACTCGTGCAGATCGAGGATGTCAAACAAAAAGCCGTCGTCGCCCTGCTCGAAGTCTTGATGTCGCAAGTCGGGCCGAATAACCGGGCCGCACTCATCACATGGGCGCAAGACAACATCAACGCCAGCAAAGAAATGTTCTCGTCCGAGCTACAGCTAGATCCCGACGAGATCGCGGATTTTGACCCGCAGCCGTTATCTGTCGGGATGCCTCAGCCGATGGGCGGCAAGACGTGAAGAAAGTCCAGCCTGGCTATTATGATGTCCTGACCGAGGCCATCGCCGATATTCAGGATCACGGCTTCGAAAGCGAGTCGCGACTGAATGGATGGATCTATGATCTGCGCGACGCGGCAGAGCGGTCACTGATCCCAGAGGAGATGCTGATCCGGCACGTCAAGTCGGTGTTCATCAATCAATTCGATCGGCTCATTAACCAAGGCGCGATACTGCGCTATCACCCTGGCGTGCAGCGGTGGCAGCTAGAAAAGATCAAGCCGCACCTAAGATCGGAATTGGACCGCCGCATCATGGCATCGGCGAACCTGATCAAGCTCAATCGCGCCGAGATGGTCGATCGAACGCTACGGCGATTTTCGGGATGGGCGACAAGCATACCGGTTGGTGGCTCAGATACAGACTCACGCCGAGAGGTCAAAAAGAGCATGTCACTCGCCGATATGTCTTTCATCGAGAGGCGCGTCATGATCGATCAGGGCCATAAGCTGGCGGCGGCACTCAACGACATCGTTGCCACTGATGCAGGCGCTATCGCTGCCGTCTGGCACTCACATGGGCACGATGATGCAAGCTATGACGCGCGACCCGATCACCTGACGCGTGATGGCAGGGTCTATCTCATCCCCGGCAACTGGGCGACTGAAAAAGGACTGGTCAAATCTGGCCCAGATGGCCGAGCCGATGAGATCACGCAGCCGGGGCAAGAGATCAACTGCCGCTGCAAGTACAGATACATCTACTCGATAAACCGCTTGCCGGATGACATGCTGACGGTGGCGGGCAAGAAGGCAATAGGCCGAGTAGGTATAAAAAATTGACACCTTATATCTCTGTGATATAGGCTAGTCACAACAGCCAGAGTTTTTAGCTCATGCCGGCAGTTTCCGAAAAGCAGCGACGCGCGATGTATGCGGCAGCCGAGGGTAGATCTACTCTCGGGATACCATCGTCTGTCGGTCGCGAGTTTGTCAAAAAAGATAGCGACGAAAAGGTTAAATCTGCCGGCATCATCTATCGCACGCCTTCCGGGGAAATCCTGCTAATCAAGCGCGGCGCCGAACAAGATCACCCTGGCGAATGGGCCTTTCCTGGCGGCCATCTCAAAGATGATGAGTCGCCAAAAGATGCGGCGATCAGAGAATTCAATGAAGAAGTCGGCGGCGATGTCAGCGATGCGGTCTATGTCGGCAAGTTCGGCAAGTTCGCGGCCTTTGTGCGTGATGGCGCGTCGTTCGATGTCAAGCTATCCGATGAATCGCAGGATTACGGATATTTTGCCCCGCATGCCCTGCCGACTCCCATGCATCCCCGTGCGCTTGAAATCCTCGAAAGCGAGGACTTGATCCGCGCCGGCATGCATGAGCTTGACATTGCCCGACTGATGGCGGCAGGCAACCTATCCTCGCCGCAGCAGTACGCGAACTCGGTATTGTTCAAGATTCGCATCACCGGAACCGGCCTCGCCTATCGATCGGCGAACGAAGAATTCACATGGCGCTCGCCGAACGACTATTTGACCGGCGACTTTTTGGATCGCTGCAACGGCTTGATGGTCATCCTCGATCATCCAAAAAAAGGACTACTCGATGGCGATGAGCTGAGAAAGCGCGTAATCGGGGCGGTGATATATCCGTTTATCGATGGCGATGATGTTATGGGCATCGCCAGAATCATCGACCTTGATGCCGCTGAACTGATGGCATCAGAACAGTTATCAACGTCGCCGTCCGTCGTGACTGCGCGTGATGCGAAACTCGTGCTATCCGACGGGTCGCAGTGCAACATCGAGGGCGCTCCTGTTGTCCTCGATCATGTTGCAATTTGCGCAGTCGGAGTATGGGACAAAGGCGGCGAGCCAGCCGGTGTTATTTTTAACGACAGTGAGGATTGTATCATGACTGATGAAGTCAAGTCCGATACCGCCGCCGACCCGATGAAGGCTCTGGCGGATAGCGTGGGGCAAATCATGACCCGCCTTGACAGCTTCGAAAAGAAGCTCGACAAGATGAAGAAGAAAGCCGACAAGGCCAAGAAGGACGCCGGTAAGCACGACGGCGAGCCGACTGAGCAGCTTGGCGACAAGAAAGCTGACGCCGCAGCCTTGAAAAAGGTCGATGGCCAGGAAGAAGAAAACCGCGAGGAAGAAGTTGAGGCCAAGGCCGATAGCGACCTGCGCGCCGAGATCGAGCGCATGAAGGCCGCTCTGCCGACTGCGCTGTCTGATGCTGATCTCAACGATCTTTCCGCAGCTCAGGCTAAGGCCGATAGCGTCTTTACTCGCTTTGGAGATCGCGCTCCGCGATACATGCAGGGCGAAACTCCGTCCCGCTATCGTCGGCGTATCGCCGGCAGCTTGCAAAAGCATAGCGATAAGTGGCGCTCGATCGACATCAGCAGCCTCGATGATGCGACCTTTGCCATCGCCGAAGGTGACATCTACGCTGATTCATCCAAGGCATCCGCGATCAGCAATGCGGTCGCTCATGAGGGCGAGCTGCGAGCAGTGACGAGTCGCACCGCAAGCGGGCACACTGTTACCGAATTTTTCGGCGATCAGTACAAGGCGTCTGGCGGCTTCATGGCTCGGCCTCAGCGGGCCATCTTCACGAAGCAGGAGAAGTAAGATATGGCCACCAATAACGTGCAATTCAATCCGATCGCCACTACCAATGCCGGCGGTCTTTTGCCGCTGACTTCCGGTGGTTATATTCAGGGCTGGCAGGAAGCAGACCCGGCGGCTCGCTATGCCCTGCGTCAGGGCATCCTGTCGGCCAGTGCGAATCAGGTCATGATCCCTGGCGCGGCCATCTCGGCGGCGATCAACCCCAACAGTGGCACTCAGGGCCAGTTCCAGGGCAGCGGATCGCTTGGCAACGTCATTAACTACGCCACCAGCGCATCTGGCGTGCGCGGATTCAGCGTCTATAACCAAGCCTATGGCGGAATCATTACCCCGTCGGCGTCGGTTCCGGTCGTTGGCTCCGGCATGTCGGTCAACTATCTGCTGCTCGGCAGCGGCGCTCGTATCGGCGTCAACTGTAGCCCGACTCTCGCGGCGACTTTGCTCGCCGGCGCTGACATCGGGCTGCAAGTGTCGTGGGACTTCAGCTCGCAGATGCTCGTGCCGTATGTCGCCGCCTACTCGGCCACTGCGATCACAGCCGCTTCGTGGTCGTCTGGCACCGCCACTTACACCATGTCGGCAGTCCCTGCCGGTATCGCTGTCGGCGATCAGGTGTCCTTCGCGGGCTTCACTCCAGTCGGATACAATGGCGATTTTGCCGTTACCGCTGTGACCGGCACGACGATCAGCGTTGCGATGGCGACCAGTCCCGGTAGCGAGACCGTTCTCGGCACGCTCGTGGCTGGTGGAGGCGCTATCAATGTCGAGGTTCTTGGCGTCAATGTTGGAAACAGCATGACCGCCTACATCGACAGCAATGGCCTCTACCAATGGTCGCCGTCCGGCACCGCCGCGCTCATCAAGATCTAAGGGGGATTCATCATGTTTGATTCACTCGTTATCGCCAACCCCTCCTTCATGGAGCCGGAAACGGTCATGCAGATCTCGCAGCGGTCGGGCGCCTCCGCGACCCTGCCGCAGCAGGGTATGCGCGTCAAGCTCTCGACCAATGACAAGTACGTCTATATCAAGACGCTGCAAATGCGGTCAAGCAATGAGTCTGGACAAGCCGCCGGCAATCAGCTTTCTGGGCCGACCTTCGTCAGCGAAGTCAAGCAGACGCCGACCTATCTTGTGCGCTCGCGCTCTGAGTTCGACCATCACGACGTGGCTGCTGCTGGCATGTGGGACGTGCCATTGCCTGACGCCTATCGTCGCGCTACGCATCAGCTCTTTGCCCAGAATGCACGCGACGCGCTCCTGTACGGATTCAACCCCGGCCAGGGCGAAGGCTTGCTGAACACCGTTGGGCTGACCGCCGTCAGCCTGCCCGCCGACACGACTGGCGCCGACACTTTCCGCACTTATGATAATGGCCAAATGGCCCTTTTCATGTTGTCGCAGGTGACGAGCGCCATGATTCGTCTGTACCAGGGCGCGCAGGCCGGCAATAAGGTCGTCGTTCTTGGGCCTCAGCGCATCCTGTCTCAGATGGTCATCGCCAATATCGTGCAGCTTTTCCAGTACCAGCGCGCCGGCGCCGGCACCGCATCGACTGGCCAGACTATCAGTGCGCAGATTGAGTCGGCTGGCAGTGAGATCCTCTGGGCTTACGATGACACGCTGATCGGCAAGGGTGCTGGCGGTACTGATGCCGTCCTGATCGTCATCCCCGAGATTGACGATCAGGGCGACTGGCCGCAGCCGGATACCAATGATTTCGCTCGTTTGTCGCCTGGCTTCCGCGACTGTATCGCGCAGTATGCCGACATGGTGGCTCCCCGCGAGATCACTGTTCCGCTGGCTGGTGGCGTCACCGATGTGCTTTATGAGCGTCGCATCACGTCCGGATGGGGCGTCCGCCCAGAAGGCATCACGCTCATCAGTATGGCATACTAATAAGTCCACCGCCCAGGAGTTATAAGATATGACCAAGCTCTACATCGCAAACTGCACAAAGTATCATCAGGTGTTCTTCTACCGGGTTCCTGGCAACAGTAACCCCAACCATTTTCGCCTTGATCTCAAACCGTTGTGGCAAGACTTCATCCCGCATGATCTCCCGCCGGAACAGCTTGTGATGATCGCTCAGCAGCATGAACGATACGGCCTTGTCGCTGATCGAGACGTGCCGAATGTCAAGGGATTCAACGGGCTGATCTATAAGATCGGATCGCCTGTTGACATGGAGCGCGTCGAGCACGTCCAGTCACGGAATATCGAGCATCTCGAATCCGAGATCGACCGCCGCATGGGCGCTTCGGTAGCGATCACCGACCACGCACTTAAAACGCAGTTTGGCGAAGAAGGCGCGTCGCTCAATCAGCTCGAAGTCGTCGAACTGAAGGACAATGACTACAGCGCCGAGAGATCGCGGGGCGGTCGTCGTCGCGCGGTGATGGAAGGTAAGAAGGTAGTCTGATATGACTCCCTCATCGGATCAGCTTGCAAGTTTTTCCGCTTACATTGCTGGCCCGATGGGGATTTCCTCGACTTACTTGTCGCCGACCGACCCTAACATAACGCTCGCACTCAGCACGGCGCTTGACTTCGTCAATCAGCTCATCAACACCGTCGCGCCGGACCTATATACGCTGGCGCTTAACGGTCTAGCTGGCGACTTCCTTTTGCAGTGGGCGCAGGACTTGCCAGGTCAGACGTTCTTTGCGACGGCTCGACAGAACTATGGCATCAATAACTTTGTGGCTGGTATTGTCAGCAACACTGAAGATGAATCAACGTCAGTGGCGATAAAGACTCCTGACTTCATGGCCGGCCTTACGCTCATGGACTTGCAGAATCTCAAGACACCATACGGTCGGCAGTATCTCATGATCGCGCAGCAATTCGGCGCTCTATGGGGCCTGACATGAAGCTCAGTCTTGGTGTGTGGGATATGCCCTATGCCGATAAGGGCGGCGAGACCACTGGCACTGTGGCGAAAGAGCTTGAACGCAAGTACGGCGTCATGCGGCACTTCACCGCCATGCACTCAAAAGAGATCACCGATGCTGTGGCGCTGGCCTTCGCTGGCGCCATAGGCAATGTCGTCGCCGGCCAAGACCCGATGATTGCGCTCAAGGGCGCGTACATGGAGGCGTCAGGCGAGATAACGACTGCCTTCGGTCTTTTCCTTGATCGCAAAGAGATGGATGGCATGGTCGGTGGCGTGCCAACGAAAGCATCACTCATGGGCAGGTCAAGTCGCCATAAGTCCGGCATGAAGGCAGGTCCAAGACCGTCGTTCGTCGATACTGGACTTTACTCCGCCAGCATGACCAGCGAGATCACCGGCGATGAGTAGTGTAGCCGAGTCATCACAGTTTGGTCAGCTCACGGCCGGCACGCTTGATGCTGGTATCGGCACGCTTAGCAATCAGCAGCAGATCACTTTCAATCAGTACGTTCAATATATCAGCCCCATTGATGGGCTGGCGTACTGGGTACTTGTACCGTCCACGTCGATCACGGTATCGGGATCGCTGCACTTTTGGACCGAGCAGCGGCAAGAAAAAGACGCCGTCTTTGGCCGCAACCGCGTGACGTTCACGGCAGAGGAGCCAGTCAACGACTTCAATGCCATCGGGCCGACGACGATCTATATAGCCTCAATGGGCGAGTTCTACTACGCATTTTCGAGCAACAAGAACTTCTATTCGCAGTCCGACTTGTATCACTATCAGGGCGACGCGATCTATCCGCACATGCTAACGCAGCTTGTGACATCATCGTCGCTCATCAACAACACGATCGTCAGCAATAGCCTGCCGATCTGGCTATCACTGGCCACCGCTGCCGGCGTATCGATGTACCCGTCGTTCCTGGCTCTGCCGAATACCACAAATCCGTTCATCACCGTACATATCGGGCCTGATGATACGACGGCACTGCAGGCATCGCCATTTTATGAGCCGTCGTTCTCTGCCGGACTGCCATTCAGTGTAACCGGACTGACCCACAATCAGCTCTGCAAGGATCACGTCGAGCTGTCGTTCTGGGGCTTCAGCAACCAGACGGCGATGACATTCTTTGACTTCCTCGTGACGTACATGACCAACAATGACACGATCGGGCTTCTGAGCAGCCCGGTCATGCGTGACGACAAAAAGCTGCAACCTGAGCTGCGAATCGTCGGGCAGAGGAAAACCATGCTTATAGACGTGAGCTATTATCAGGCGTATGCTTATAACCAAGCCGCACAACTCATCCTGAACTCGCTGCCATCAGTCACCATCGGAGCTTAATGACATGCCCCAGAACGCCATCGCTGTACAAGCCTTCTCTGGCTCGAACACCAAGCTTGACATCTCCGCCGCGACCGTCGTCAAGGCGGCTCCGGGCCAGCTCGTTACCATCTCCGTCATCACTGCCGGCTCGACTGTCGGCACTGCAAATGACAGCCTGACGACCGCTGGCGCATCGATCGCCAATCAGATCGCGGCCATTCCCAATACGGCGGGATCGATCCAGCAGATCAACTGGAAGTGCAGCAATGGGATTGTCATTGTCCCTGGAACCGGACAGGTTATCTCTGTCGCTTACAACTAAGAGGTGAGCAATGGCTAATCCGATCACGTCCGTAAAGGTCAGCCAGACGCTGCCGCCTGCACCTAATACGTTGCAGCGTACTGGTGCATTCATCTCGCAGGGCGCGACGACGACTGCACAAGATACGCTCACGCTCATCACGCAACTGTCCGATCTGACCACCATCCTGACGGCACCTCAAGCGGTATCGTCGATCACTTGGTCATCGGGGACTGCTACCGTCACGACGACGCTGCCGCATGGCTATCCTGTCGGTTCTGGCACGATCAATTTGACGCTGGCCGGATTTACGCCGATTGGATATAACGGCACCTATGCGTGTACCATCACGACGACGACTGAATTCACCTTTGCACTGGCCGTTGATCCGGGCGCCGTCACAGTCGAAGGCACCGTCATCGCGGCTGATGTTGCGCGACTCAATTATGACGCGACCAACTTCTTCGCTCAGGGTTCCGGCAATTCGGTCTATATCTTGGAGCTTGGCGTAGGCACTACGGCAGATGGTGTTACTACGCTGACCGCCTTCTTGACGGCCAATCCCGGCACAATTTACGCCTTCCTTGTGCCGCCGACGTGGGATAGTGAGCCGTCATTCCTGACGCTGATCGCCAGCTACGAAAGCATTACGGCCAAGCTGTACTTCTTCGTCACAACGACGACGGCAACTTACAGTAGATACACGGCACTCATGAAGGACGTGATGTGGATGGTCAATGCCCCGACCGCTCCGGCGACCGAGCCAAGCTCGATCGTCGGCATGTTCTGGCAGTGGATCTACAATCAGCCGTCCAGCTCAAGCCCGCTGGCGCCGATGAACTGCCGCTATGTCTATGGTCTTACACCATGGACTGGTCTTGGCAACAATACCATCCTCACCGAGATCTATGCAGCAGGCGGAAACTACATCGGAAGCGGCGCAGAAGGCGGCATCAGTAACGCTATCATTCGCGGCGGCTTTACTGCCGATGACCAGCAGGCTAACTACTGGTACGCTATCGACTGGGTGCAGATCAATCTTGATCTCGACATCAGCAATGCCGTCATCAATGGCAGCAATAATCAAGCGGCGCCGCTGCTGTACAATCAGGCCGGCATCAATACGCTGCAATCGGTCGCGGTATCGACAATGCAGAATGCTCAGACCTATGGCTTAAGTCTCGGCAATGTCGTCACGACGCAGCTATCGGCGACTGCCTTCGCAGCAGCCTACAATGCCGGCCAGTTTGTCGGCCAGACGGTCGTCAATGCTGATCCGTTCCTTAGCTATAGTTCGGAAAATCCGACGCATTACAAGATCGGCCAGTACAACGGTATCAGTGTTATATTCACGCCGCAGCTTGGATTTGAGCAGATCGTCATCAACGTGAACGCGACGGAGGTGGTGTGATGCCGACTATTCCGCTGATTAACCAAGGTACACTCAATAAGCTCCGCGCAAGCGTCCTAGTGACTGGCAATTCATCGCTAAACATCGGCGCAGGGTATCTTGGGAAAAACATGTTGTCGCTGTCGATCGACACGCAGACCGTCACCCAGATCCCGACTCAGGTCGGTGTTATTCAGTCGCCTGAGCCGTATGCAGAGGCGTCTGTCACTGCGCATCTGCTCAGGACTCAGGGACTGGCAGCGGCCTACAAGCAGACGATCGAGTCTGATAGCGTGATCGGCAATATCATCGTGCGCCCTGACTCATCGGCGCTCCCTGACTTTCATCTCATCAACTGCGCGATTATGTCGATTCGTGAGCTGGCGATGGATGGCAATGACGGCGGATTCGTGATCGTCATCAAAGGCTACTACAACGTCAACAGTTCGCTGTGGGAGCTGTAACCACTAACCCTATTGGATTTCACCGCCCATGAAAATCAATAAAGAACGCAACCTCGTCATCCCGATCATTCGCGATGACGGCAGCAAAGTTTATGTCCACTCGATCCCGATCAGCCAGGCGGTTTTCGTGTCGTTTCATGCCGTCCTGGCCAAGGCCTTCTCCGCGCTGACCGACAACGGCATCAATCCATATGCCGGCCTATCGACGGCCAAATACGCAATCATTGACGCGGCGGCGGCACTCGACGACAGTGAGCGCGTGCAGTCGGGCTTCATTGGTGAGATCCGGCGCATCACGACGGTATTGTTTGCCGGCGAACATGGCTTCGAGCCGATCATGCTTGGCGATGCCATCAAGCGCGGCATTATCGACGAAGAAGAAACCGAAGAGGTCGAAAACGCCATCTGTTTTTTTATCTTGAGTATGCGTCTCTTTCTGAAATCGAAGAGGCCGATTCTGGTGGAGGCGATTACATCTCTGGGCGGCTACTTGACCACGTCGTTGCAGGCTATGGAGTGGCACGCTTCCTTGGAGAACTCGATCAGCGATACCGTTACGAGAGAGACACCGTCGTCGATAGCGTGCTAGACCATGCGTCACTTGTCGCTTTCGGCGACTTTTGCGAGCGCCATGATCTGCCGTGGCGCGACGCCCAAGAGTACAGGCACAGATACATAAGTCGAGGGCAAGATGGCTGATTTTGAACAGATCATTGACATCAAGATCAATGACGAGTCATTTAAAGAGTTCAAAAGCCTGTTCGACAAGTACATGAAAGACTTGCAGTCTCAAGGTGGCGTATGGAAGGACGCCAATTCAGCCATGGCCAGAACTCAGGCCGTTATGCATGCCATGGCGGATAAGTCAGCAGAGGTCAACGCATCCATCGGCAATGCCGCCAAAACGCAGCACAAATTCGCACAAGAAACTGACAAGACCGGGCGAGGCATGCACAAGCTCGCTAACTCGACAAAGAATGTCGCACATCACATCTTAAGCGCTACCAAGAGCCTGCTAAAGTGGGCGGGCATCACCAGCGCACTTGGCGGATTTCTCGGCCTCGGCGGATTGTTCGGCATTGATCGACTTGCAGCATCTGCCGGCGCGCAGCAGAAGTCGGCGGCCGGATTCGGTACGACTGTCGGCCAAGATCAAGCATTCAAGATCCGATTCGGCAACATGCTGTCAGATCCTGGGGCTTTTCAGAGTGCCATCAATACGGCGCAATCTGACCCTGCGCGGCAGGCCATGTTCATGGCGCTTGGCATCCCTAACGCATCATCCATGTCACCTGGCGCGCTCAATGTCAGGACCATGCAAGCCCTGCGCGATCTATGGATGCGCCACCCTGGCAACCGCAATCCCAACTACATGCGCGCCCTGGGCATTGATAACCTGGTATCGTTGCAGGACTGGCGGCGAATTGGAACCGCGCCAGATTTTGCCTATGAGATGAGTCATTACCAACGAGATGCGCGCTCGCTCAATGTCTCCCAGTCAACTGGCATCGGCTGGCAGCACTTTACACAAGGGCTTGATGTTAGCGAAGGCCGGATGGGTAATATATTCAAGAACGCACTATTGCGGCTTGCTGGCCCGATCAATCAGCTTGTTAATGCCATCGTCAACGCAACTCAGCGGCTGATGAATAGCCCGCTGATGAAGGGAGCTATCGATTCGCTGGCGACTGGGATACAGAAGTTTGCCGGCTACATCAATAGTCCTGATTTCCAGGATGACATGGAGAACTTCCTTGACGCTCTGCATAGCATGGCCAAGACGATGGGCAAGCTCTTTGGCCTAGTAGGGCTAACGCGAGGCGAGATCATCGAGAAATCGGCGCATGGTGATCCAAAAGTCAAGCAGGCGCTTATAGATATTCGGCACATGACGAGATCAGGACAAGTGTCTGGCGGAGTGGGCTGGTTGAACATCAATCCTTCCGTGGCATCCTTTGTTGACGGACCTCTTGACATGCGCGACAGAGCCAAGCAGGGATGGGCGGCTGGCGACATCATCAGAAACTATCTCGTGATGAGCAAAGGCAATGTCCAGCAAGCCGAAGAACTGTATATGTCGGGCGTCCTTCCGAATCGCGCTAGTATCAAAAATCATTTCCCTGGCTATGTTCCCGGCGATCCTCGTAGCACTCCTGTCAATATCGTCATCCAAAACAATACCGGCGGCAGCGCTAGCGCCATCGTGCGCGGCGTAGGAGTAGGCAACCCATGACCAATATCATTGCGACGGCCTACAAGCTAGCCTATCAGATCACGCCAATCATGCTGCGCCAGGGCATTGCCCCTTTGACGACTGGTGGCTTTCTACCCATCGTTGCGCTGACTCAAGTCGCAAGCTCCGCTATCGACCTCGTCAATGGCAAATTCGACCTGACAGACCTTGATAGCTACTTTGCCCAGTGGGAGCCACTGGCCGGCACGCAGCTAGAGAATTGGCAGATCGGCCAGTACCCTTTTGCCAATCAGGCGACGGCGGCTAACGCGATGATCCGCCAACCCCTGGCCATCTCGATGCTGATGAAGTGTCCCGTCAGGGGCAAGGGCGGTTATGCGGCTCGTATTGCGTCCATGGCTATCATCAAGCTGGCGCTCGATGAGCATATCCAGCGTGGTGGATGGTTTGATGTTGCGACTCCAAGCTGGACTTATACGGGTTGCCTGCTAACAAGCATGACCGACGTGACCAGCTCGGCAGGCCACCAGAAACAGATCGAATGGCGGCTTGACTTCCAGCAGCCGCTTATCACGTCGAGTCAGCTTCAACAGGTTCTGAACTCATCGATGTCGAAAGTTTCGTCAGGACTGCCGCAATGACCAGCTATCTCTTCACGCCATCGACAACCACCAACTTCCAGTTCCAGCCAACACTTGACGGCCAGCAATACAACGTCATCGCGACATGGAATGTCTTTGGGTCGAGGTACTACATCAACATCTACACGCTATCAGGGGCGCTTGTCTATACGATGCCGTTGATCGGGTCGCCGCCTGGGTTCAATATCTCGCTCCTTCCTCAACTCAACCCGTATACCGGCGTACCGTGGGTTAGCTCGATGTATTTCAACGATGACCTACAAATCTTTGCGGTGTCGCCATGAGATTCTACAAGATAGTCGTCACCGACCCCGACAACATCGTGCCGCCGAGGACGTGGAGCAGCCTCAATGCTGACGGCTCTTATAACCCAAATGCGCAGAATGTCGAGTTCGATATACCGTTATCGACGTTCGCGACTCCGACGACAGCGGCATATGTTCGAATTTGGGGCGTCTCGCTCGCTGATATTGGGCAGGCGTCAGACTTCAATAATTACGGGATCGCCATCTACGGGGGCATGAGTCAGGGCTTACCGCTGGCGAATGCAGCTCAGTCCGGCCTTTTGCTGAGTGGGACGATTCAGCAGGCTTTCGGCAACTGGATCGGCGTGCAGCAGTCGCTCGACTTCATCGTCATGCCGCAAGTCACGCCGCCGAATATCACGCTGACCTGGCGCAAAGGAACCGAGCTTGTGCAGGCCATCACTCAGACCTTGCAGACTGCATTTGGAGGGTCATATTCGATCGATACAAGTGGCTTACAAGAGACTACGGGCTTTGTCTTGTCTGAGGATCAAGTTGGATTCTTCGACAACATCGCCCAATTCGCCACATTCATCAAGCAAGCGTCCTATGCCGCGCAGCCCATCAAACCGGTCAGCGGGCAGGGATATTCTGGCATGGACATTATCTTGCAGGGCAATGTCATCAGGCTTATCGACAACAGCGGCGCCAAAATATCATTGCCTCGGCAGATCGCTTTTACTGATCTCATCGGCCAGCCAACATGGATTGGCCTATATCAGATGCAGTTCAATTGCATCATGCGCGCAGACTTGAGCTTGGGCGACTACATCAAAATGCCGCCAAGCGTCGTGATTACGGCGCCGTCGAGCTATAGCCAGTATCGCAACAAGTCAGCCTTTCAGGGTGTCTTTCAGATACTCGGCCAGCAGTCAACGATCAGGCATGTCGGAAACTATCGCCAGCAGGACGGCTATTCATGGATCACTACCGTCAATTGCGTGCAAGTGAACACACAAGCGCCACAGGTTACGATGATAAGCAGACCCACGCAAGGACTCGGCATAGGTAGCGTTGCATGAGCGACCATCTAAAACTGCCGCTCTATAACGCTCTAGAGACGGCCATCGATGGCAAGATCAAGAACGCGCTGCAAGCACTAGGGAGGGCGCTCCCTTGCTCGGTCGTATCGGCGTCAGGAACGATTGTCACGGTGTCCTTTAACGTCAATCTGCCGTGGACGCTCCCGCAAGTCACTATACCTGTCGTCGGATGGCAATGGATGCGGGCGCCGATTCAAGTCGGCGATGAAGGCTATGCACTGCCGGCAGACGTGAGCCTAGGGCAGATCAGTGGACTTGGCGGGTCAACGGCGGCAACGTCAAGAGTTCCGGCGAATCTATCGGCGCTTGTTTTTATGCCAGTAGGGAATAAGTCGTTCATGGCGGTCGATCCAAACGCCGTGACTCTGTATGGCCCAAACGGCGTTGTCCTGCAAGACACCAATGCCGTCGCTCAGGTCAAGATCAATCCGACCGAGATCAACGCGACCATTGGCACAACGTCGATCCATACGGATGGCACGACAATCACAATTACGGCGGGCGCCAGCACGATAGTAGCCACTTCTTCGTCGGTGGCGATCACGGCAGCGGCCATCGATCTGAATGGCCCCGTCACCATTGCAGGAACACTTAGCCAGACAGGCGGCGGCGCAAGCTCTTTCAGCGGCAATATCACCGGCAGCGGCACAGTCACGACGACGGGCAACATCACCGGTGCGGGCATACCGCTGGCCACTCACGTTCATACCGGCGTGCAGACTGGCAGCGGAGATACAGGGGGGCCGATACCATGAGGACATGGGGACGCAACGCTCAAGGCCAGTGGGTCGAGGTATCGACGACGGCAGCGGGCGACGATAGCGAAGTGTGGCTGACGACTTTCGCTCAGTCTCTCAAGCTCAACCTGGGGGAGTCGCCTTTTTACGGCACCTATGGACTGCCGGCTCGGTCGTCGATACAGAGCCAGACGGCGCCAGACTACTATGTGAGCCTGATGCAGCAAGCCTTCGCGCCGCACTTCATCGCCTTGAGCACGCAAAGAACTAGCGGCTCTAACGGAGAACCTATTTACAACATAACGGCATTATTGAATAATGGGTCCATAGTCAACGCCGAGGTCCCGTCATGACACTGCCCATCGTAATGACGCCTACCGGACTGCAACCACAGTCGCCGACCGACCTTAACGCGCAGATCATTGCTGCGGCGACGGCGCTTGTCCCTGATCTGACTACCGTCCTGCCTGGGTCACTCATCGAGGATCTATCAAGCACTGGAACCGGTATCGCCGTCGTGTGTGATCAGGCCGTGGTAGAGTCTATCAACAATGTCACTCCTGTTGGGGCCAATCAATTTGTATTAGGCAATCTTGGGCAGATTTACGGCGTCACGCCAAATACACCGACCAATACTAGCGTCTATGTAACCTTTACCGGTCCAATCGGATTTGTCATCAATCCCGGCTTCATCGTCAGTGATGGAACGTATAGCTATGTAGTCCAAGACGGGGGCGTCATTGAGTCGTCAGGATCTAGCGCGCCACTCTATTGCGTCGCCACACAAACTGGAACGTGGGCGGTCCTGCCAAGCACGGTGACAACCATCATCACCAGCCTGCCAACTGGCATCACGCTGACCTGCACCAATGTCACCAGCGGCACACCTGGCGTCGGGGCAGAATCGACGGCGAGCTATCGTGCGCGAGTCATGCAGGCAGGACAGTCCATCTCTAACGGCATGACGACTGCGACAAAGAGTCTCGTTCAAGCCGTCAGCGGAGTCCAGTCGCGACTTGTATCGATTCAGCAAGAAGCATCGCTATGGAAGGTCATTGTCGGCGGCGGTGATCCCTATGCAGTCGCCTATGCCATCTTTCGCGGCATGGGGGATATATCAGTCCTGACCGGACATACCGCAGGCGGGCAGAATATATCGGTCAGTATCCAGGACTTCCCGGACACCTATAGCGTCCTATTCGTCAATCCGCCACAGCAAACCGTGACCATGAGCGTCACTTGGAATACGGCATCGGCAAACTTTGTCGATCCTGCCGCGATGGCAGCAGCGGCGCAACCGGCACTCGTGTCCTACATCAATTCAATCACGGTCGGCAATCCGATCAATCTTTTTGAATTGCAGGCAGCCTTTCAGGCATCAACAAATAACGTCATCCCGACCGCGCTGCTAACGCGCATGGTGTTCGACGTGTATATCAATGGCACGCTGGTGGCACCAACATCGGGAACCGGCATCATAGCCGGCGACTCTGAAAGTTACTTTTATGCCACTGCCGCCGGCATAACGATCAATCAGGGGTAGCGCATGGCATACCAACTGGCGGCGCCACTTGCAGCTTACCCCTATCAGCAGTATAACGACTCGGACGAAGTTTCTTCCTTCTTCATGGCTACTAACAATCTGTGCCAGTCAGATTATGTGGACTTCTTCAACACAACCGACCTTGCCGTTTACACCGAATCAACCATCTCTGGCCCATTGCTCGACTGGATCGCGCAGGGCGTCTATGGCATGTCGCGGCCTATCATCCCGACCGGATCGGCATCAAATCTCGGTCCATACAATACCATTGTATACAACTCCTATCCCTTTAACTTCATTCAGGTTAGCGGATCGGTTGGCTTTGTCACGCTGTCTGACGACTTTTTCAAGAGATGCATGACGTGGAACTTTTATAAGGGAGATGGGCAGAACTTTTCCTTTACTTGGCTCAAAAAGCGCGTCGCTCGTTGGCTCATTGGTGAAAACGGATCGACGCCATTGATTGATGCGACCTATGCCATCAGCGTGGTCGATACCGGAAATCGAACGATCGTCATCACGCTAAGGACTTCGCAAGTTATCATCACTGGGGGTGCCTATGCAGACACTTTCCTTGGTAACTCTGTTGAAGCGAACTACGCCACAACTCAGTCAGTATCATATCCCATCGAATTTACGACGGCACTTGCAAAAACTCTGCAATCTCTCATTGCCTTTGGTGCCTTGCAGCTTCCATTTATGTACACTTTTGAGGTAGTCGTCGAATGAGCTACTATACCAACCAAATATTACAGTTCGCCAACAACGCTATCTCTGCCCTATCGGCATCAATAACGTCGACTGCGACGACTCTCAACCTGAATGCTGGAACCGGCGCAATTTTCCCGCAATTGACAGCAGGGCAGTCTTTTATCTTATCTCTGACTGACGCTGCGACCGAGTCGAAAAAAGAGATCATGCTCTGCACCGCCATTAGTGGCGATACTCTGACGGTCACAAGAGGCCAAGAAGGAACTACTGCTCAGTCATGGCTTGCCGGCGATATAGCTGCCAACGTGCCTACGGCTGGCACCATGCAATACATCCTGCAGCAAATATCGGCCATGCAAGCGTCCTCCCCGATCGTAGGATCGACGCTTGATCTATATATGGCAATGCAGTCTCCGTCATCGTCCGCTCATTTCACGGCCAATAAGGTCATTGTAGCACAAAGCCTCGTATCCAGTGTATCAACCATTGCGCTTTACAATCAGACCGTGAATCTTGCGACGATCGGCGCCGGTGGCATGGATACCGGATCGGCACCTATCAATGGTTTTGTTGCTATATATGCGATCTACAATCCAGTGACCGGCGCGACTTCGATACTCGCGCAAAATACAACTGGATCGGCATCATCGGTCGTGTACACAGGAAGTAACATGCCGGCAGGGTACACCGAATCGGCCAGAATCTCTGTCTGGCCTACCAATGCGAGTGGCCAGCTTGTCGTCGGTTATCAGCAAGACCAGTCGATCTATCTGGCCGAAACCAACGTCTATAGCGGAACCACTTTGCCGGTTGGTAATCTGTCTGTAGCAGCGGCAGTTCCATATGACGCCGTGTCATGCTCCGGGTACTGGGTGGCTAGCACGTCAAGCGCATCCTATATGTCATGCTCCGTTAGAGTGTCATCGGTGCCGCCATACTATTCCGATGGAGGGAGTTCACAGGCGACCATCAACAGCGCGCAGGCCGCGTTCCAGTCATTCTATGGCGTACCATTGCCAGGAAATCTGACTCCGATTATTTATGTCTCCCCATCGTATTCCGGCGGCACGCTTGATAATGCAGACGTTGTCATCACCGGATACAAACTAGTCTAACGGACGGCAGACAGACATGAGCTATCAATTCTTGTGGGGCAA
>JAEHJW020009268.1_pt1 | contig 21769 bp, 23 predicted proteins | sample 9271431 | NCBI WGS metagenome assembly JAEHJW02 | reverse complement strand
AGGTCGATGCCCTGGTTCGCGCCTTTACGACACTGTCCGCCAGGCCCCGCCACACCGGGGCGGTGGCGATGACGATTTTCAATCGCTAAGACATTTGGAAATTCATGTTCGACACTCTTTGCGATTTAGTGCCGCGGGACCCGGACTATCCGGATCGGGTCCGGAAGCTGACCATTCTGAACCGCGTGCTGGACGGCTCTCTGTACGATCCGCTTCCCTATCGTTTTCATGAGGAACGGACGGAGGCCGGTGAATATATACCGCTACGGCAGCGCCGTCCGAGCGTGCGGTATCCACTGTGCAGGACGGTGGTGGAAGACAGTGTCTCCCTGTTGTTCAGCGAGGGGCATTTTCCGACTATCGAGAGCCCCGACCGAACAGCGCGGTCTGTTCTTGGACAGATTGCCAAGGAGACCAGGCTCAATTTGGTGATGATCGACGCGGCGATGCGTGGCGCGACTGGATCGGTCGCGCTTTGGATGCGGGTGTTGAAGGGGCGGATTTTTATCGAAGTCCTGGATACGCTGTACTTGACCCCGGTTTGGGACCCGATGGAACCGGATACCCTGGTTCGGGTGGACGAGCGTTACAAAGTGCCCGGCCACGCGCTTATTCAAAACGGATATGTGCTGGACGATCCCGATGGGCTGTACTGGTTCGCGCGCAGTTGGGACAAGGATGGCGAAATTTGGTTCGACCCGGTTCCCGTTGGCGACCCGGCCGTTCCAGGTGTCGATGATCTGCGGTCGGTTACCCACAAATTCGGGACGGTGCCGATCGTTTGGATCAAAAACCTGCCCGGGCGATCGACAACCGGGGACAAGGCCGACGGGGCCTGCACGTTTTCGGCGGCGATGCACAGCCAGGTGGAGATCGATTACCAACTCAGCCAGGTGGGGCGGGGGCTGAAATACAGCAGCGACCCGACGTTGTTGCTGAAAGATCCGGCGCTGCCGGATGGTGAATTGATCAAAGGCGCTGGCAACGCGCTGATCGTCTCGGAGAAGGGCGATGCCCGGCTGCTGGAGATCGGCGGAACCGCGGCGGCGGCGGTCATCGATTATGTGCGAACGCTACGCGAGTTGGCGCTGGAAAGCATCCATGGCAACCGATCCAGTCCGGATAAGGTGGCGGCGGCGCAATCGGGGCGTGCGCTGGAACTGCTCAATCAGGGCTTGATCTGGCTGGCGGACAATTTGCGCACCAGTTATGGCGAAGTTGGGCTGTTGCAGCTTGTTCGCCTGATTGTCCGAGCGTCCAACATTTATCCCATCGTTGTTTTCGGCGAGCCGATCGAGCCGCTGGATCAAAGCGCTTCGCTGAGTCTGAAATGGCCGCGATGGTATCCGACGACGGCGGACGACCGGCAGAAGGATGTACAATCCCTGACATCGCTGGTTGCGGCTGGGTGTATCAGCCGGGAGATCGCAGCAAGAGCGATCGCTTCCTGTTACGATATCGAGTTCATCGAAGATCAGTTCACCCCGGGAAATTCCGATAAATTTGAGTGAGATCAGACATGCAGGAAACACAGTCAGAACCGGGCGACGAAACGGAGCCCAACGGGGCTGGCGATGACGTCGCTAAACTGCAAAGCGACTTTCGGTCGCGGTTGATTGCCGCTAATTTGCGGACAGAAGCTGTCAGGGCCGGAATGGTCGATCTGGACGGCCTGAAACTGGTCGATCTGTCCGGAGTCGATCTGGATGAGAACGACAAAGTCATCGATGGCGGCAAGCTGATGGCTGACTTGCGGCGTGCCAAACCGTGGCTGTTCGGGCGCGCGTCGTCGTCCAGCGCGGCGGTGGCGCCGGTTTCAAAGCCGATCAAGCAAAAGTCGGCAATGGAGATGAGCGACGAAGAATATGCCGCCGCGAAGACCGCTGTCACCAAATACCGCATTTAATTTTCAATAACAGTCGCCGGATTTTTTACTCCGCACAGGATGGTTCATGGGTATTCAAAATTTTCCCGCCGCACTTCAGCCGATTATTCAACAGGGCTTTCTGGAGCGGGAATTCTCCCAGGCGCTGCAATCGCGGCTGGGGTATCGGGCTTGCGCCGACCGGGTCAAAGTGGCGGTCGGCATCGGTGAGACGCTGACCAAGACTCGTGCCGGGCTGAAGCCGTCGGTAACGACGCCGCTTGCGCCGGCCACGAACACGAACCTGGACAACGGGCTGTCGCCGACGACCTGGGGCGTGGAGCAATACACGATCAGCATCGACCTGTATGCGGCGACGACCGATTTGAACGTGGTTACGGAACGGGTGGGGATTGCCTCGCAGTTTCTGCAGAACGCTTATGTGAACGGCGAGCAGGCGGCACGCAGCCTGGATGAGTTGAGCCGCAATGCGCTGTTCGGGGCGTATCTGGGGGGCAATACGCGGGTTCGCACGACGCTGGCGAGTGCGGGTCCCAGCGTGTCCGTGGACGATGTGCGCGGGTTCCTGACGGTGTTTGTCAACGGGGTGCAGCAGCCGGTCAGCGGCAGCAATCCGATGACCGTCACTATTGGCGCAAGCGTGTATAGCCTGATTGCCGTCAGCGCGGATGCCATCAACGTCTCGACCTCACCGAACGGCATTTCCGGGACGTTGACGCTGTCCGGCAATGTGTCGGTCTCGGACGGAACGGCTTTGAATACCGTAACGGCGGCGAGCGGTTCGACGATCGTGCGTCCGTCGGATCGGGGAAACACGTCGCTGATCACGGCGTCGGATACGCTGACCATGGCAAACCTGCTGGATGCGGTGGCCAAGCTGCGAATGAACGCGGTGCCGGAAATCGAAGGGGCGTATAACTGCTATCTGGATCCGGTATCGGCGCGGCAACTTTTTGCCGATCCGGATTTCAAGCAGTTGTTCCAGGGTGCGACCTCGGCGAACCAGGTCTTCAAGAAGGGCATGACGAACGACTTCCTGGGGCTGCGCTTCGTTCCGACGACCGAGGCGTTCGTGCAGCCGCATCCGACGCTGTCCGGGCTGATGGTCCGGCGGCCGGTGATTTGCGGCCAGGGTGCGCTGATCGAGGGCGATTTTGCCGGAATGGCGGCCACGGATGTGGCACCGAGCGATTCGATCGTCAGCATGGTGGATGGCATCGCGATGGTGACGCGGGAGGCCATCGACCGGCTGCAACAGATCATCGCGCAGTCCTGGTACTGGATCGGCGGTTTCTGTGCGCCATCGGATACCACCACCAATCCGACGACGGTTCCGACGGCGACGAACGCGGCCTTCAAGCGTGCCGTCATCGTCGAGCACATCGGTTAAGGAGGGGAGATGGCCCTGGGTTCGGTCAGTCCGTTCCGTCCAACCGGCACGGTTACCCTGCCGGTTGGTTCTGTTTCCGCCAATATCGCTTTGTCGGGCGGCGGCGATTCGGTGGTCGTTACGAATACGGCCTCGGGTCTGGCGTATATCCGGTTCGGGTCGGACCCGACGGTCAGCGCCTCGGTTGCCGATATGCCGATCCTGGCGGGCAGCAAGATGATTTTGTCGGCAAACAGCCTGATTACCTATGCGGCGGCGGTGTCGCCGTCCGGCAGCGGGACCATCCTGTTCAGCCGCGGCGACGGGTCGTTCGTTTGAACCCGCTGAGCGACGCCGAAAAGGTCGATATCCGACGGCTTTGCGGATACCCGGCCTATGGGGCGGCGCCGACCGGGATGCAGTCCTGGCGGTTTTTTCAGGTTTATGGGTTGCTGGAATTTCGCATCAACAACCTTTCGGACGCGGAACTGACGATCGTGCGGCGGTATATTGGCACGCTGAACGCCTTGGAGGTCGCTATTCCGGCGACCTCCGACGGACTGGATACCGCCCAGGCATCGGTATGGACGCGCAACAAGGACGAAGTGGGCGATCGGATCAAGCTGTTCGACGAGTGGCGCCGGCGGCTGTGCGGCTTTCTGGGTGTTCCAACCGGCCCCGGGCTTTCCACCGGCACCGCGACCTGGGTTGTATAGACGATGAACGGGCGTAAAGCGCAGGACCGCTTCTACCTGGGCCTTGGGGTGTGTGCGCGGCATACGGGCGAAACGGGCGACGCGTTCCGGCCTTGCGGTGCTTCGGATCCGCTGGATCGCAAGAACCGCTATCTTCGGCTGCCTGCTGCCTTTGTCTCCGCCAGGGGAAAAAGCAGCCATACCAATGTTTACGGCGACGCGCTTTGGCATGGACTGTTCGATGCCAGTTACACGCGCTCCGGCGATTATCTTGTTACGCCCGCGGGAACTTACTTTATTGCCTCGCAGGCGCCGCTGCTTCCCGTCTTATGCGTGCGGACCAATCGAACAATTTCGGTGGCGCGGGCGAGCATACAGGCGAACCCGGCGTTGAACGGATATGGCGGCTATAATCCGAATGCGCGGCTTACGTTGATGGAGCGGTGGCCGGCCAGTTTACTTGGGGAAGGGCTTTCGGGCACCTCCCGTGCGGGGTTGCCTACCGACCAGGCGGTTCAGGTTTGGGACGTGCTTCTCCCTTCGGTCGCGGACGTTTTCTTAGCTCCGGGCGATATTGTCACCGACGATCTTGGCCGGACCGCGGTTATCGCGGGATCGGAACTGACCGATTTGGGATGGCGCATCAGCGCCAAAATGGCGACCACGTAAATGGCAGATATTTCCGATGTCGAAAGCGCCCTGACGGGGGTTGTTACCTCGATTCTCTATCCCAACGGTTCCGCGGAGGCCAGTATGCCGGGGCCGTTGTGCCGCATTTACCGTGGCTGGCCGGCCCCGGCGACGCTGAACGCGGATCTGGCGGCGGGTGTGGCGAACATCACAGTGAACAGCGACAACGATCCGGGGCGGACCACGACGCGGTATCTTCAGCAATGGCAGGCCGGCTCGTCAGTGCCCGGCACAGTCGCGGCGGTGTCGGTGCAGACGATAACCATTTCGGGAACCCCCGCCGTCGGCGATGTCGTGGGAGCGATTGTCGATGGAGTGCCTTATGCATACCGCGTTCTGGCCGGGGACAATCCGGGCCTGATCGCGGCAAACCTGGCACAGGCGATTCAGACCGCACGGATGGCCAATTATCAGGGGTTCACCGTCACCATCCCGGGCGCCCGGGCCGTGACCGCGCGGGTCGTTTGCGACAACACCGCGCAGGTTGAAAGCCGCCGCCAGGAAAAGGACATCCGTATCGCCTGCTGGTGTGCGGCACCGTCTGTCCGGGATACAGTTGCGGCAGCGATCGACAGCGAGTTGAGCGGCCTGGCCTTTCTGCCATTAGCCGACGGGACGCAGGCGCGCCTGACCTATCGCAATACCCAAAGTTACGATCAGTCGCAGAATGCCCTGCTGTATCGCAGGGACATTGTATATACGGCCGAATATGCAACGATCGAAACGGATATGCTTCCGTCCATGTTGTTTGGCGTGTCGAACATCGGCGATGACACGACATACGTTTAGGTATTTATGATAATGCATCATTTAGTGGTTACGAAGCCGTTTCTCGATTATGTGCGAGGAGACATCATCGACGACATGAACAAGGTAAGTGAAATACTCGCGGCCGAATACAGGAAGTTCGTGACGAAGGCCGCGCCGCAGAATAGCGGGAGAGGCTGAGCCGATGCCAATCGCACAGCAAGGCAGCGTCAATACGACGTCGCTGATCGTCCCCGATCTCTATGTCCAGATCGTCTCGCCGCAGAACTTGGTTCTGAACGGAGTTCCAACGAATATCGTTGGGATGGTGGGTACTGCCTCGTGGGGACCGGTGAACGAGCCGGCGATCGTCGGCACGATGGGGGATTACGCCCAGCAGTTCGGAGCGATCATCCCGCGGAAATACGATCTGGGCACCCAGGTGGCGACAGCCGTTCAGCAAGGCGCGCAGAATTTCCGGTGCGTCCGGGTTACCGATGGAACGGACACCGCTGCTTTCGCGGTGGTTCCCGGGTCCAATGCGTCATTCACGGCGCTTTATACCGGTTCGCTTGGCAACCAAATTACTTTGACGCTCGGGGCCGGGTCGCAGTTGAATTCCTGGAAGCTGTCGGTGCTGCTGCCCGGGTTCGAGCCAGAGGTCTATGACGGCCTGACCGGTAATGGCGCGGCATTCTGGACCGCGCTGGCAGCGGCGGTGAACAGCGGTCAGGGGCCGCAGCGGGGACGCTCCCAGCTTGTTGTGGCGAGTGCCGGGGGCACAACGGCATCCCCGGCGGCGTTTACGCTTTCGCTGGCGTCCTCCGGCGCGGGGACCGATGGGGCCTCGCAGGTCGGCAGTGCCCAACTGGTCGGCGTCGATGCGCCGGTTCGCAGTGGAATGTATGCGCTGCGGGGCCAAGGTTGCGGCCTGGGACTGCTGGCCGATTGCGACGATCCGACAACCTGGACCACGCAGGGCGGATTTGGGCTGCAAGAGGGGATGTATATGATCCTCACCGGTCCGGCCGGCGATACGATTTCAAATGCAGTCGCGACGGTTGCCGGTGCCGGATTGAATACTTATGCCGCAAAGCTGATGTTCGGGGACTGGCTTTGGTGGTCGGACGCGGCGAACAACACCATTCGGCTGGTTTCGCCGCAGGGCTTCACCGCCGGCCGGCTATCCAATCTGTCGCCGGAACAGTCCAGCCTGAACAAGCAGATTTATGGCGTGATCGGCAGCCAACGGGCGGGGACGCCCGGGTCCGGTCAAAGCTCAACCTACTCGTCGGCGGATTTGGGAGCGCTTTTGAGCGCGGGGATCGATGTGATCTGCAATCCACAGCCCGGCGGGTCGTATTGGGGTGTTCGGGGCGGGATCAACACGTCTTCCAATGCAGCGACCAACGGCGACAACTACACGCGGCTGACCAACTACATCGCCGAGACGCTGGCCGCGGGGATGGGTTTGTATGTTGGTCAGGTGATCAACACTACGCTGTTTCAGAATATCCGATCGACGCAACTGTCGTTCCTCAACAACATGTATGGGCAGGGCCTGCTGGGCAGTTCGGACGGATCGCTGCCATTCAGCGTGATTTGCGATACGACCAACAATCCGCCGTCGCGGATCGGACTGGGTTACGTGCAGTCCGATGCCCAGGTACAGTATCAGGCGATCAATGAGCGCTTTATCGTCAATGTCGAAGGTGGGCAGACCGTTCAGGTTTCTCGCCAGACACTTCCGAGCGGCCAAGTTAGTTAGGATATGAGCCAGTGGCACTGACAACATTTTCAATTGGCCGCGATACCCAGCTTGTAGTCATGGGACCGACGGGCCGGGTCGATCTGAGTCATGTAACCGGGTTCGAGAGCCGGCAGCTCACCAGCGCGGTTCGGGTGAGCCGGATCGACGGAACACAGCTCGCGGCGGAGCTGCCGAAGGGCTGGGAAGGAAATTTCGAGGTGGAGCGTGGCACGTCCGCTTTGGACGACTTGATTTCTACCATCGAGCAAAACTTCTACAACGGTGGACCCGTCGCACCCGGAACGATGTATCAATATATCACCGAGGCAGACGGTTCGGTTTCCACCTACCAGTTCGATGGCGTCGTCTTCAAGCTGGCGACCGCCGGAGTTTGGAAGGGTGATTCCAGCGTCAAGCAGAAACTGGAATTCTACGCGACCCGGAAGCGGCGGATCTGATGACGCCGTCGCAGACGATTATCCGTGAGGCCACGCGGACGATCACGGTCACCGACATCAACGGACGGCACTTGCTGATCCGCGGCCTGACGGCACTGGATACGTTGCGGTTGTTCAAGGCCGCCGGGCCGGAACTGGCGCAGAACGAGGCTTGGCTGGCGATGGCCGGCCTGGCGTTCTCGGTGGTCGATATCGCAGGCGTGCCGGTCCCTGCCCCAACCAGCGAATCCCAGATTGAAGGGATCATCGACCGGTTGGGCGATGATGGCCTTGCGGCTATCGCAACGGCGTTGCGGGCCAAAGAACCTGCCGCCACGTCGGAAACCGACCCGGGAAACTCGCACGGCACCCCGTTCTGATCGATTGCCTTTATCTTGTCCGGCATGGGGTGCCGTTCGATGTCGCTTTTTCACTGTCTGCTTCACAACGCGCGGCATTTGTTATCGCGCTTGGGACGCTGGATGGGCACCAATTCGATTGGGCGAGCTTTGCTTGGTCGGACCCTGGATCGTCGTTCCGGTAATCCAGGGCTGGCCACGGATCAGGCCCGAGGGAGTAAGTCGTTTTGCCGTTGAAGCAGCGCGTTGCCTGGTTCCGGCAACTAAAGTCGATATTTCCAGCCCCGCGGCGCTTTCTGGCCCCGACCCGGAACCGGTTCCGGCGACCACGACCGGAGACGGACGATGGCGGCGGCTTGGGCGGGGGCAAGACAGGGCCCGGCCTGAGCGGGATCGAGCGATATTCCGAGGCGGTTCGTTCGACGAACGCCTCTCCGACTGGGCCGGACCGCAGCCGAGACGTCTATCGGCCACAATCATCGCTATCGAGGGTTGGGCCTTCTGGTCCCGGCAAAGATCCGGCAAGGAGGAATTCGGCGGTTTCGGCCCCGCATTATTTGCACCCACTTACCCGGCAAATCCTGGTGGCCGTTTCGGAAGCTCGCGGTACAGCGGGCATCACGGAGGTACCGCAGCACCGAGTTGCTTCAGAGGCGGTGCCGGAGTCCCATGCCGGCGTGGGCAGTTCCACTAAGCGCGCGGCTGGTTACGAGGCGGCTGTCAAGGCAGGCCGTCTGCCGCTGTCGCGACTAGCCGATTACTCATCGAAGGCTGTCGGGCGGGGTGCTGCGCCTTCGGGCAGGGCGATGGCGCCGCCAGCGGTGCCGCAGAACGGCGATATTGCCGCCTTTGCCGCGGACCCCGTGGCGCCTACCGAACAGGAAGCCCGGGTCGCCGAACCTTCAGGGCAGGAGGCGGGGCGCATTGCCCCGTCCCGCGCCACCTTGCATATCGACGGCCACGCGCTTGGACGGTGGACGGTCCAGCACTTGGAAAAAGTCCTTGGGCGGCCATCGGCCGGCATGACGGGTGTCGATCCGCGGGCCAGCACGCCACGTACCCGCGTTTCGCCGTTCTGAACGGCCTCGGGCTGCTGGCTCTACTTTCTTCGTTTAACAGCCGGAGGTCCGCTTTGCAGAGTTCCTTTATGCTACTGGGACCGATCCTCCTTCAGGACTACGAGGTACCTTCCTCGATCCGCTTCGGAGGCAGCCAGCGGGTCGCGGTCCGAATGCTGTCCGGAGGGGGGCGGGCGATCGAACAACTGGGGCCGGATGACAGCGAAATCCGGTTCTCCGGGACGATTTCCGGCCCGGCCGCTGAAATTCGTGCGGCAATCTTCGACGACCTTCGCATGTCAGGGCAAATCATCTGGCTGGCCTGGGAGGGCTTCAGGCGCCAGGTTATCGTCAGAACATTTACCGCCGATTATCAAAACCCTTGGTGGATCCGCTATGAAATCGGCTGTGTTGTCGTTCAGCAGGCTCTGCCCGGCATTTTGCTGGCATTTGTCCCGGGGGGGACTTTGGCTTCGGATATGAACAGTGCGTCGGCGGCGGCAGTGTCGTCCGGTGTTTCGGTTGCGCTGCTGGCATCGGCGCTTACCAGCAGCAATGTCGCGGTTCCGGGTACCGCCGACCAACGCACAGCGCTTGGCGCGGTTCAGACGACGTTAGCTGCCCTTGCGACGCAGATCGGCACGCAGTCCCTGTTGGTGGCCGCCACGCCACCTTACGGCGCAGGGCCAGGGTCTCTTTCGGACTATGTCGGCGGCGTGACGAGCGCGGCCGGTATGCTGGCGGCCGCGGCGGCGACAAGTCCGTATGTTGGCAGGATCGGAGTCAATCTCAATGGCTAACACATATCCCGCGGGTTCGATTACAGTGATTGGCGGCAATTTGTTTCAGATTGCCGCCACACAACTGGGCAGCGCGATGCAATGGGTAAACATAGCCCAAGCAAATGGGCTTCGGGACCCGGATTTGTCCGGCCCGACCGTACTTATCATCCCTGCCCTATCCGCTGCTTTCTCTGACGGCATCAGTCCCCAGTAAATGCCGGCGTTTCAAGCACCGACAATTCAAGTCACTGTCGATGGTACACCGATATACGGACTGCTTCGGGCGTCTGTCGTCGCCACGAATTCTTTTTGCGCGGACACCTATGCACTAACCTTCGCCATCGGCGTTCAACCGCAGAACGATATAGGTTTCTGGTCGGGTTTGACATCCGGCGTTGTCGCTGTCAGCGCGGTGCAAACCTCACCCTATGGGCCGATATCCAACCCGCTGATCACCGGGATTATCGACGGGATCGGGATAGATCCGGTTCATGGGGTGGCAACAGTCGAAGGCCGCGATCTTTCCGGACGGCTGGTCGATTGCTACAGGCAGCAGGACTTTGTAAACCAAACAGCGTCGGAAATCGTGGCCACGATCGCGCAGTATCATGGTTTGCCGCCTCAGGTCACGGCGACCGACGGTAATGTCGGCCGCTATTATGCGGACGGCTATACTAAACTATCGCTTGGTCAATACTCCCGGCTGCAATCGGACTGGGATTTGATCGTCGAACTCGCCCGCGAGGCTGCGTTCGACGTCTATGTTCAGGGTACATCGTTGTATTTTCAACCACCCACGGCCCCCACGGGTGCCCTGGTGGGTTTGTCGTTGAGCGAGGTGCAGGGTCTGTTCGTCGAGCGCAACCTCAATGTCTCGCTGAACGCCACGGCCCGTGTGCAGTCCTGGAACTCCCGCGATATGGCGTCTTATTCGAGCCTTCCGACCCAGCCGCCGGGTGCGGGTTCGCTGCCGTTTCTGTTTTCGGGTTCGAATTATACGTCCCAGCAGGTGACCGATTCGATGAGTCAGTATGGTGCCGAATTGACGCGCCTTGCGACAACCTTGCGCATTGAAATGCCCTGGAATCCCGCTTTGACGCCGCGGACGGTCATCCTTCTTAGCGGGACCAATTCGGTATTGGATCGGGCTTACCGCATCGACACCGTGGAAAGCCGGTTCTCCGGATTAACCGGCTCAGAACAGACTATTTTCGCCTGCCAAATTTGATTACTGAATCGAGTCAGGGCATTCATGACCAATGCACTATCGAATATCTTGAAGTCGCATGCATCGACCCTCGACAGGGCCATAGGGCAGGTAAAATTCGGGACTGTTGCGTCGGTTAATCCCACCGACGCGACGGTACGAGTCATTGTCCAGCCGGAGGGCGTGCTTTCCGGATGGCTTCCCGTGTTATCCCAATGGGTTGGCAACGGTTGGGGTATGGTCAGTCCGCCCACGCCCGGCGATCAGGTCGCGTTGATTCCCCAGGAGGGCGATATCGAACAGGGCATTGTTGTCGGCTGCCTGTTTTCCAGCAAACAAATGCCTCCACCCGCCCCTAGTGGCGAGTTGTGGCTTGTCCATGCCGGCGGAACTTCTTTGAAGATTTGCAATGACGGAACGATCCGCATCAATGGCAGTCTGTATGTCTCCGGCGATATTTACGACCAGCATGGGGCCCTGTCCGCGCTGCGCGGGCATTACAACGCGCATACGCACACCGGCCCGAATAATCTGACGACAACCCCCCCAACTCCGCAGGATTAGCCGCTATGCTCGACATTTTTCATAACTGGGGCGACGATCTGGCGGTCGGCAACAGCGGCGATCTGGCGCTTTCCTCGGGATCCGATACGACCAACCAGCGGATTCTGCGCAGGCTGCTGACGAACCCGGGCGACTACATCTGGAACCTGGACTACGGAGGCGGCCTGGGTCAATTCGTTGGCAGGCCGGTCAGTTCGAAAGAGATCGAAGGGGTGATCCGCACCCAGCTTCTTGAAGAGGCGGCCATTCCCGTGTCGCCGGCGCCGGGAATCGTGACAACAATCACAGACGCTGCCGGGGGAACCATGGCGGTCTCCATCACCTATTCGGCCGCGGATTCCCCTGGTGCAGTTACCCTCAACTTCAATGCGGGGTGATCACATTGATCCTAAATTTGAAAGGCTTCAGCCAGCTTATCGAGGATATGGCCGCCGCATTGCAGAGTTCGGCCACCGCGCTCATCGACGTGTCTGTCGGTTCGGTCATCCGAGCGATATTCGAGGCGAATGCGTCGTTGGCGTTGTGGATGCAATGGCTTATTCTTCAGGTATTGCAAACAACGCGGGCGTCAACATCCTCCGGCCCCGATCTGGATTCGTGGATGCTGGATTTCGGGCTCACGCGGCTGCCCGCGGTACCGGCGTCGGGTGTCGTGACGTTTTCCCGATTTACACCCAGTCTTCCTGCCACAATCCCGGTCGGCAGCATCGTGAAGACTGGTGACGGCACACTGAGTTTCGCCGTGGCACAGGATTCCACGATATCGATCTGGAGTGCCGCCGCATCGGGTTACGTTTTACCGAGCGGGATTGCTTCCGCAGACCTGCCGGTTGTCTGCGTTACGCCTGGTTCGGTCGGGAATGTATTGGGTGGTACTATTACGGTGATTGCCGCGTCGCTGCCGGGGGTCGATCAAGTGATCAACGCCAACCCGCTGGCAAATGGCATCGATGCGGAGTCCGACGATGCGTTTCGGACCCGGTTTCAGGGCTATCTGACGAGCCGGTCCCGGGCTACCCCGGATGCGATCAACAGTGCGATCATGAGCGTGCGCCAGGGCCTTCGAACGGTCATCGCGCCGAACACCGGGGGCAACGGCCTGCCGATGGTTGGCGCGTTTCTGGTCGTGGTGGACGATGGCAGCGGGTATCCGTCCACTCAACTGCTTTCCAGCGTCGCAACTGCTGTCGATGCGGTGCGGCCGGTGGGGACTACTTTTTCCGTGATCCCGCCGCAGGTTCTGACGGTTGCTGCGACGTTGACGGCGAATTTTGGCAGCGTTATTCCCGCATCTTCGGATATCGCGGCGATTCAGCAGTCTGTTGCCATTTATTTGAATGGCCTGGGGATCGGCGATACGGCCTCGATTACGCGGGTTGCGCAACAGGCCTATCAAGCGGCCCCGGCCGTGGCAAATGTTTCGAACGTGTTACTGAACAGTGCCGGCGTGGATATTGTTCCCGCTCCCTACACGGTCATTAAAGCCGGGCAGGTCCAGGTTTCAACCAATGGTGGGTGATATCGGCGACATTGTCGGTCGCCTGGTTGCCGCGTTGCCCGGGCGGTGGTTCGGGGGTTCCAGTCCCAACCTGACGGGCCTGCTGAGCAGTATAGGGACATCGTGGGTCTGGCTCTATGGCCGTATTACGTATGCGGTTCAACAGACGCGACTATTGACCGCGACCGAAGAATGGCTCGACCTGATCTCCAGCGATTACTTTGGGCCGGCGGTGGCCAGGAAGCCGGGGGAACCCGACGGTTCCTATCGTGCCCGTATCCAGACTGCTCTGCTGGCCGAAGCCGCGACCCGCGATGCGGTATCTGTCGGACTACAGTCCATAACCGGTTCCCTACCGACGATTTTCGAGCCAGGCAAGTGCAGCGACACAGGGGGCTATGGGCTTACCGGGGGCGGCATGGCCTATGGTTCCGTGGGAGGATGGGGAAGCCTGAGCCTGCCCTTGCAGTGCTTCATCACCGTGACGCGGCCACCTACGTCGGGTGCGAACGGGATTGCTGGATATTGCACGTCGGCGGGCGGCTTCGGCGAGGGTTCAATCGGCTACGTGGATCTGGAACTGTTGCCCGGCGAGGTAACCGATCAGGACATCCAGACTGCCATTTCCCGCCTGATGCCTATAAATGCCGTCGCGTGGCTTCGCATTATTTGATTCATATTTCAGATCGGTCAAAATAATCATGGATCGGACCATTGTTTACCCGGGCAGTATCCCGCAAGATACAGATATCTTAACTCTCAATCTCAACACAATGGTTGCGCTCGGCGCGCTTTTACAAGCGACGCTCGGCAGTAACGACATAGTCGATGGCCTTGGTTGCCAGCCCACCAGTCCGCCTTCCATGGGCGTTGTTATTGGCCCCGGCAGCATTACCCAGTTCAATGTGGTGGATACACTCGCATACGGATCGATCGGGGCCAATTCTTCCGCTCAAACGGTCAAGATGGGGATCAATACCAGTTCCACCGCGTTTACGGTTGCCGCACCTGTCAGCGCCGGGCAATCGGTCAGCTATATTATCGAGGCCGCTTTTCAGGAGTCCGACGCAAATCCGGTGCTTCTTCCGTATTACAATGCGAGCAACCCGGCGCAGTCGTTTTCCGGCCCGGCTAATTCCGGGGCGGCGCAAAATACATCGCGCATCCAACGGGTTCAGTTGCAACTGAAGGCAGGACAGCCAGCCAATACCGGAGCGCAGGTAATGCCCGCGGCCGATAGCGGCTGGATCGGCTTGTATGAAATATCGGTGGCCTACGGGCAGACCCAGATTACCGCCGCCAATATTCAGGTTATTCCGACCGCCCCGTTTCTCAATTGGAAATTGCCGGCGCTTCGGCCGGGTGTTTCGACAGGCGTTCAAAGCTTTGCCTCGAGCGGGGTATTTAGCGTTCCGGCCGGTGTAACCCAAGTTGAAGTCGAAGTTTGGGGTGGAGGGGCCGGTAGCTTTGCGTCAGTGCCGGGCCTGGCCAGCGGCGGCGGGTCGGCTGGAGGGTATGCCAAGAAGCTGGTGATCGGGCTTGTACCTGGCCAGGCGATTGCCGTGACTGTCGGGGGCGGCGGCGTTGGCGGTACGACTGTCGGGGGATCGGCGGCGGCCGGGGGAACATCCAGCTTCGGACAGATCGTCAGCGCGACAGGGGGGAGCCTGAATTATCTTTCAACGACACTTGCACCGGAAAACGGGGCTACCCCACCCGGTATTGGGATCGGGGGCGACGTAAATTTCATGGGATCGGCTGGCGCAGCGGGCATCCTGAACCAGGGCGGCATGGGTGGCGCCGCGCCCATCGGCGGGACACAAAACAGCGGCACGATCGGAAATGTTGGGATTTTTCCGGGCGGCGGGGCGGCGGGGGCCGGAACTGGTTCCGGAGGCAATACAGCATTCAACGGAGCCGCCGGCGCGGGCGGGTTAGTGGTTGTGCGATGGTAGGGGGTCAACGGATCGTTCCCCTCCGCGATGGCCTGGCGGCTTGACCGCCCCGGACATTACTTCCATTTGCAACGATTGACAGGTTGTCCATGTCCTCGACATTAAGCCACGTTTGGAAACCGAGCACCGCACGCCTGGTGACCATCGATACCTTTATTCCGGTGCCCAGGGGTTCGCTGGCATCCGCCCCGGCGCCGCTGAACTGGCCAGCGAAGGACCCCGGCGATACCCTTGACTATATTCTGGACATCAGCCCCGCGGTCGTCGGGAATGACGGTGACACGATCGCGACGGCGAACATCAGCGTTGCACCCGGCAATCCTGGCGATCTGGTTTTACAGAGTACTACAGCCGACGGTTGCAGAATTGTTCTTTGGCTGTCGGGCGGTCAGGTCGGAACTGTTTATACAGTTACTTTTTCCATCGGCACTGTAAATGGCCGATCCATCCAAAGAACGGTTTTGCTCCCGGTGCTGTCGCTTTCCATGTTGATCGCTCCCGCCACGGCCATAATCACGACTTCCGGGAGTGTCATTACCGACCAGAATGGCAATCCGGTGCTGTCGTCCATTTGATACCTATATTTTATGACTTCCAACGGCACACCTAACGCTCAGGGCGCCCAAAGGACTTACTTTCATGCCCACGATCGACGAGCTTGCACCAGCATCTTCAGCCTCCGATTCAGATGAATTCATCGTCAGCCAAGGGGGTATCGCCAGGAAGATTACCCGTGCTCAGGTCCTTACAGGCGTGCAGCCCCTAATTTCTGTGGCACCCGCATCTCTACTGGGCAATTTCGGGACGGCCAGCGGCTCACCCGAGGTCATAGCCGTTGGTCGGAATTTGATTTTTTCCGGTTCCACCCTCTCGGCAACGGCTGCGCCTTTCGTGATCGACAGCTTGCCGAATGGATCGGTGCCTGCCTCGGGCGATCTGATATCGGTATCCCAGGCTGGTACCACGGTCGCTGTTACTTACGGCCAGTTTATGAACGGCCTCGCCGGTGTCACCAACGTCAATATTTCCGGAGCGCTGGTTACCTCTGCCGGCAGCAGCACCGGCCAGCCCTTGGGGGCATTGATCGGGACGCTGTTGCCATTTTCGGGTGGGACGTTGACTGGCGGATTGACGCTCAGCGGCGTTCCAACATTGCCATTGCAAGCGGCGAGCAAATCCTATGTGGACCAGCAGGCCGCGAAAGCACTGCCGCTGACCGGGGGATCGCTGACGGGCATTCTGTCGCTGGCGGGCCTGCCACAACAACCGCTCGACGCGGCCAGCAAGAGTTACGCTGATGCAGTTGGCGCCGCGATGGTCCCGTTGACCGGCGCATCGCTGACGGGTGCCTTGATATTAAGCGGCGATCCTGTCGAACCGCTAGCATCCACGACGAAGCGATACGCGGATCTTAAACTCAGCCGCACCGGCGATACGTTGACTGGCGCACTTGTGCTGGCCGCTGACCCGGTAGTGGGTTCGCAGGCAGCCACCAAAAACTATGTCGATGTTCAGGCCTCCTACGCCCTGCCGAAGGCCGGTGGCACCATGGGCGGGGTGCTTTTGCTGGCTAGCGATCCGACCAGCAGCGCCCAGGCGGCGACGAAGCAGTATGTTGATCAGCGTGTGCTCAGGAGCGGAGACAGCTTGACAGGACCGCTGATCTTAGCAGCGGATCCCACACTGGGGTCGCAGGCGGCTACCAAGTCCTATGTGGATTTGCAGGCTTCCAGTGCGATATCGAAGGCGGGCGGGTCGATGAGCGGCAGCCTGCTTCTTGCGGGCGACCCGTCCGCCGCCCTTGAGGCCAGCACGAAACAGTACGTCGATTTGCGCGTGAGCCGAACAGGGGACAGCCTGACCGGTGCGCTGTACCTGGCGAGTAATCCGACAGCGCCGATGCAGGCAGCGACGAAACAGTATGCCGACAGCCAGTTCGCCAGTGCCGTCCCCATTTCCGGGGCCACGCTGACTGGACCGTTGGTTTTGTCCGGTGACCCAACTCTGAACGGGCAAGCGGCAACCAAACAATATGTCGATACCAAGATTTCCAGGAGCGGCGATACGCTGACCGGGATACTGGCGCTGGCATCCGATCCGACGTCGGCGGCCGAGGCCGCGACGATGCGGTATGTCGATGCACAGGTGCTGAGTTCACTGGCACTTTCCGGGGGGACACTAACGGGGGCACTGACGCTGGCGGCCGATCCGGTGACAACTGGCCAGGCGGCGACCAAGCATTATGTCGATACCGGGGTCGCAGCGGCACTGCCTTTATCCGGCGGGTCGCTTTCGGGAGCCTTGTCGCTATTCGGGCCGCCGTTAACGGCGGCGCATGCCGCGACCAAACAATATGTTGACGGTCAGATTTCGGGCGCACTGCCGATTGGCGGAGGCACTTTGACCGGGCCGCTGCTGCTGTCCGCCACTCCATCGGCCCCGTTTCAGGCAGCGACCAAGTCCTATGTGGATGCAAACCCAAATTCCCAGGGCGTCATTAACGTCGCGCTGCCACCGTTCGGTGCAAAGCTGGACGGCACGACAGACGACACGGCTGCGTTTGCGGCCGCCTATCTGGCCGCCGCCACGGGTGCGACCATCTATGTTCCAAGCGGGACGACAGTTCTCAGGCAGCCAGGAACCTGGGGCATTTCGCTGACCAAACGGGTTCGCTGGGTTGTCGCAGGCACCGTATTGAACGATGGAACGCCGCTGGCCGCGGCCGTTCCAACCGGCGGAGGTCCGGCGGCGTTTGTGCTGCCGGGTTTCATTACGGGCAACACGCAGGCTGGAAATACGACTTCGCAAGGTGCGTCGCAGTCGAGCGATTTTGCGGTCACACAATCTTCCTATATAGTGAACCATAGTGGAGGACCGAGCAATGTGATAACGAATGTTCGGTCTGATACGATTATTTACAATAGTCCAGGCAGCTATGTTTGGAATGGTCTTGACCGGCTTATCTGGGCTGGAACCCAGACCCCGTCCGCCACGGCCGCGGCGCAACACGTTGGACGTTATATCCAGACGCTCCGGCAGGCCGCTAACACAGACGCCAGCGGATCCTTTCTGCCGCAGCCGCAAATGTGGGGTGCCTGTATCGAGTATCGGGATACAACTGGTCACGCATCGAGCGCCACGAACGCTTCGCTGACGATCGAAATGGACTGGTTCGGCAACGGTGCGGACGACGCGAACAGCCGGACGATCCAAAGCCTGGTGATCGGGCAACATAATCCGTCGGGCGCGCCGGTTGAACTTGCCAACATCATCGGCGTCTATCTGGCTGGCGGGTCCGCGGGCAGCGTAAAGACGGTGTTTGGAATCGGCGTTCCATTTTCGAACGCCGTTCTGGATACGACGTATGCCCAATCGATCAACAACGCCCCGGCGATCAAAATGGCGTCGGGCCAGGCTATCGCATTCGAGAGTACGAACAGCAATCGGCTTGCTTACGACGCTACGACCAATACTCTCCGATGGAATCAGGGGACACTTTCCTATGCGGTTGGAAAGGGAATCTCTGTCGGCTGGGTCAATGTTGTTGGGGCGTCGTGGACACTGCCGAATTATATTTCTGGCAATCTGATCGTTCTCGATGGCTCCGGATCGTACTCCGTTGGCCTGCCCGCGGCCAGCACCGTTGCAGCCGGGACAGGATTTACGTTCACTGTGACCGGGAGTGGCCAGATCGACATCCAGCCCAACGGCACCGATAGTATTGACTCCGGGCCGATCGTGCTGCACCCGAACGACCGCTACCATATCGTTTCGGATGGGTCTGGTTCCTGGCACGAGATATTTTGGACGAATGCTGTTTCCCCCCGCTTTCTAGGGCCGATGGTATTGGCAAACTATACTGTTGCCAGTTTACCAGGCGGCGTTAGCGCGGGCGCCAAGGCATTTGCGTCGAATGGGCTCAAGCCGGGCGAGGCGTCCGGGAGAGGAACCGGAGTGGAGGTATTTTTCGACGGCCAGCACTGGATTTCATCCTGCAGCGGCGCTGTTGTTTCTGCCTAATGTTCTTAGTCCGCCAAATTTGAGAGTATAGATCACAGATGCCGACGATTTCGCAACTGCCACCCGCCACATCGGTAACGGCCGAGGACGAAGTGCCGGTCAGCCAGGCCGGTACAGCCCGTTCTGCGTCGATCGGATTGATCCTGGCGTCGACGCAACCCTCGATATCAATCGCGTCCCCGTCGCTGCTCGGCCGGACCAGCCTGGGACCAGGGTCACCGGAGCAGGTGGATGCCGGGTTGGGATTACAATTAGCGGCCGGTACACTGGCAGCAAATGGCTTGGATCATGCGTCCTTTCCCCTGCTTGCGCAGGTTTCGCCGCAAACCGACGTGGTGGTTTCAAGTCAAGGGAATCCGATGCTGATGCAGGCGGGTCTGCTGCGCGGCCTGTTTTCCGCCGGGCAGAATGTCGCGATCGATCCCAACGGGGTGATATCCAGTTCGGCCGGGGGAGGTGTCGCGTCTGGCAGTTCGATCGGAGCCTTGCAAGTCGTTGCGAGTCTCGCGTCCCAGGACCTTGTCGCGGTGAGCCAGTCCGGTGCTGACAGGGCGATTTCCTATGCCAACTTTCTCGACGGGGTCACGATTGACCAAGCCCAGGCAGCGTTGGCGGCAACCGACTCGGATTGGCTGTGGGTCGCGCAGGGCACGAATGTCATGACCAGACAGACATTCAGCGCCGTTTGGTCATGGGTCACGGGGAAGGTTCCTACCTATAAGATCCCGGTCGTTGAGATAACCACGAATACGGACCTGGATACGACAGTACATAATGGACGTATATTGGTCTGTAGCCAACCGGTGACACTTACTCCGCTTACGACAAACATGGGTAGCGGATTTGAATGCCTGGTCATCAACGCAAGTAGCGGTAATATACTTCTCGGCGCCGGGTTCGTGACATCCACCGGGGGTCTTGCGCTGACACCGTGGCAGTCGGCGACCTTATACTGTGTCGCATATTCTGGCGGGACGATCGCTTTCGCATCCATGCCCACTGCCGGGGCGGCCATCGCGTTGCCTGGTCAAGTTACGGGTGTCGCCAGTGCCGCCGTCACGTCGTCCACGATCGCTGTTTCGTGGCTGGCCCCGACAGCGGGAGGGACGGTGTCGTCCTATACGGTTGAATTTCGACCCACCGGGACCAGCGCATGGACAACGAGCACGTCTTTGGCTGGTACGTTAAGTTACCTGATCACGGGCCTTCTCCCGGCTTCGAGTTACGATATTCTGGTGCAGGCACAAAGCGCCGCCGGCGCCGGATTGCCCTCGGGAATCCTGACCGTGGTTACGTCGGCGGCCTCCGTATCAACAATACCGGGTCAGGTCACCGGGCTGACTGCCACGGCCACGACCAGCAGTGGGATCCAATTGAGTTGGTCCGGCCAGACAGGAGCGACCGCGGCCACAAGCTTCGCGGTCAATTACCGGGTCACGGGAGCGACTGCCTGGACGACCTCGGCGACGGGCATTGTTGGGACTTCCAGCGCGGTCTCGGGCCTTGTTGCAGCGACCAGCTACGATTTCGAGGTCATTGGGACAAATGCAGCCGGATCCGGCCCCGCCTCGGCCGTTGTCAGCGCGTCCACGCTGGCTGCCACGCAATCGGTAACCTCGATCACCTGGAACGTGCTGCCGGCTGGTCCCTACACAGCGGGTAGCGGCACAATCGGCGTCAATGCCCACGTATTGCCAGCAACTTCGCCCATCCGGTTCGGAGTTTCGCTGTCGTCAACGACCTCTCCGACGAGCTGGACCGCGGCGGCGCTGGTCAACACCGACCTGTGGGGCGCCTATCTGCCGGTCCCATCGTCCACCGGCACGTATTATGTATGGGCAGAAGGGCTTGACGGGAGTGCCGCCACGACCGGTTCGACCACGTTCGTGGTCCAATAGACATGACCCTGATGTTTGTCCGGCCGGGCGTGCCCATGGGCATCGGTGCTAACCGGCTTGGTCTTTATGCACCGCTTGCGTCGAGCATTGGGACGACGCCGTCGCAGACTCTTCCTCAGCTCGTCGCGAATACAACGGCCTGGTGGGATGCCAGCGCACCCGGCGGATTGCTTGGGCCCGGCGGTTCACCGATAAGCGTGTGGAACAGTGCTGGCACGGCGCTTATCGACCTGACTGGGGGGGGCAAATCGCTAGCGCCATTCTATAACCCCTTGACCTCCAATCTACCCGTTGGAGCACCACATCTATCCGGGTTGCTGGGAGGTGCGGGCTTTCCAGCATCAAGCCCAACCTTATTACAGCCGGCACTCGATCCTGCCGCGGGTTGGCAGGTTTCGGCGGCAACCGTCGCATCCGGATCCAGTTGGACGTGGTTAGTGGTCTGGTCCCGGCCAAATTGGCGCCAGGGCACCAACGTGGACACCCAGCCGATTACACTGATGACTATCGGCACCCAGCCCCTGCTGCAGATCGACAGCAGCGGGGGCGGCAACCGGTTGATCCTGTTTCCGGGTAGCGGGCAGGTCGTGGTTTCCACCACGATGACCCGCCGGCATACCCATTCGTTCTTACTGCGCTACTCATCCGCTTCGGGGGCAGACCTATGGCTGGATAGTGTCCAGATCGCCACAGGGGTGTCACCCCCGGCCGGAGGATTCTCCGGACAAATACTACTGCTTCACGATGGTTCCAGTTTCGGTGCGGCACAGTGCTGGCTGCATGAAGCCGCGGAGTGGAACCGGTCGCTTTCGGACAGCGATGCCGCTTTGGTCCTGTCATATGCCGCACGTTGGG
>JAEHJW020001455.1_pt1 | contig 21776 bp, 23 predicted proteins | sample 9271431 | NCBI WGS metagenome assembly JAEHJW02 | reverse complement strand
TATTTCCAGTACGCAGGGAAACTGCTGCCGGTGGTACCGTGCCTGTAATTGGCTGCGAGTTGATGTTGTCTGGGTTGATAACTGTCACACGGCCAATCTGCATCGTGCCCGTCGTACCGGCCGCCCCGCCGCCAATCGCCACGTCGTCTCCATAGGCCGAAGGGCCGTCGGCATAGATCGTGATATTGTCAGCTACAGTTGCAGTCGGCCAAATCGTACACCCGTTTCCATGTCCCCCCGAAATCTGCACCGGATCAACAAAACCGCCCGTTCCAGCCTGAGCATTCCCCGTCGAACTATAAATGTTATAGCCGTGCACGTGAATCTCAATGTTCTTCACTTCTGGTTCTATACATGCAGTCCCGCTGGGATTGATTGACGCGCCCCCAACCCACACACCACGCGATCCCGCTGCGCCATGTACATCCGCATAACCATCGCTGATGACGCCGCCGCTACCGTAGATCAATGCTCCCGCAGAATACTCTCCGCTATCGAATGCGCACGCATCGTCTCCCGTGTCGACTTCCAGATTGTCGCATTTCAAATGGTTGCCGGGGCCGATAAAGTGCAGTCCATCCGACCCGCCACTGTTAATCTCGTAGAACTTGGCGTCGTGTCCCCCGCTGCTGTTTGAGTTGGCAATGATTGTGTGCCAGTTTCCCGTCGTATCCGTCCAGTCGCCCCCCCAGAAGTTGCAGCGCGTGCAGTTCTTGAAGATCAGCGAATTGGTTCCCGTATTCACCGTGTGCTCGATAGTAGCTCCCTGAGCAAACACGTTGATGTCGTGACCCATCTCGGTTTCGGTGAAATTGAAGGTTCCCGTCGTGATTCCCGAACCTGCCGGATCGGTCATGTACACCGAAGACGTAGACTGCACATTCGAGATGAAGGTGTAGAGGTCGGTGTTCGTTGTCAGCCCATCCGTAATGTCGATAGCCTGCCCCACATCGCTGGTCAGTGCACTGCTCGATGAGAAGTTTGCCGGAGTGCAAGCCGTGAGCAGGTTCGATCCGGCAGTCACGGTGCATGTCCCCGTAACCTTCGTGGGATTGATCGCTGCCGCGTTCGTAATCATGGCCGTGGCCGTGGCCGAGACGCCGCCGGTGATTGTCGTCCCACGAATGTCAAGCGTAGCGTAGTCTGGCAGAATCACCGATCCGTTCACAGTAGCCGTAGCCGCATGGGTGTCCGCTACACCCGCAGTGTTCGTCACCGTCAGCGTCGTTGCCGTGGACGCCGTAACAACGAACGTTCCATTGTTAGCCGTCAGATCGAATCCCGCCACTACGACGGGTTGCCCCACATAGTAGTTTGACGCCCCATTCGTGATCGTCCCGGTTAGTACTTGTGTGCCGCCACTCGCCGCCGCAGCCGAGGTCAGCGTCAGCGCCGTAGACGTGAACGAGCATGTACCAATCGCCTTCACATACTGATTCCCGGCTGTATAGTATTGGTTGATATTCTCCGCGTCGTAGGCCGTGTTCTGGCAGGTATATTGCACCGCCGCAGCCGAGTGGACAAAAGCATCTGTCGCCACGTCCGTGCTGCTGTCATTGGGTGTCTGCGTGGTGGCTACGGTCCCATTTGCAAGCGTGGGCGAAACGCTGGAAGTTCCGGCACTCCACTGCTGTACGCCCGTCGCAGAAGCATTGTTCGCGCCGGTTCCACCATTCGCCGCTGCCACAATGCCTGTAACATTGGCAGCCGTGCCGGTGGTGTTCTGGTTCAGCACCGGAACATCCGCCGCAACAATGGCGCGATACGATGGAACCCCAGCCGCACCGTTCGGGGACGCTAGAAACAGGTTCGCGCTCTCGGAGTTCCGCGTTACCGCCAGAGTGCCGCTGCCTGTCACCGGCGATCCCGTCACCGTCTCGTCGGAAGGAACCGTCAATCCAACGCTGGTAACAGTCCCCGATCCGCCTCCAGCCGTCACCGGCGTGCACGCACTCCCGGTGCAACTCAGGCTGTAGGTCCCGCTCGTAGGATTCGAGAGCAGTGCGCTCATTGCGCCGCTTGCTGTCGTTTGGCCCGTGCCGCCACTTGCCAGAGCCACCGTTCCAGAGATTTCCCCTTGCACCGTTCCTAATGTCGTGTTCGTTTCCGTCAGCGCCAACCCTGTCGCATTGGTGCTGGAGTTGATGAGGTTCAAAGTGCTTTGGCTGAGGAGCGGTGTCCCGTTCACTTGCAGGGTAATGCTCCCACTCGCTCCGCACGCCGTCGTACTGCCAGCAGTGTTCCAGCAGCTTGACGTTCCGCCACCAGCGGACGCCGTGATGCCCGTTGTCACGGTCGGCGTTACAATCGTCGGACTCGTTGCTAGAACCACACTGCCTGTTCCCGTAAGCGGCGTTGCCGCCAACTGTGAGGAAGAGTTGCTTCCCAGTACGGTAGCTGATGCTGGTACAGCCCCGCCATTCACCTTCGCCACTGTGGGATTAGGGTAGGAACCGCTCAGATCGCCGCCTGCGGAGCCGCTGGGCGGAAGACTTGTTGGCATCGCCGTGTTGCAGTTTAAGACCGTGCCTGTAGCCGTGTAGGTGCAAAGATCACCGTCCGCATAAGTGCCAGCCACGAGATTTAGTGCGTTCTGGTAGAGAGTGGTGTCGAGGGCAAACGTCCCTGCCGCTGTCATCTTCACAAACGGCGTGCCGGATGACCATGTCGGATAGTTCAGAGCAGCCCATGTGCCGAGGGATGGCGTGCCGGTCAGCGCGGAATATGGGATACCAGTCAGGAGTGCGCCGCTCACCGCCGGAAGCTGAGCAGAGGCGTTCAGTTGTACAAGTTCGTTTGCCGATGTTCCCACTTGGTAGCTCGTACCCCACGCCGAGCCTGTCGAGTTCGCCACGCCAGCCGGGGGGTAAACCATCGATCCTGAACTGTACTGTGGGATATTCAGCACACCTCCACTTAGCGTGGCCGCTCCGCTTGTGCCTGTGGTAGTAAGAGCCAACGTTCCAAGCGATGCTAGCGGCGTCGGTACCCCGTTGATGCACACATCGAGACTGGTATTAGGCCAGCCTGTTACAAAGACAGGGAGCGGACCTGAGCAAGTTCCCGGTGGAGTCTGCTGTGAAGTTAACCCACCATTAGCTGGCACCTCAATCCACTGCCACGCCAGATTGTAATAGTTGCAGGAGTAGACCTGCTGGGTAGTCGTGTCGGTATAGAGTTGGCCAGAGGAGCTTTGGCTGCAAACGGGCGGAGGTGGAGGATTAGGCCCGCTGGACTGCGCATGAGCAATCGGTACCATTAAATATCCGATTACAAAAACGAGATTGAGCATTCTCTGCATGTTCTTTTCCTCAATATCCCACCGCGAGCCAATCGACCGTTACGCCGGAAATCCCAGAAGCACCTGAACCACCAATCGTCACAACAGCCGTTACTGTGGCAGTAAATCCCGTCGTGGATTTTCCAATGCTGTAGCACGTTTGCCCATCCTGCGGATCGCTGCCGGTGGGGGACATGCTTGGAGTACATTGAACATTCGGCGTGGATGTGAATGCTATTGGAAATGTTACCGCCTGTTGAGCATTGTTGGCTCCGCTTCCAAAAGCTGATGTTGTTCCCCATTGACGAATCAGTCCATTGGGGTCTTTAACCCAATGGCCATTCGCATTGCTGCCGCTCGTATAACCATTGGAAGCAGCAGTGACTCGTCCCTTGGCGTCTACAGTAATATCTGCACCGATGTAGCTTCCCGCAGTTACGCCGCTGGCCGCAAGAGTCGCTGCTGCGCTTCCAGGCCCAGATGCCGTTACGTCTCCAGTCAGCGCCGTGATCGCATTCTCGTTTGCGCTGTCCCAGCCTGCTCCACCCGTATCCGGGTCCGATGTATTGTTGTCAACTGTGCTGACCCAGTAGCCGTTCCCGCTGGCCATAAGAACGCGGGCTCCCTTTGGATAGCCGCCCACGGCCACAGAGAATGCGGAAGACCAGGGGAACCCGCCCCCGGCGCACATCCACAAATCTACTGCCGACATTTCATTTAAAATTCCGTTCATGTCTGGGCCTGCGAGCGCCACTCCACCTGCACTCACATCCGTCATAGTGAGCGGAGGAAATCCATCTGTATAGGATGCCGCTCCCGGTGTGATGGGGATTTGCGAGGGCACGGGAATGGTATTGATATAAGACGATCCTGCGCTTGCAGCAAACGGCTTGACGAGTTGGCTAGGAGCCTGACTAAGCTGCACTGAGTAACCCTCCCGACATTGGCGCATAGCTCATCGGAGAAGCCAAAGAGCCAAACTCCTTGAATGTCATTATTGGATATGTGTGAGATTGAATCCAGCATCCCACTGCGGTAGGCAACGGAAAGATACCCGCATACTGAAGAATCGCAAGCTGGGTCGGCGTAAGCAAGAACTCGAAATTTAGCAGCATTTCCATGTTGCCGAGATCATTCACGTAGGCCCGAACGTTCCCCAGCCAATTCAAAAGCACGCTATTGATGGAATATGACGTGGACGCTGAAATGTTGCCGAGCGCCTTGAGTAGGATCAAAGTGCGGTAATCGGAGTCATTTAGCACTGTTACTGGAATGGTCAGTAGGGTGCGGGACACTCCCACTATTCTCCCCCAGATGTCCAGCCCGAATCCTTGCGCCGTTGCTACGTCCCACACCCAGATATAGAAGTTATCAATATCCCGCGATGGATCGATAGCCGCGTTCATGCTATCAATCAGAGACGTGATGATCGGCGAGGTAGCATACTGAGATGCAATCGTATTTTCAACGTTGTCCATAACTAGACAATCCCCGCCGTGATATTGCCTGCCGTGATGGTTGGAATCTGGTCAATTCCAACTTGAGCCTCATACCCAGTTGGAGAAGCGGCGAGACCAATGAACATGCTCACCAATGTCATGCCAGATCCCACAATCGCTCCCAATACAGCAGCATAGTAATCGCTGGCAGCAATGAGCGATGCGATGGTTTCCGGGATCGTTCCGCTCTCGCCGTTGAACTGCGCAATGATTGCGCCCTGAATTGCCGCGAGAAAACTTGAAAGAGCCGAGTTGGGATCGTTGAACGTGAGCGCAAAGTACACCGGGACAGACGCGGGCGTTATCCAGCTAACCTTGTAGGCTGGCTGCGGACTGCTGTACCGGGTGTCGTAGACGGTCTCGGTAACGACTGTACCGTTGCCGGGTACTGTTGGCCCGCTCGGAGGATTAGGCCATGCGCTGTAGCTTGGCCCGGTATTTTCCGGGAGCCAGATAGCTTTTGCAACTGACGCGGCGCTCCCCCCAACGACCGCGACATAGAGAGAGTGGGGTGCAAGCGGATAATTCGTCGCTCCATAGTCGACCGTGGCTCCCGACTTGTTGTCTATAACAAAAACATCCAGTACACCGCTTACCTGATACACTGCGGCGTAAATTGCGTCCAAGGTTCCCTGACTGTTGGCTGCGACGATATTTTGTCGCCGCAACTCGAACGCCTGTGGGCTTTCTACATCTCGCCCGAGAGCAAGTTGCGTCACCCCGGTCAAGGTGTCAAGTCCAGGCGTTACCTGATAAATTTGCAGCGACCCGCTACCGGAATAGGAAATCGGACCAGTAGCCAGATTTGAAAATGCCCCTATAACTGTTCCGCCTGATCCGATTGTCACAGGCGCTGCAAGTTGATAGACATTCTGCGCTCCATCCACGGCCAAAATGCCCTGCGGTATCAAGGCTCCGATTGTTCCGCCGAGCGTTACACTCAGAACTGTTGGGGCCGCGCTCAGGCGCGTCATGAAGTAGATGCGCCCAATAGCATCTTGAAAACGCCCCTCTGCGAACTGAGGATCTACCTGATTGGTAATATAGGCAATGTTGCTGTTTTTATCAGATACGATGGCCGTCTCGCTCGATTCAAGTTGTCCCTGTGGAGACGAAAGCTGGGGATTGAGATTCCCGCCAAACGCTGTGTTCCAGTCTGCTGTGACGCCTGTCAGAATATCGGCGTCGGTAGGGAGAACAATGCCCTCTGGCGTCCACTGAATGGTCGGCACGTTAGTGGTTGGACTGCCCATCTATTTCCTCAGAATGAAACCGTCAGATTTGATCCCGTAGAAGCCGTAAACGCGATCTGCCCGGTAAGTGCCCCCGTACTCCCGGCGAACTCCATAATCGTAGTTGCGGCTGTTGCAACACTACTCACAGTGAGAGCCTGCTGGTTGAATGCCTGCTGAACCGCCGATGCTCCGGGCGTCGTCCAAAGTAAAGACTCAAAATCTACTCCAAGCGTTGTGTCATACCAAAGCTCTCCCCGCCATGTCCGGCAGGCGCTAGCCACATCCTGAGCAACAGCATACGGCAGAGTGGCCAAAGCGATGTTTCCGGCGGCATCGAGAGACAAATCCCAGATTTCGACATTCAACAAAAGCGTGTTGTAGGATGGTCCGTTCATTGAGCTTGTACCACCGTGGTTACGCTATCGGTGGGCGCATTAGGCCCAGTATAGCCTTTTGCTTGCAAAAACGGGAAAATGTTTGTGTTCCAGAACGTCAGAAATGCGTCAGTCATCAAGGTTTGCGACGTTCCGCCATTCGAAGCCACGATAGAAGGAGCCGTGACGGTAACAGCGGTGGGAGAAACAACTTTGATGCCCGAAGTAGAGAACTGCACAAACTGAATCGGCGCGGCGTTGAGCAGACCGCCTAGGTACATTCCATCCGAGAAGTCGTATTGGCGATAGCTTCCGGGATTAGCCTGAGCCTTTGTGCTGACCACTGTCGAAATATCTCGGCTGGCAAAAATGGCAATTCCGATGTCGCCGGGCTGCGGGTCGAGGATGACCGCATTGGCACCCCCCTGCATTCTCAGATACGGAAGACCGTACATCGTGATATGCGGAGTAGGAACTCCTTGCCCGTCAATCTGATTCACCAGAATCTGCACGTCTACGGTGCCAACCGGCGATACGCCGCCATCGTTGGAGCACGCCACAACGTTGACGATGGTTGCTGTCTGCATCTTGGCAATTTGCTGCCGAATGATAAAAAGCAGCTGATTGTAGATTCCCTGAAAGGAGAATGGCTGAACGAATCCTGCTGGTATAGTGCTCATGATGCCGTCCTTCCGAACAGATATTGAGGGACAGCGTTCACTATCGTTTTCCAAGGGCCTCCAGGCGTCACGCTGGTTAGCTCATGCGATACCTGGGTTGCTATAAATGGACCGTTCGCTTTCTTAATCGAAGATTGCACTTGGACAAGGTTTCCGAACCCGATAGCAGGATTAAAGAATGCCTCGAAATTGATTCCAGAGGCATTCAGCGTGGGGTAGCCGATAAGCCCCGTAGTTGGAGAGATTAACGGAGACACCGCAGTTGTGCGCGGAGTTCCCCGATTACAGATGGCAAGCGTTGCTGGATTTGTAGTCGGATCGACGTACATCCAGAAATTGAACATCTGCATGAGCGTTTTCGCTTGCTCCATGTAAGTGCTTCCGAGATATGTTCCCTTCTTGACTGCAATTTCGCTCGTAAGGCTGTTCTCGAACTTCAACTGCATTTGTCCGGCGATCTTGTTCATCAACACACTCACAGTACTATCGGAGGCGAGACTTGTAGGGTCTCCAGCGATCATCTGGCCTTGATAGCCTACTACTGCATCGATGAAGAAATAGACTTCCGGCATGGCTCGAAAATCGGCCCATCCGTTGATGTAGTTTCCGTTGAAAATCAAAGTCTCCTGCTGCCCATCGATGGCCCACACTTGAATGAGGTTCGGTAACTGTCCAGAGGCATAGCTCCATTGAGCACTTGTCAAAGAGTTTATGTCGTTGAGGTTGAGGCCATAAATCTGCGCCTTGAGCGTTCCCATATTATCGGCCCCGGCGTTATCGATGTAGGCTGTTGCCCGCATTCCCTGGATCGTGATCGTGTTGGCTTGCGGTCCTCCTGCTGCGAAAGTGTTTGGGTTTCCAACTCCAAGGATTATCACAAAGCGCAGGTTTTTCACATTGGAGAAACTATTTGATGCCATAGGTCATCAAGTCCTCCTCCGTGAGATAAAGAAGCTGCCACCTAGAGCCAAGGCCAAGGTACTTGGGATTTTCGCTTCCCTGCGTGTCTAGGAACATCAACCACCCAGTAAATCCAAGGTAGGCTGTCGGGATCAGCGATACAAGGTTTTTGCACTGCACTGCATAAATAATCGGCGCTCCGTTGACGTTCAAATCCAGAAACATGCACTGCTGCTTGACATACACTGAAATCTGACACTGCTGCCCTCCCAGCACGGTTTGCACCTGCTGCGAGGGAACAGGCTGTAATGTGACCAGTACTGCCATTACTGATTCGACGCTCCTATATTCACCGTCTGTCCAGAGCTTGCTTTCAAATCTGAGATCATGTTTGCCGTAATCGGATTTGATTGTGCTTGTCCGTTGTTCTGCTGTGGTGATGCACTAGGGCTTTGTGGAGAGTTGATCAGCGTATTCGTATACGCTGGAGTAATCGGCAAAATCTCTTTGAGCGACACATCCACCATCAGCATTGTCGCGCCCTTGTTCGCAGTGCGACGATAAGTGTATCGTTCGATGCTGTATCCGAAATAGTGGAAGTCGGGCGTATACACGTCATAGAGATTCGTGGATTGGCACGCCACATCGAGTGCCGCGAGAAACCCTAGCAAATCGACAAATGCCCCACTCACAGCAAACGTGACAATCGGTGTAGCTGGTTGCCAGACCTTATTGAAGCTGGCGAATGGCGATCCTTGCCCAGCCGTATCCCCTTCGAGCGGAAAATCGGAAATGCTTTGACTGCGAGTAAACTCGAAAGCGAAGGTTGAGACTGCGGAATCTTTGTCCTGTGGAGTGTAGAGCGGCGTCGTGGTCCCTGCGAGGAACACTCCCCACTGCGTTAAACTTCCCGCGTTGAGAGATAGCGTTGGGAAGGCTGGTGCCGGAAGTGTGATCGTAGACATATGCGCTATCCTGTCTGGCCATAGTTCGCAAGGTACGACATTAAATCCATGCCGGGCAAAATAGTTGCTACCTGAGCCGGACTCTGCACAACGATCTGACCTACATGATTATTAGTGCTGTTATCCGTGCTGGACGATAAATGTCCAGGATTGCTGTGCGTGTTCCACAGATGGCTTCCCTCATTCAGGAGCCAATTTCCCCCGATATGATTCCAGTCGCGCAAATGCTGCCATAGACTCCTTCCAACAGTAGATGATGTGGGTGTCGGTGCAGCCAGAGCAGATGGTTTTGGTGCCACAGTCGTACTCGGCGGTAGTTTGGCGTTCTTGAGAACTGCTGCCGCGTATCCCGGAGTGTGACCGCTCCAACTGTCAAGAGCATCAGGCACAGATTGCCCAGAAGCCATCTTGCGATCCCAAAGAGCGTAGAGCGCATCCCATCCCATTCCCGTATCGGGGAATACAGCTATTTGCTTTCCGCCTGCCGCTGTGACGTAACTGGTTGCTCCATGCCGCCTTGCGAAGTCTCCCCACTCAATATCGCCTGGGTTGTTGGCTCTCTGCGACACGCTTCCTGGAGTATTGAACCCCTCTTGCTGAGCGATTCCCTGTCCGATCTGGCGCGTGAAATCAGATGTATTGTTTAGCGCGCCGGGCAGAATGATTTTATTAGCAAGCCACCCCGCAGCGGAAGTAATGGCTTTTCCGAGCGGCGTTCGTGCAAAGCGATTCCAGGCATTCTCCAACTCTCCAATTTTGTTTTTCAGGTAGTCGAACGCATCTCCAGCATCCCGCACTAGTTGCGCGAATGCCTCCCAATCAAACGTGCTTTTCTGCCCTTGCGCCCACTTCTGATAGTCCTGCACTAAAAACGCGATCACGCCGCTTAATGCAGAAATTCCGGCAACAATCGCCAAAACCACAGGATCAAAACCGATCAATGAAGATCCGAGCGCAATCGTCGCTATGCTTACTGCGCCAATTCCAGCAGCCAACGCAGCAAGAAACGACGCAACCAGTGTTTCGTGCTGCTGCGCCCAAGCCCCAAATCTTGATAACAAATCAAAAAATTTCTCCAGAAATGGAGACGCTTTTTCGAGAAGGTCGTAGCCGATCTTTTTGAATTGAAGGTCGAGCAATCCCATTTGCATGGTGAATTTTGCAGCCTGATTCGCTTCCTGATCCGTAGGCGAGAAATCGCGTACTGCCTTAAGATATGCGGCTATTTTCTCCGGCCCAAGAAGAAGGAATTGCATTTGTTGCGCACTCAGACCCTCGCTTGTTCCCAGGCCGTAGGCGCGAGCGCGCGGCATTGTCGCAAAGAACCGCGCTAATCCAATTTCCTGATGCTCTTGCGATATTCCCTCAAACGGAACTCCAGCCCGCGCCAGTATCCTTAATAACTGCGGATTTTGTCCTGAAAGCAACTGGCCGGGAATTGAAGCGAGCGAAGCTGCCAGAGATTGAGCGGCTCCGCCTACACCAATCAATTTTCCTGCTGCCCCTAACGCGAAGAGGCTCTGCGTAGTCATGTCCAAATTGCGCGCCATGAAATAAAGCTGAGTGTTGGTTTCGATGGCATCTTTGATGAAAGACCGGATTGCCACTCCGCCCCCAATCAGCGCAAGGAACGAAGCCAGCTTACCTGATAGCGCAGATACTCCCCGCGTTGCAGTCTCGGATTCCTCGCTGACCTTTTTTGTAGCCTTGGCGTGCTTCTCTGCGGACACGCTTGCATCTAAAGCCTTTTCGCCGACAACATCCAGCTTGCCACTGAGTTTGTCGGTCTGAAGAACTGCCTTCGCTCCAGCATCTTCAATCGCTTCAAGCTTCTTTTGGGCAGCAGCGGCACCAGAGGCCAGCCCTTTCGAGCTGAGGCCAAGGGTCACTATAAGCTCGTCCAAAATAGTACTCACGGCTCAGTCCTCGAATTCACTCCATCAACAATAATGACTTCAAGCAAATCATGGAGATCGGTAACACTATACACCGTTTCCAATTCATGCAACGTCGCCAGCCGTTGCGAAATCACAAGTCCTATCCCTTTGCTGATGTTTGCGTATTCTACTTTCGGTTTGCCGGCAGAACCTTGGCGAGCGATTCGGAGAGGCCGCCGGCGTCCAAAAAATCGAGATGCAAGCGAAGCACTTCCCATTTCAATTTGAAGAGCGTACCTACTTCTTCAATCTGCGATGAGAACTGCTCATAGCTCTGCGTGACCTGTGGCCGCTTTGGATCGGGCCGCATTTGTACGCACTGCATCAATTCATCAAGTAGTGGCTTAATATCTGCATGTTTCATGGAAAGAAGAGCCTTCAGGCCAACTGTAGGCAGAACTTCAGCCAATCCAGCCATTCCCAGAGAAAGAACGCCGTCAGGTACTTCGACATTGGCATTTCCGAGCGCGAAAAGGCAGCGGCACGCCCAGTCCTCAGCCTTCACCGCTGACATTTCTGTGATAAAGAATTTCTTGCCTTTATCCCGGCCTTCTGTGTCAATCACGTATTCGAGGGTCTTTCTCATGTTCCTCCTAAACCAACGGCGTCCAGCCTATTGAGATTCCGTCTCAGCCGGTTTGGCTTAGGAAGAACGCATACCAGACGCCGCAGTATACACCTTCTCTCGCAGGCTAGCTGGTGGCGACAACCTCTGACCATTCGACAACAAACTCTCGGGCTTGAAGAACGCGGGCTGCATCGGCTACTGTCTTCACTGAACGCAGAACCCCTTTAACCAAAGAAACAGTCTCTCCTGTAGAGGGAATTTCGATGTTTCCATACAGATAGTACACATCGCGCGCCGCGCGCATGGCTTGCCAGATCGCCTCAAACACCGCAATTGATGGCGAATCCGCTTGGAACTGAAACGTCATTTTAACTGTGTTGAAAACCCATCCGGCGGTCATGCGCCCATCGACGCCCTTTTGCACTTCCGCAATTTCAAGCGCATCGGTGCTCCATGCCTTATCGACGCTGTAGCCCAAGAGATTTACCCCAGCCGGAAATAGCGTGCTCTGCGCGATGGTCACGACAGAGTTTGCCGAGGTTATTGTGCTTGATTCAGCCGTTGCTAGATTAAAAAATGGTGAGCTTCCCATTGGTCTCTCCTAAACTAGATTACGTCGACACTTGAAAGTTGGATGGTCTGGACGCTCTGGCCTCCGGTGTACCAGAGTTGCACATTGGCGACCGTTCCGGACCAACTAACTTTAAGGTAGTACCCAATATTTGTCAGTTGCCCCGCGCAGTTCGCGCCCGCCGCCGCATTGACCTCAGCAGCTTGCGCTGAGGTCAATGCAACCCCAACTTGGATCGTGCCATTGGTCAGGGCTGTGTTGATGGGACCTCCAGCCAATGCGGCCGTGTTGCTGGAATTGCTTGAAGGAGCGCCAACCAAGGCGGCTTTGATTAGGCTTGCCCCACTTGGGTCTTCTGGAATGTAGTTCACGCTGGTATAGAGCGAAGCTAAAGCCTGCTGCATGGCCGCGTTGAACCAAATCTGATTCAGGTATTGCTGGGTTTGCGTGAACTCTCCAGGGACGTTCCCATTCGAGAAGAACGTGTATCCCTGGTTTCGGCCAGCAAATGCACCATAGCAGTTGTATCCATTCGCCAGCAGGTTGGTATAGGTCGTCAGGTTCATGCAGCCAATCAGGCACCCAGCAGAGGCGGAAGTTTTTCCAGCCGGATCAACGCTACCGTTTGACACATTGAAGTTGATCGAAGCAACAAGACCCTGATAGAACGCCGCATTGCTCTGCGCGATGGCTGCAAGCGTGGTTCCCTGCGCCGAGGCCGCAGCAGGATCTCCCCCGATGGCAATCACGCCATTGTATCCGGCGGTTTTTGCCACTACGCCGAAAGGCTCTGTGGCATTCGCAACGCTTGCCTGCGGATCGCTGTCCCACATCACACCTTGATAGTATCCGTTTTGCGTACCAAACCATGCAGCAAAGGCTTCCTTCGTTGTCAAATCAGGCTCGATGATATAGCTCATCGTGGCCCAATTCTCACTGGCTGCAACCGCGTTATTCATCGCGCTCGCTGGTGTATCCGCAGCCGCTCCCTGCGAAAGCGTGGCCCCAGTTGCCTGCGTAAGGTATAGGCCAGCCGCAATGGTTCCGCTACAAAAAGCGATTGTTTCGGTTGCGCCCGTGGCTGTAGTAGTGATGATAAAGGCGCTTTGCACGGCATCCCACGTCACCGAGAAAGGCGGCGTCGTGAATGCTGCTTGAATCGCTGCGGCCATGAGTGACTGGCTTGCGATCCCAGTAAGGTTGATGGTCGAGGAAGTCTCGGGTGTCCCGTTGACTGTGACCGTGAGGGTACCGCTCAACGCCTGAAGGGTAGCCAGAGAAACACTCGCTAGTGATCCCGATTGCGTCCATGCTGCGCGCGTCGAGGCGTTGTACGGAGCAAACAGGATCGCTCCTGGGCTTTGCGTGCCCAGCGTGAACCCAGCGAAGTATATGCTCGCATAGGCGAACTCGGCCGATGCTGGACCAAAGAAGTTGGATACAGCCGTTGCGCTCGGAAAGCTCAAAACCGTATCGGTCGGCATGAGTAGGCTTTGTGTGAGCACAAGGCCGTTCATCTGAAGGGCGTTGCCGCCTGCGCCGAGAACTCCCGGAGTGACTGAAACTACTGTGCTGATAGGAATGCTTGTCATGGCGTTACGTTCTCCAGTGTTTCGATTTTACCCGAAGTTGAGGCTGTAACAGGCACAGAAACTACAGGGTTGTATTGCAAAAGAATAGTCAACGCCCACCTGCGAAGGTATTGATCCTCACCGGTAATAAGCGGAGCCTCATGGCCGTCGTCCGTGTAGAGCGGGGCAATACCGAAAGGAAACTGCGCCACGCCCCACGGCGTCCTAATGGCACTTTTCACGACTGCGCACCAATCGCCCGAGTTCGGACCGTAGAAGTCCGCCTGCACGGCAATCCTCTTGGGACCAAGAATATTTCCCTGCATAGCCGTCGAATCGTACCAACTGAGCGGATACTCGATGTCGGACTGGAAAAGCTCTGTTAGCTCAACAAATGGCCCGTTCGGCGGGGCGACGCGATTGACCTGAGCGCGGATAATCTGCACGCCAGAACCCACGAACGGCTGGATGAACGCACCGACAGCTACGATGACTTGGTCAACCGTGATGGAGGCAGCGTACAGGGTCATGATGACACCTGCAATGTGATTGCGCAGCGTGACCACAAGGGCCACTGCTCCAAGACTGCAACCGTCAAAAAGTTGTCGTTTCCGATAGTAACGAGATCGCCGCCCTGACTGTGCGAACGCACTACGGCATTCAGCTCACCCTTGAGAATGATTGCCTTGGTTGCGTTTTGAATGTTTAAGCCGTCCAGATGGCGGAGGTCCGCCTGAGTAAGAGCCTGAACTTGTGCATATCCACTCACCGGCGCAGCGTAACTCGGAACCTGCTTCAGGCCAGCGCCGATTGTGTACCCCGTCGATGCCTGCACAGAGACAAGAATGTTGGGGTTCACCACATCCGAAACAGTGTTGGCAATGCCTCTCAGGTCCATCAGGCACGCTCCTGATAGACGCCAGTGTCTGTATTCTGCTCCATGATGGGGCCATCCTTGACGCGATAGGAAGTCGAATTCAGGAGATGGCCAGTCCAGATCAGTGGGTGCGCCTGTGTGTCACCGGCAATTCGTCCTGTATTCTTGAGAGCACTTTTCGGAGTCCACTTGCCGGGAATAAGCTTATCTACGCTGCGCACATCAGCAATCGCTTGGTACACGTCTCGAAGTGTGATCTTTTCAGGGGAGTTTCCAAACTTTGCCCGGAGCCTCAATGTCACAGGAGACAAAGCTGGCGAACTGAAATCAATAATGCTCTGCTTAAGCTCCTTATCTATCTCCTCGCCCATATAGGACAGCGTCTTTTGTCCGTCGAGTTTCGTTGCCTTCAATAACTTCGCCATCATGCTTGGCCACTTGCCTTGATTCTCGGAGATCATAGTCCGGAAAAATGGCCGCGCTGGGGAGGGGAACTTACCTCCATGGCCAAACTCATTCCAGAACGCTACCGAAGCAACCGAAGTTCCATCCGAATATGTGGAGCCTGCCATGAAGCCAATCGAGACAGAGCCCCGGCCCAGCGCCGCCAAAGCCTTGAGCTTTGCGCCCACTAGTGCCGACGTTTTTAGAGTTCTTCCAGCCATATCGGCCAATCTTCCTCGAATACTCCATCGCATGAAACATGAATCGCGCTTACCGTTGGAAACTCTAATTCTCCGTCTTCAATGCGCTTCAAATCCTCTCGCAGCTCCCGAGTGTCAAGCCGCAATGTCACGCACATCTCAGAAGGTTTCAAGGTTGTTCCATCCTTGACGGCCTAAACTCGTGCCGGTAAAACCGCCAACTCTAGTTGGCTGCGGCATATACATCATCCCGCGATAGCAGGTCGTTGCCTGCCAGAAAGCTATTCCATACTGCGACTGCGCGAACCAGGGGCCGCTGCCTGGCGTCGTAGCTGGGTAATCAAACGCGGCATTCACCGCGCCCTCAGCCGCCGCTGCAACGCGGCCCACGGGGCGCGGCTGTCCATCAGCGGTAAGTTGGCCACCGATGAAGGCAATATGCGCAACCACCATGTTGAGGAGTATAGAGCGCGTAGGAATGTCCTGCACGGGGCTGCAATCGGTGTTGTTGAGGTAGAGTCCGGCTTCCGCGAAAAGAGAAGCATAAAGCGAAGGATTGGCGTTTACCGAAGCTGTGAACTCGGGGTAGCGGGCAAGAAAAGCGAGTTGACTCCAGACCGCTACCGACATTACAACACCGCCTTTGTCACCCCTGGCACTGCATTGCGATTCGTCTGCTCGAACCCAGTACGGTCAGTGTCCTTTGCCTTCGCCGCCGCTTCCTGCTCTGTCTTAGCCTCAAATACTGCCCGGTTCTGCAATGGCGGATTCCCTGAATAAGCCGCCTTCCATGCTGCCCAAAACTCAGCATCGACTTCCGTGGTTGCGTAAGTGCGCGGGGGTGCCCATAAACCATTCCCGAGCGGTTCCATTACGCCTTTCAGCTTCACAGTGATCTTGCGATCCGATGGATGATGAAGAATCAAGCCGCTTGGAAGCCTGCAACCTACCAGTACCGTTGCCATTGCGTATCCTTTCAAGGAGCGGTGTTAAACCGCGCTGAGGCCGCGTAAATGCGGCTCCTAATGAATATTATGCGCCGATTCCCAGAAGCCCGGCTACCAGGAACGGACGTTGGATAATAGTCCCCCACGTCCCTTGGCTGCGCTTCTGCTTAAACGCCGACATCTCTACGATGATCGGATGCGCGCGCAGTTTCTCGGTAAAGGCGCAGGTAGCAGTTTTGGTGCCCTGCATCTCAGTGGCGATCAACTGCACGAAGCCGCCGGAAATGAATTGAGTGCCATATTCAGGCGCAGTCTGAATGATCATCTTCGGGAAATTTTTCTTAAGCATGTCTTGCACGTTGACGTTGTAATTATTTGTCAAGGTCAGGAAGACCTGCGCTTCAGGAGACATAGCAAGAGTCAGGGGCGACTCCATGTTCAGCTCGACATTGCCCTGGGATTGCAAAACAAGCTGCCCATACAGCGCCTTAATGTCGTTGTATACCCAGATGGCCCCGTTGGGGTCGTTGGCCTTCTGCGCCCAAGTCACCAAGGTGCCCCCCGCAGCTCCGGTCACAGCGACGGGCGCGATGGAAGGCGGTAAGGTTGGATCATTGAGGAGACCGTAATTCGCCAAGCCCTCCACACCAAAGAAGTATGACTTGTTCTGAAAGAGGTTGAGTGTCTGCACGGAGGCGATACTAAGACGGTTCGCCCAGTCAATGCGCGCAAGGCCCATCTTGTCAAGTTCGCGTTCGCCATACTGGATGATCGTCTGGTATGTGTATGACTGGCGCTGCACCCAATTTACGTTGGCATCAGAGACGCCAGCCGCCGAGTAATCTCCATAGCTCGATACCTGGCCGGTTGATTCAACCAGCGGGAACATGGACGTTTCAAGCGTCCAGTCCCCCTTCTTGGTCTCGTCGCCGACGATCTCAACCGCTTTCATTGGGTGAACCAAAACCTCAATGATTTTGGGATCAATGTAAGTGGAAAGGAAAAAGGGGATTCCAGAGTTGGAAATAGTCACCAGTTCTGGCTGGGCATCCATAGCCAGCAAGCCGCCGCGCTCCTTTTCAGTGCGCTGCAACTGCGCATCCACGCCCATAAAGTGAATGCCCCACTTCCGCGATACTGCTTCAAGATGCCTGTCCATGTTATCTCCTTGAAACTAAACTCCCCAACTTGAAATCTGCGTGAGTTCGCCGACATTTGCTGAGGTCTTCGCAACCCACCCAGTGAGAATGCCGCCGGTAGTGGTCAGCGTATCGCCAGCCGCATAAGTTCCCGCAGCCGCCGAAGAAAGGCTCAGTGTATAAATCCCCGCGCCGCCAGTAACGCCGCTTACCTGAGAGGCAATCACCGCGCCTGTGGCCACGTTTGCTGCCGTGGTGGTATCTGTCACCGGAACGCCAACTGCCAGAGTGCCCGATGCGACCGCTATCACGCTGATCGTGATGCCGTAGGTTAGGACTCCTGTTCCGCTGGCGACATAAGCCGTTGCGGGCGCGCTCAGCTGATACGTGCCAGGTCCGCCCATCGTGCCGGTAAGCTGCGCCGTGATCGTCACGCCGGTCGGGAAGTCGGTAGACTTCACAACCGTATCGCCGACTGAAACGTAAGTCGATACAGCCGAAAGACTGAGCACGCTGCCAAAGGTCGTCACGCCAGTCGCGCTGGCGACGTATTGCGTTCCGCCCGCAGTGAGCTTGTAAACGCCCACGCCACCCGTAGTACCGCTGATCTGCGTTTGGATGGTCGCTCCAACCGGGAAGCCCGCGCCGCCGCTGACTGTATCGCCCACCGAAATCAGGCCGGTGGTGGCCGTAACGTCAATCACATCTCCAAAGCTGGTGACTGTCGCCGCAGCGCAAGTATTCGCCGCGCTGAGTCCGTAAGTGCCTGCGCCGCCCGGCGTACCGGAAATCTGCGAGAGAACCGTTGTGCCTGCTGTAATGCCTGTACCGCTCAGCGTGTCGCCAATACTGATGAGGCCTGTGACAGCCGTCACAACCAGTTCCGTGCTCGGCGATCCAGCCGAGGCCGTAAACGTCGCCCCCAGAGAAGCGGTATTGGTTGAGCCTAGACTTCCAGTGTTGGTAGACCCAATGGTTGCCGTAACGCTCGCCCCGGCCGGAGCAGAACCAATATAGAGATTGCCAGTCGCGTAATCGGCATAGCATACCGAGCCGTACACAGATGCACTGCCGCCTGTAATGGTATCGAAGAAATCGCCCTCAACCATCAGCGTGACAGGAAATCCGGGCGGAATCAGCATCGTAGCCGCCTGAAGATACTCAGTCGCCAAACCCTGTTGATCGCGATGCACAAATCCAGATGGCTTGACTGCGGCGGGCGCGAAGTTGTTCACTGTTTTGCCATCGGAAGCAACCCACGCAAACGCACCGACAGTGACGCCATTCGGACCAGCAATAAACGCGCCAACAGGATTGCCGTTGGCATCAAACCCAGGCGTCAAGGCCGTTGCGCGCGGGTTCGCGCTGGCAAAGTCGCCTTCAACACCAAGCGGGTTATATATATTCACCCGCGTCTGAAAGCTGCCAATAATGTTGCCGGTAGGATTCGGATAAGTCATGATCTTCTCCTGTTACATCACGTTGAGTGAGCGGCTTGCGCCCGGAAACTTCTCTTCGATGCCCGCGCCGTCAAATGCCACACGAGGCGCTGGTGATGCTGCCGACTTGGCAGCCTTGAATAGAGCGCGAAGATTCGCTACTCCAGACACATCTTTGTGGTCAACCTTCATCTGATCGAGAGCGAAGGTGTAAATATCAGCCGCTGAGTCCATTGCAATCACATCGCCCACCACCGGACGGACATCACGCTTGGCTTCTTCAGCGTCGCGGAATTCGGCGCGGAGAGAATCGGTTGCCAGTTTGATTCTTTGATCCATAGCTTTGCGGTCCATCGCTTCCTCATCTTTGGCTTTCTTGTCTTTGGAGCCGAAAGAGCAATCGCCGCGCTTCTCAGCAGCGACCTTGCCAGCAACTTTGGTTGCGTACTCCTTGGAGTAGCCCTTCTTTTCGAGCTTCTCTACAAGATCATCGAAGCCGCTATCCATCGCCTTGCGCGCGTCCTCGGCCTTCTTCTCGTACTCGCGGCGCTTTTCGCGATCCTCGTCGTCCTCTTCGGCATCACGGGCAGCAATGCGCGCGTCTTTGGCCTCCTTGGTTTCGTGCTCCGGCTCCTTTTCCTCTTCCTTCGCCCATTCCTCGAAATCCATATCTTTGGCGCGTTTCTTGCCGTCCTTGGCCTTGCGGTCTTTGGCGCGGCGATCTTCAGCTTCCTTCCGCTCGCGCTCTTTCTTCTCTTCCTCGGTCTCTTCCTCACCAGCAGCATCCTTGGCCGCCTGCATCGCTGCCAGAGTCGCATCCTTTGCAAGCGCGGAATCCATTGCCAGCAACTTCGGCTCCAGGGCCTTGGAATCAAACTTCTTGGGGCTGAGGCCGATCACCAGAGGCTTGAGGCCAGTATCGGCGGCCAGCTTAGGAGAAATTGCCGAAAGTATCGCGTAAAGAGCTTTGCCGAATTTCGTTTCCATCTTCGTCTCCAGTGCGGCATCCGCCGCCATCACATCGTGTCCGGCGCGGCCATTTTCGACCAAAGCAACATGGTTCGCGTCAATGTCCCGCATCACTCCGTCGTAAGGCTGCCCCTCGTACATCCCTGGCGTCATGTCCGCCCGGTATCGGTACGAACAAGAAAGTTCCCTCACAGTGTCCGTCTCGATCCCAGCGATAGCTTCCGCGTCCCACACCGCCAGGTCCGCCACCAGGTACGGATGCTCGTATTCGACCGCTGAACCGACTGCTCCCGCAATCGATTCGTGTTGCGGATCGTCCGCATTCACTTGGATATGCTTCCGCATCAACTGCTTTCCCGCGAATGACGGAGCGGCTTTCGCCAGCTCTCCGGGATCGCGCAGCAATTGGTAAATCTTGTCTGGCAAGAGGCCCAGCTTCTCCGAGTCGGGAATCTCCCGTCCGTAGTACGGATTCACTATGGCTTTGGAAATGGGAGTGCGCCGGATGTGTAGCTGGCCGTCCGCGTCGTAGTAGCGGTTCTGCATCGATGAGTCGAGCGCAAGATTTGCCATCGGTCACAGACAAATCATTACACTTATTCCAAGTTGCGTGGAATCTTTCAATTGAAAATTATGAATTGACTGGCCCCCACAGCCGCGCAGGCGCTCCTCGGAGGCCAGTCATAAAATTGCACCCAGGCCAGCTTTGGGCTAATCCGGCCTTTCTAAGCTCATTGAGATAAGCAGAGCAGTGCTTGAGTGGAATTCCTGTAAATTCAGCTATTTCTGAGCTTGTGCGATAGCCCGCAAAGAGAGCCATCAACACAATCACAATTTGCTTCTCTTTCATGGCTTCTCCGCAGGTGTAAATGGAAGCACTGAGCCAGACTGGCACCGGCAATTGATGAGCTGACCGGGGAATATCCACTCCTGTACATCTGAATCCCACATGCCCTTGTCCACATTGTACCGCTTGCCGTTCATTGCAACGTGGGTGGGACGCGGTTCCTTGCCTGCATGGGAATGAAGCCACACGGCTTCTACGATTCCGAGTTCCTTCTGGCGTGCCCGCTGCACTGTGGCGTTCGCCTTGTTGGACTGATCCCTACTGATTAGCGCCGCTCGCTCAGCCGCCTTGGGATACAGCGATTTCAAGTCTTTCACCATCGCGCCTAAGTCGCGCCCAGCGGCGTAAGACCGCATGACAATCCCCTCAACCTGCTCAAAGTAGCGCGCAGGTATCGACTTGATTAACCCCACATTCTCAGCCAAGGACGCCTGAAACGCATCCCGTACCGCTGGCGTCATAGAGAACTCAACTGACCAGCCAGCATCTTTGAGTGCGGCCCGCATGGCCACGTCTGTCCCTTTGAACTGGTTGCGGAGGAATGATTCAGCCACAGTTGCAGCCATCGTGTCAAAACGATCTTGCCAGCGTTCTTTGAGCTTACCAAGCTGTCTGCGCATCTCATCCGCCGGGGATGCGTCCTGAGCTAGCAGGGGAGGTTCCTTGCGATACTGAGCTGGAAGCCAATACTCCACGCTTGCCGCCATGCGCCCAATCTCGCGCATCATCTGCTTCTGATAGCGCGCACGGGTGCCAGCGTTCGGCCAGACTGCGCGAGCTATGCGGCATTTAATCACGTTTTGTTTCTTCCTTCTTTGGCACATACCGCAACATAGGCCGTGTGGCTTTGACCAGAACGTGAATGTCCACTAGCTCAATCTTGGTCAGCTCGCGCGGCGGACGCGTTGCGATGTAGTTGTCGCTCATACGCCCCTCCCGAGGTTTGCGCCTAGTTCCTCTTCCATCGGCAGTGCAATCTCTTTACTGAGGTCAATTCCGTTGTACAGGCTATCTGGGTCACGCGCGATGCGTTCCCGTTCCTCTTGCGCATCGATCACACCTCTGTCAATCAGGTTGCCTGCGCGCACGCTATCGTTCATCCGAATCTCAGCCTCTTCCTTTTCACTCATCTCCATAAGTGGTACAAACTCGAACGTGATATCTGGATCGATTTCGCCGTACATGTCGAGTTGTACGATCTGCGAGGCTTTCTCGATGTGATGCCGGTAAAACGTCTCCTGTTGAGCGTGTATCCAGTCATACCACAGCCGGATTTCCCCATCGCTCGAAGTGTTCAGGCCCGCTGGTGCGATGCCGGTTGCCATCACCACAGG
>JAEHJW020009548.1_pt1 | contig 21788 bp, 38 predicted proteins | sample 9271431 | NCBI WGS metagenome assembly JAEHJW02 | reverse complement strand
ACTTGAGCATTGCCATATACATACGCATCTATAGATACTTGTGCAGTTCCATACACACACGCATCGCCACCAATCCAGCAATCGCCTCGTTGGCTTAAATTGCCTGTATTTTTAACATATCCGCCGAGATCACCTGCTTTGACTTTAAACCTTGGAATATCACGCAATGCTCTGATCCGAAATAATTTTGGTTTATCGGGATGTTGAATGTCTGTGATTTCATATTTGAGGGTCATAATAATTTCAATCTGGCTAGTGTTTCATGGTGGGTTTTGTGTTTTCTGGTGCCGTTAACAAGTAACTTTTCAAATTTATCAAAATAGGCAGTAACTCCATCAACATAATAAATTTCAGTAGATTGTGTGAGGGAACACTGTCCTGCTATTTGCATGTTCTCATTAATCCTCAGATTTCCATATACTTGCGCATTTTCATATACTTGCGCATGGTCCGATACTTGCGCATGGTCCGATACTTGCGCATCCCCACATATTTGGGCATCACCAAAAATTAATGCCTCCTCTGTCACCCATGCCCTCCCATGCACCCATGCATTTTCAAACACTTGTGCATTGCCATGTATTTCAGCATAATTAAAAACATGTGCATTTCCATATACTTGCGAGGAGCCATATACATGCGCACCACCATATACATGCGCCTCGCCAGAAACTTCCGCAATGCTATATACCGACGCATTGCCATATACCTGTGCATAGTCAAAAACCGCGCATGTATTATATAGCCTCGCACGGTCGTATATTAGCGCCCCACCAAATACATGCGCATTTTCACATACTTGAGCAACACCAAATACCCGAGCCTGGTCAAATATATGCGCATTACCAAATACTTCGCCATTTTCATATACACACGCATCATTCCCAATCCAGCAATCGCCTTCTTGACTTAAATTGCCTTCATGTTCAAGGTAGCCGCCAAGATCGCCTGCTTTAACATTGTATCGAGGAATATCTCGCAATGCACGAATTTGGAATAAACGTACATCGATTGGATGTTGGTTGTTTGTGATTTCGTATTTAAGTGTCATCTTCATGCGTCCGTGTTAGTGTATGCAGTAAGTATACATTCATTTTGGATAGATGTCAACCGTATTATAATAGTTTCAACCTTGCTAGCATTTTGTGGTGTTCTATGTCAGGAGAAGTTCCATGAATGACCAATTCCCCAAAATGATTAAAAAATGCAGTAACACCATCAGAGTAATATATTTGGTCAGATGACTTAATATAAGAAGTCCCTGCTATTTTCATGTTTTTATTGATCGATGCAACTGAGTATACCCGCGCACTGTCATATACCTGAGCATGATCAAATACTTGCGCATACTCCCATATATACGGCTGTCCGAATATTTGGGCATAGCCAAAAATTAAGGAGTTTCCTCTTACCCATGCGGAATTAAATACTTTTGCATTTCCATACACTTTCGCATTATCGTATACCCGCGCATTATCGTATACCCGCGCATGATTGTACACTTGTACATAATGCCTTATTTGTGCATTACCGTATACTTTCGCATTATCGTATACCCGCGCATCTCCGCCAATCCAGCAATCGCCTCGTTGGCTTAAATTGCCTGTATTTTTAACATATCCGCCGAGATCACCTGCTTTGACTTTAAACCTTGGAATATCACGCACTGCCCTGATCCGAAATAATTTTGGTTTATCGGGATGTTGAATGTCTGTAATTTCATATTTGAGAGTCATAATAGTTTCAACCTGGCCAGAGTTTTGTAGTGTTCAATATTATGGGAGGTTCCATTGACTATTAAATTACTATATACGTCAAAAACCACCGTAACTCCATCAGAATAATAAATTTGGCTCGATGAGTTAATATAACACACATCGGATATTATCATACACTCGTTGACTATAGTATTGCCGCAAACACGGGAGTACCCCGTTACCTGGGCATGATCAAATACTTGCACATCTCCCCATATAAACGCCTCTTTTAATATACAGGCATTCGCAAATACGAACGCATTGCCACATACATTTGAGTCATTACATATTTGTGCATTACCAAATACATATGCGCGGCCATATACTAGGGAATTATCACCAACCCAGCAATCGTTCTCTTGACTTAAATTTCCTTCATGCTCAATATACCCGCCGAGATCACCTGCTTTGATACCTATACTTGGAATATCACGTGATGCTCGAATCCGAAATAATTCCGGGCGAAAAGAGTGGCGAATATGTGTGATTTCATATTTGCGTGTCATGCCAGTTTCAACCTCGCTAGCATTTTGTGGTGTTCTATGTCAGGAGAAGTTCCGTTGACTATTAACTGGCCGGATTTATCGAAATATGCAGTAACTCCATTAGAATAATAAATTTGATCCGGTGAGCCAATATAACACACCGCGGCCGCCGATATTTCCATATTTTTATTAACAATGGCGTCTCCTGATACCCACGTATCACCACCATATACTTTCGCATTGCCATATACTTGCGCATTACCATACACAGCGGCTTTGCCATACACAGCGGCTTTGCCATATACTTGCGCGTTGTTGTATACTTGCGCGTTATCAAATACTCGCGCATTACCATATATTTGCGCACCCCCTGATATCCATGCATTACCATGCACATGTGCCTTTCCAAATACTTGAGCGTCACTGTCAATCCAGCAATCGCCCTCTTGGCTTAAATTTCCTTCATTTTCGATGAATCCACCAAAACCACCTGCGTTGACATTGAAATTGAATTTAGAAAAATCACGCAATGCCCTGATCCGAAATAAATTTGGTTTTTCTGGATGTTGGATATTTGTGATTTCGTATTTGCGTGTCATTTTCACATGCCCTTGTTAGCGTATGCAGTGATTATACATTTATTTTGGATAGATGTCAACTGTATTATGCCAGTTTCAACCTGGTCAGAGTTTTATGGAGTTCGATATTATGGGAAGTGCCATTGACTATTAAATTTTCGTGTTTATCTAAAAATGCTGTGACTCCATCTGAATAATAAATTTGCGCTGTGGTGTTAATTACGCAATGGCTGCTTATTAACATTTGCTCATTGAGCACCGCGTCGCCAAATACTTGCGCACTTTCGAATACATAAGCATTGCCACATACATACGCATTACCATATACACAAGCATCATCACCAACCCAGCAATTGTTCTCTTGACTTAAATTTCCTTCATGCTCAATATACCCGCCGAGATCACCTTCTCCGACCCCGGATCTTGGAATACTGTGCAATGCCCGAATCCGAAACAAATTCGGGTAACTAGGATGTTGAATGTAGGTGATTTCGTATTTTTTCATGGTAGTTTCAACCTGGCCAGAGTCTTGTGGTGTTCTATATCATGGGAAGTGCCATTAACTATTAAATTTCCGTGTTTATCTAAAAAAGCCGTAATACCATCTGAATAATATATTCGGCTTGGTGTTGTAATATAACTAGGCCCTGATATTTTCATACTCTCGTTGATTACTGCTTTGTAGTAAATACGGGACAAGCCAGTTACCTGGGCATTGCCATAAACTTGGGCATTACCATAGACTTGTGCATCCTCATATACTTGTGCATCCTCATATACTTGTGCCGACCCATGTATCCATCCGTTATTGTACACCTTTGCATTGCCATATATTTGCGCATTATTGCATACTTTCGCGTTGTCATACAGTCGAGCCTCGCCAAACACTGAAGCATTATTATATGCTATCGCCCCTCCAACTTGTGCATTGCCTGATACTCGCGCATTGTCGGATACAATTCCACAACCATATATTCGCGCATGTTCGAATACTCGTGCATTTAGCCCCACGCAAGCATGCTCTTCAATCCAACAATCGCCTTCTTGACTTAAATTATTTTCGTTTTCAATATATCCGCCGAGATCGCCTGCTTTAACATTGTATCGAGGAATATCTCTTAATGCCCTGATCCGAAATAAATTTGGGGTTTTTGGATTTTGAATGTTTGTAATTTCGTATTTGAATGTCATAATAGTTTCAACCTGGCAAGAGTTTTATGGTGTTCTATGTCGGGGGATGTTCCATTGACCCGTAATACGTGGTTTACATCAAAATATGCCATTACTTCATCGACATAATATATTTGGTCTGACCTTGTAATATCACTCAGACCCGATATTTTCATGTGTTCGTTAATCAATGCTGTTCCATGTTAATCCATGTTAATATATGCTGCAAGTATACATTCATTATGGATATATGTCAACTGTATTATGCCAATTTCAACCTGGCTAGAGTTTTATGGTGTTCTATGTCAGAAGAATTTCCATTGACTATTAACTGGTCGTATTTATCAAAATATGCAGTAACACCATCAGAATAATATATTTGGTCAGATGAAGTAACAAAGCACCCCTCTAATATTTTCATGTTTTTATTGACTAACGTGGTTCCATATACGCTCGCGTCTTCATATACCCGGGCATGGTCGAATACTTGCGCGTCCCCCCATATACTCGACTCTCCAAATATTTGGGCATAGCCAAAAATTAAGGCGTTTCCTCTTACCCATGCTAAATTAAATACTTGGGCATTATCGTAAACTTTCGCATTATCGTATACTTGCGCCTCGCCAAATACTAGAGCATTACCAAATACTTTTGCACCGCCGGATACATGCGCATCATCTGATATATGCGCATTTTCTAATACTTTTGCATAATCACTAATCCAACACTCGCCGGCTTGGCTTAAATTTCCTTCATGCTCAATATACCCGCCGAGATCTCCTGCTTTGACACCAAATTTTGGAATATCACGCAATGCTTGTATACTAAATAATTTTGGATTATCTGGATGTTGAATGCCGGTGATTTCGTATTTTTTCATAACAGTTTCAACATGGCCAGAGTTTTATGGTGTTCGATAGATGTAGAGTCAGTGGTGCCGGCGACTATTAAATTATTATCGATAGTGTAAAAAGCTGTAACCCCATCAACATAATATATTTGCTCTAATGAAGTAATATTACATCTGCCACCAGAACCAGTTAATATCATATGGCCATTAAGTTTGATACTACCTCCAAGCCAAACAGCATGAGCTACTTGAGCGTTACCAAACACCCATGCATCGCAATGAACTTCCGCGTCGCCATATATTTGAGCATTGTCGAATACTCGCGCAGCGCCGAATATTTTTGTATTGCCATATATTCGGGCATGGCCAAATATTTGGGCACTCCTATATATTTGCGCATTGTCCGATATCCATGCGCTGCCGTAGATACGCGCATGATTAAATATATCCGCTTTGCCAAATACCCGCGCATCATTGTATATATGAGCATTACCATATACCCTCGCTACACCACATACCACTGCATCATCGCCCACCCAGCAATCACGGGCTTGGCTTAAATTATTTTCTTTTTCAACATACCCGCCAAGATCACCTGCTTTGACCTTGAATCTAGGAATATCACGCAATGCTCGAATCCGAAATAAATTTGGATTTTCGGGGTTTTGCATGTCTGTGATTTCGTATTTCGACGTCATAATAGTTTCAACCTAGCCATAGTTTCGAAATATTGATGCGTTGTAATTCCGTTGATCACCAATTCTCTCGCTGAATTAAAATACGCTGTAACTCCATCGGCATAATATATTTGGTTCGGGGGATGAAATATAAATCCACCCTGATATTACCATGTTTTCATTAGCCACTACCTTTCCATATACCCGCGCGTCCCCACACACCCACGCATTGCCTGATATTTGTGCATTTTCAAATACTCGAGCCCTACCGAAAATTTTTGCATTGCCATAAACTCGAGCCGTGTCATGCGCCGACCCATTTTCGTACACTTTCACATTACCAAATACCTGCGCATTATCACATATTTGTGAATTATCGTATGCCTGCGCATTGCCAAACACCTGCGCATTATCGTATACTCGTGACGTCCCAAATATCTGAGCCCTCCCGAAAATTTTTGCATTGCCATAAACTCGAGCCGTGTCGTGCGCCCACCCATTTTCGTATACTCTCGCATTACCAAATACCCGCGCACCGTCACATACTGCTGCCTCGCCAAACACATGGGCATTACCATAAACTTGGGCATTATCGTATACCGTTGCCTCGCCAAACACATGGGCATTACCATAAACTTGGGCATTATCGTATACTCGTGACTGTCCAAATATCTGAGCATCCCCGCCAACCCAGCAATCATTCTCGTGGCTTAAATTCCATGCATGTTCAACATATCCGCCAAGATCACCTGCTTTGACATATACCCAACATCCGATGCCGGGGATTGAAATTTCACGTAATGCCCTGATCCGAAATAAATTTGGATTATCCGGATGTTGAATATTAGTAATTTCGTATTTGAGAGTCATTGCCGGTGTCCTATGCAGTAAGCCAACTATACATTCATTTTGGATAGATGTCAACTGTATTATGCCAATTTCAACCTGGCCAGAGTTTTATGGTGTTCTATGTCGGTGGCAGAAGAAGTTCCATTGACTATTAACTGGCCGGATTTATCGAAATATGCAGTAACTCCATCGGAATAATATATTTTATCGGATGAATCAATACGAGTAGAACCTGATATTTTCATGTTTTCATTAATTACAGAATCATAGTATACTCGCACCCTTCCATATACCTGGGCATGGCCAAATACTTGCACATCTCCCCATATATACGAATCTCCAAATATTTGGGCATAACCGAAAATTAAGGAGCCACCTCTCACACATGCGGAATTAAATACTTGTGCATTACCATATACTTTCGCATCATCGTATATTCGCCCATTATTATATATTCGCGCATTATCGTATACCCGAGCATCCCACCCAATCCAGCAATCGCCATCTTGACTCAAATTTCCTTCATTTTCGATAAGTCCACCAAGATCACCTGCTTTAACCCCAATACTTGGAATATCACGCAATGCCCTGATCCGAAATAAATTTGGATTTTCGGGGTTTTGCATGTCTGTGATTTCGTATTTCGACGTCATGATAGTTTCAATCTAGCCATAGTTTCGTGGTATTCGGTTTCGGGTGTCAATCCATTGACAATCAGATTTCCGTGGAAATCAAAAAATGCAGTAACTCCATCGGCGTGATCATAGTATATTTGGCATTGAGATTTTATTTGAGGGTCACTTGATATTTTCATGTTCTTAAAGACCCGCACATCGCTGACCAAGTAAGAGTGATCATACACTAGCGCATCACCATACACACGAGCGTCCCCCGAGACATGGGCTTTGTCGAATATACTTGCATTGCCAAATATATGCGCATAGCTAAACACGGCAGCGTTGCCAAACACTTGTGCATGCCCAAATACTTGGGCTGCTCCAAACACCATCGCCTCCCCGTATACATGCGCATCCCCTGATACTATAGCCACTGCGGTTACTTGTGCATCCCCACCAATCCAGCAATCGCCCTCGTGCCGTAAATTTCCTACATGCACAATATACCCGCCAAGATCACCTTCTTTAACATTGAATCGAGGAATATCACGCAATGCTCTGATCCGACACAAATTCGGGTAACTAGGATGTTGGATATCAGTGATTTCGTATTTAAGTTTCATGATAGTTTCAACTTGGCTAGCATTTTGTGGTGTTCTATATCAGGGGAAGTGCCATTAATAATTAACCGTCTGCGTATATTAAACAATACAGTAATTCCATCGGCATAATATATTTGGCTTGATGTTTTGATATGCCCATCTCCCGAGATTTCCATCCTCTCATTGGCGTTGACCTCACCACACAGCGAAACAAAGCCATATACTTTCGCATTATCATACACTTTTGAATTCCATCCTACTCGAGCATCGCCATATACTTGTGCCTTTCCATATACTTGTGCTTTGTCATTGACCCACGCAGACCCCGATACTCTTGCGTTGTCATATATTTGCGATTCCCCGGCTATGTATATTTTTCCATATACTTGTGCCTTTCCATATACTTGTGCTTTGTCATTGACCCACGCAGACCCCGATACTTTAGCATTGCCAAATATATGCGCTTCCCTCGATACGTTAGCATTACCAAATACATGTGCGTCCCCCGATACTAGCGATTTATCCTGTACGTTGGACTTTAAACCAATCCAGCAATCGCCCTCATGACTTAAATTCCATTCATGTTGGACATACCCGCCAAGATCTCCTGCTTTAACATTGAATCGAGGAATATCGCGCAATGCTCGAATCCGAAATAAATTTGGATTTTCGGGGTTTTGCATGTCTGTGATTTCGTATTTAGCTGGCATTTTTGTGCGCCCGTATTAATGTATGACGTGAGTATACATTCATTTTGGATAGATGTCAACGTATTATGCCAATTTCAATCTAGCGAGTGTTTCATGGTGGGCTTTGTGTTTTCTGGTGCCGTTAACATGTAGTGTTTTGCGTTCGCCGAAATATGCAGTAACACCATCAACATAATATATTTGATCCGGCGATCTGATATAACATTCTCCTAATACTTTCATTTTCTTATTAATTTCAGTATCCCTGTTACGCATGCATGTCCGGACACTTTGGCGACGCCATACACCAACACATTACCATATACTTGTGCATTACCATATACTTGCGCATTGCCAAATATATGGACATTATCACACGCCCACCCAAATATCTTAGCATTATCGAATATATGGGCATGATTGTATATCCGCGCATTACCATATACTTGCGCATTGCCAAATATATGGACATTATCACACGCCCACCCCTTACCAAATATATGGGCATTTTCATATACTTTAACATTGTCAGACAGCCGACCATGGTCAAATATTTGGGCATTTCCAAATACTCGGGCATTGCCACACACTTTGCCTTCATCATATATTTGGGCTTCCCCAAATATTTGCGCATTGCCATAAACTTGCGCGTTATCATATACTTGAGCATTACCACCAATCCAGCAATCGCCCTCTTGACTTAGATTTCCTTCATACTCGATATATCCGTCGAGATCACTGCTGTAACATATACCCAACATCCGATGCCGGCGATTGGAATATCACGCAATGCCCTGATCCGAAATAATTTTGGATTATCAGGATTTTGAATATCTGTGATTTCGTATTTGCCTGGAATTTTTCTGTGTCCATGTTAATGTATGGCGTAAGTATTATAAACTCATTTTGGTAGATGCCAACCGTATTATGCCAATTTCAACCTAGCTAGAGTTTTGTGGTGTTCTATATCCGCTGTAGTTCCATTGGCGATAAGTTCATCATATCGGTCAAAAAATATTGTAACTCCGCCATAATAATATATCTGGTCAAGGGTTTCGATTTTCCCTGATCCTGATATTTCCATGTTTTCATTGACAATCACACTACCACATACACTAGCCTCGCCATATACTCGGGCGTTTTCGAGAACTTGGGCATGCCCAAATATCCGAGTTTTGCCAGTCACGCAAGCATCGTCTGACACCGATGCATATCCATATATATGTGCGTGATTACAAATGCGAGCATTACCTGACACCGAGGCATATCCATTCACTGAACTAGAACAATAAATTTGGGAATTTTCAAAGGCATTACTATGCCCCCATATCGTTGTGTTATCAAATATTTTTGCATTACCAAATACTCTCGCGGTATCAAATACTTGGGCATATCCGTATACTTGTGCAGTATCAAATACAAACGACTCCCCAAATATCTTAGCATTACCGAATATCTTAGCATTATCGAATATCTTAGCATTACCGAATATCCATGCATTACCAAATACCTGAGCATCATTCCCAATCCAGCAGTCGCCTTCTTGACTTAAATTATTTTCGTTTTCAACATATCCGCCAAGATAACCTGCTTTGACCCAAATACTTGGAATATCACGCAATGCTCGAATCCGAAATAATTTCGGGTTAACCAGATGTTGGATATCAGTGATTTCGTATTTAAGTTTCATTATAATTTCAACCTGGCGAGAGTTTTGTGGTATTCTGTTTCGGGTGTAGTTCCATTGACCAGTAAATTTCTGTGTATGTCAAAATATGCCGTGATTCCATCAACGTAGTATATTTGATTAGGCAAATTAATATCACAAACCCCTTGTATTTGCATATTTTCATTAACCACTGCAACTCCATAAACATGAGCATTCCCAAATACTTTTGCATCGTCAAATACCTGAGAATCTTCATACACTCGCGTATTACCGAATACACTCGCGTTACCAAATACATCGGCATTGCCGTATACTTGAGCATCATTATATACATGAGTATTGCCATGTACATGGGCGTTGCCACTGACCCATCCACTATTATGTACTTGTGCGTTGCCATATATTTTCGCATTTCCATATACTTTCGCATTATCGCGTACACGAGCATTTCCATATACATGGGCATCACCACCAATCCAGCAATCGCCCTCTTGGCTTAAATTATTTTCGTTTTCAACATATCCGCCAAGATCACCTGCTTTGACCTTGTATTTTGGAATGTCACGCACTGCACGAATTCTAAATAATTTAGGATTATCTGGATGTTGGATATCAGTGATTTCGTATTTTTTCATAACAGTTTCAATCTTGCGAGCGTTTCGTGGTAGCCGGGTTTTCTGGTGCCTTTAATAAGTAGGATTTTACGCCTATCGAAATATGCAGTAACTCCATCGACATAATATATTTGATCCGATGATGAAATGCTACTCTCTCCCAATATTCTCATGCTTTCATTGATAGTTACGTTTCCATCTATGGTTGCATTTCCCGATACTTTGGCATTGCCGAACACCTGAGCATATTCGTATACGTGTGCATTGCCATATATTTGCGCATTGCCAAATATGCGCACATAGTTAGATAGATATGCATTACCATATACCTGCGCATTTTCATATACTCGTGCTTTGCTATATACCCGCGCATCATGAAATACTTGTGCATTATCAAACACTCGCGTATCGCCAAGAACTCGGGCTTTACCGTACACTTGAGCATTGCCATATACACACGCATCTATAGATACTTGTGCAGTTCCATACACACACGCATCGCCACCAATCCAGCAATCGCCTCGTTGGCTTAAATTGCCTGTATTTTTAACATATCCACCAAGATCGCCCGCTTTGACTTTAAACCTTGGAATATCACGCAATGCTCTGATCCGAAATAATTTTGGTTTATCGGGATGTTGAATGTCTGTGATTTCGTATTTTTGTTTCATGACAGTTTCAACCTCGCTAGCATTTTGTGGTGTTCTATATCAGGCGAGGATCCATTGACTTTTAACTGACGGAATGTATCAAAATATGCAGTAATCCCATCAACGTAATATATTTGGCTCGATGAAGTAATATAACACCCCTGTGATATTATCATGTTTTCATTGATCGTAGCATTTTCATATATACATGCATTTCCCAATACTTTGGCGTTGTCGTAAACCTGAGCATTGCTATATACTCGAGCGTTGTTAAATACCAACGCTTTGCCAAATATATGGGCATTGCCATATACCAACGCATTGCCATATACATGCACATTGCCATATACCAACGCATTGCCAAAAACTTCAGTGTACTCGTATACGAATGCATCACCCGATACTATCGCATTGCCGTATACTACGGCATCATCACCAACCCAGCAGTCGCCTTCTTGACTTAAATTATTTTCGTTTTCAACATATCCGCCAAGATAACCTGCTTTGACCCAAATACTTGGAATATCACGCAATGCTCGAATCCGAAATAAATTTGGATTTTTTGGATGTTGGATATCAGTGATTTCGTATTTGAACCCCATTTTGCCCTACTATCTTGGTTAATGCCTACGAATCTAAATTGTCGAGATACTTATATAAATTGTTATCTAGCAGTACTAGCATAGTCGCGTCAGTGCTGCCAAATAATATGATATTTTTTATAGTTGGCATATAAAATGGGCAACTTAACAGTTTATCTAACTGTAAATCCATTTTAAGTGTACTACTAAATGGGGGAATAGTAAAGGAAAAATGCTCGATATTTATAGTATTGCTCAAAAAATCAAACCCTTCTGGAGTTAATCGCAGACTCGTCTTACTGTATGGACGAGCCCACCATGCGACGAGCTTCAAACGGTAGTTTTCTGAAGTTGCTTCTATATCTGCTTCCTTCATAAAAACTACCGTTAGTTGTTCTTTACTTATCATGGAAAAACTTGTTTACCTTGAGTCAAGACTACTACAGTGAATTTGTCAGTTTTGAATAGTGCATTTAATTTTTTACACAAATTAATAGCATGCCCGCGATTCGCGTGACTACTCTTTTTATACTTAGCGCCTGGGTAGCTTACTAAGATATTATGGGTCTTGAGATTGATTGGATTACCGTCATAAAACACCGCATAAATGCCATCGCTGGCTAGAACTTGTTCAGCTATATATGTGATTTTGTTGATTGCTTCTAGTATTACTGTTGGCTTTGGTCTCGACATGCGCTCCCCCTTGTACCTTATAGTATTTATAATACTATGCGAAAAAGATCTAAAACGTGCCGCCGTCTGTTAACGGCGCCACGGTAATTGGTTGAGCTTCACGTTTAGTTGCTATTAACGACAATAGAGCAAATATTTCAGAATGTAGATTCCGAGCATCAGCGGCTGACATCGTCATATCTTTACTTCTGGTATCGTTCATTACTCTAATCATATCGGCAAATTTATTGATATAGAAATTACTTATTTTGGGTTCCACTGGCGTCTTCCAAATAATTAACTTTTGCAGCTTCAGCTTTGGTCTTAAACGGTCCATAATATTTGTTTCGAGTCAACACCAATAACTTCGGGCAAAAAGTGACAACTACCTTACCTCTAATTAGTACTGAATAATACCCAGCACAATAATACGATTTGCTAGCCGGGTCTCTATGATATACCGGCAGATTTCGGGATAAATCTAACGCTGGGTTATAGGGGACCTGTGCACATGGATACCCACACACATCTTTGTCCTTACGATCGTTGGCCTTTTGTTTTGTGAATATGATATTATATTTGTTTTTGAGCATGTTCAAGCTACTAAAAGGTTCTTTTTTACCTGATTTTATGAGATCAACTCCATTTCTTGAGCCCATGATAGATGCGATGTGTTCGCCATTGTGCTCAACGAGCCAAATTTTATTTTTAATAATTGGGGTAGCGGTTAATGTCATATAGGTTACTCTTTTGGGTTACTAGCTAATAATGCGCGAAAAAATTCGTATTTTTCTTTTGCGTCTTCTATTTCTGCGGCAGATAATTTTTGTCTATACTCTTCCCTAAGTTCGTTCAGCCCAGGATTTTCTTTGCAAAGATAGTCGTCGGCTACTTTTTCATATAACATCTTGTGTAGCATAACGATCATATCTTTACTAAAAACAAGCGGCTCACTGTTATCGGAAAACGACACGCTAACAGAATCTGGAACTGAAAGTGTTATAGTCGGTGACGCGACCGGTTGAGCTATGGTATAGGCCGTCGAGTAAGGGGTGGTTATAGAATAATTCGTTGAATAAGGCCCTGGGGCCGACGAATAAGTATAATTTGTCGAATGACTTCCTCCGTTAATCGAAATAGAATTAGTCCCTGGCAAACTAGGCAAAGGTTGAATTGGTATCATATTTATCCCTCATTTTATTTTTGTAGAATATCAATAATTTGTTCTTGTTCTATGAACCGTTCTTTGAGTTTAGTTATAGTTGCAATCGCTTCTTTGGCGAGCGTTTCACACGTTGCTGTTCGATTACACCCAGCGTAGATACTGATGTCTTCAAGAACTGACAAGGAATGGTCAACCGCAACCATAAGCGGGTTTAATTCACTTTCGGTATTCTGGGGCTCTTCGCCGGCATACGTTTCGGGAGCAGGACCGTTTAGTTTATCAAAAAAATCGGTAACCGCTGCTTGAACAGTGGCTTCCACTATTGCTTGTGAGTTTTCATCTGCAACTGTAGTGTTTTGCTCTTGGGTATTCATAAAAGTTATCCTCAAAATTAAATAAGTTAAATTACATATATATTATATACGATATATGTGTTCTATTCAATGTTTATTTGAGTAGTTGCATGCTATTTCTATGTCAACATGTCGACGATAATATGTGTGCGTATTCAGTAGCCTGCTCACTTAGCTTAACTAGATTATATTTGCCGCAAAATTTTAGAAATTTAGCTCCTATTTGTGACATGTTTTTCTTGGTCACGGCGCCTACTGTTTCGTTAATTATAGCACGAATTTCTTCTGGTTGCGCAGTTAAATCAATTAATACCCGATTTCTATTATAATCGTCTAATACACGGTGTTCTTTACCCTCATGATCTACCCAACGTTGTAACATAAAATTATTAAAATTAAACCCTTTAGTGCTTCGGTCCTCAAATGCTTCGAGCAACCCAACTTTATTCTTTGACCCTTTTGTGCGACACCCTGGATAAGCGGAAAACACATTATCGGACGAGTCACCGCGAACTATTTTTTCAAAAAGCATAAACTCAGGATTAGGAATTTCTTTTGGTAATTTAGTTTTTTTGTCAATAATTCTTTTTCCCTTACTGTCAAATATGCCAGAAATAGTATGAAGTTCATGTGAACATCCATTGTACATAGTTACTTTTTCCGATAATAGTTGATAATAATCTGAATCACTTGAAATTATGACATGTTCGTCTTGTAAATGTGATTGTATCCAACCTGCTATCAAATCATCCGCCTCTAATTTAGGATGTTGCAACACTGTTACATTTGTTTTTTCTCTGAAAAACTCAATTAAATCGCTTAATGCGCCAAAAAAGGCCGCCCCTTCTTCTTTTTCTTTTTCGGTGGCGGCCGATCGGGCAACTTCCCTATTTTTCTTATAGGGCAAGTAAAAGTCTTTTCTCCAACTCCGACCTTCAAGCATCATAACCATATGATTTGCTTTTTGCTCTCGCCATGCAGCATTTATACTTTGTAATGTGAGGTGAAGAGCAAATGCTACCTTTTCATCGATGTCAGATGAGGCACGAGTTGAATGGATAGCCCTAAAGAATATATTATAAGTATCTAACAGTAAATATTTCGTCATACATCTTCTCCAGGAGTATTAGGCATTATACTTACTAACTCGGACCAACACAATAGAAATAAAATTGCATCGTCTGCACGCTTAAACCAAAAAACCGATGTGTCAATATGAAAATCCTGTGGGTTAAACATATTAAAACACCACTCGGATACTTGTATCAACGCTGCTAGCTCGTAGGGAATATTCATTGCTACTCTAACCCAGTTTTCTCTGGTTCCGTCGCCGCATATAGTTCTATGCCCAAATAAAAATTCATCACGCGACATATTATTCGCCTAAATATTGATGCCGCTGCCGCTTTTCAGGATCAGCCATTTCTTGTTCAAAATGCTCCATTACTACATTTTGGCAGACAGTTTTAAACCATTGATCAACGATGTCAATATCAGTTTTGCCAGTGAACCCAGCTTTAACAAGACGGGCAACAAAAATCTCATTCCAATCTAATTCAAAGGCTCCATTACCAATATTATTTTCGTCTATCTCCACTGATATAACAGAGACCCAAGGCTCACCTTCAGATGTAGCTTTTTCTTTGGGTCCTAGTGCCTTATGTATGTGTTTTCCATCATTGTTTGATTTATTTTTCTTATCGGGCTTAATCTTATCTTTTTTCATAGGATCCTCTTTGACTTTGTTTCTATCAAACCAATCGTTGAATACCATTTTTCACCTCAAATTTTATTTGCCAATTTGGGCATTTCCCCAGGTAATTACATGTGCGCGAACACTGAAATTATACCCTTTTGATATAGCCATATCAGCGATTATTGGAGTATACTCACTTTCTTGCTGTTCAACCGTTGCCCCACATGCCATTACCCACACTTCTGGAGTATACCCAAGTAATGTTGATATGTCGTCTACATACCGAGTTAATTGCTCCCATGCCCTTGGATCTGTATTTACCACGAATTTCAAATAAGATGAAGGTGCGAATTGTATATAACTAGCTGCTATATCTGGACGATGCGCCTTCTTTTCTTTCTCGCCCGAAACGTGCAACAATTTTGGTGAAATACTAAAATAGAAATCACTGCCTAACATGTCACGCATCATAATAAATTTGGACGGGTGCAGTTCTCTTGTCCCGTTAGTTTCAATCCCAAGCCAATTCGGTATATTTAACGGTGTAGCTGCTACCCAAGATCGAAACACGTCATGCAAATCTTGTTGATATAACATAGGTTCGCCACCAGTAAAAATGTGGCCAACCTTATTGAACTTTTTGTTTGGTAATAAGTTTAGCACTTCTTCTGCGTAATAATTTGGTGTACGATCAGGATATAAATGCTTGAATGCGGGCGACCAACTAAATGCCGAATCACACCCAGTAACAGGCAACGGAATTTCTTCAACGCAGGTAATCCGTTTTGGATCTATTATTTCCGGGAATTGTGGTTTCCATGAAGCCGGGTTTGCAGGTTCATCCTGAGAAAATCCCCGGCATTGCAAATCACATCCAAAAACACGAAGCCATGTGCATAACTTGCCTGTATTTTTGCCTTCCCCTTGTATACTGTAAAATGGCTTTTCTGAGATTTTCATTAGTTGAATTCCCCATCTTCTCTATGCCCAACTCGCATTGCCATGTTACTATCAGTTTCTCTAACTTCTACTTTAGAACACCACACCCGACTTGCCTCAGCAGAACCAAAATTTGGCAATAGTATAGTATTAATATACTCATACAAATAATCTGCTAACCCTTCGCATCCAGTTTTTTCAACTTCGGTTAGTTTTAATAACCCACGAGATGCCCCTTCAAGAAACCAATCTTTATGCGGATCATCGGACGCCATTAACGTTACATGGTCGAAGTGCTCTTCAATAAAATCTTTTAATGGGCGTAGCCCGCCAAAGTCCATGCACCAATTTCTAGCATCTAATGTGTCACATTCAAACTCGAAATGAAAACTTAATGCGTATCCATGCACCAATCTGCAATTACTGTCAGCCTTCCATTGCCTATACGCTAGTGGTGCAATTTGCTTGTACGTTTTAGTTGAAATAAATTTACTCAATGTGTTTCTCCCGAATACTGAGTTATATCAACCTCTCGATCACCTACTGCCACTATTACCATTCTGCCAGAATGGGTATGAGTTACATTTATAGAAATGATATCCGATGGGTTTCTCATGAGAGCTGCCATGGTATACAACCTCTCGAATTCTGAAGGATATAGCTCAACTTTTTGTGTCCACTCTTTTTGATTTAGTTTATCACATAGCATAGTTACTAGAGATGCAGCATCAGTTAGTTCTTTATTTGCGAACTCTAAATCTTTACGCAACTGAATATATGTGTCGATAGCTAGCTGATTACCAGCTAGCGATGCTAATACCAAATCATTCATATTTAGGCAACCAAAAGTCTTCCCACGGAAAAACAATCCATTCAGGGTTAGTTGCCTTATTGATTGTAGTTCCCATATAAGATACATCAATTTTACTATCTGATGCTTCGTTGTCAAACAATGTGGCAAAACGAACTACTTCGCCCCACTTAATTTCCGGCCCCCAATCATTGACAATCCAATTAATTGTGGCGCCGGTGTCATTAATGTCATCGACAATCAGAATCTTTTCACCAGCTAATGCATCTTCTGCCGCCCAAGCATTTGTTTCGGGCCCGTACTTGGTGTTATCCCGCAAACTAACGTCAAGCCCAACCATTTTAACACCTAACATCTGACTAAGCAACACCGCTGGCAATGCGCCACCGCGGGTTACTCCGATTATTAACTCGGGCTTCCACTCGCTTAGATACATTTGCCGCATAATTTCAATACACAACATTTTTGTTTCATCGAAACTAACGTAACGTTTGCTCAAGGCTTTCTCCTAAATATGTTATTTTGTCAATCTAAGAAATTCTTCACGAGTCGCAGCATCATTGCGGTATGCTCCACCTAATTTATTGGTGTTTGTCCAAGAATTAGGGGCTTCAACGCCGCGACTAATCATGCAGAAATGTTGAGCATTAATAGATACTCCAACGTCTTCGGTTCCCAACAAGTACGAAACTGCATGATAAATTTGAGAAGTTAATCTCTCCTGAACTTGTGGTCTCCTCGAGTAATATTCAACGACTCGAGCTAGCTTAGACAAGCCAATGACCTTGTCCTTTGGCAAATATGAAATAACTGCGGTGCCATGAAACGTAACACCGTGATGTTCACAATTGCTCATGACAGGAATACCGCCAACACTTACCATTTCATCATATTGAAGTTTGTTTTTAATAGTGGTGTTTTTAGGAAAGTTTTCTGGTAATAGCCCCCAATAATGTTCAAGGACCATCATTTTAGCGATTCTTTTGGGAGTTTCACATAACGAATCGTCAGTTAAATCCATGCCCAGGGTTTTCCAAATTTCAGTAACATGCTTCTCGATTACTTCGATTTTTTCTTTATTGTCGACGTATAGTTTTTCGTCTATAGTTGGTGTTTCTAGACCTAAACTCAATAAATGATTATGAACTTCTATTCCAAGGTTTACGTCTGTTTTTGTTTTTTGATATGCCATTTGAGTATCTCCAAAGTATTAGAGACCAAATATTAGGGAATTGTTCACTATGAAAATACCTTCCTTACTTGGTATCTGTGGTAATAAATGTTTGTTGCCATCGTGCAACATAGTTATTTATGTATTCTAGGCGAGGGCTTTTTATTTTTACATGCGCAGCATTTCAATCGTGATTACATCACGCAATGCTGCCCCTAAATCGGCGTCGGTGGAAATCACATGTGCTGTATACTCATTTGGCCCGTTTGGATTATACTTTTCTATGTCAATTATAATTCCTCCAGAAGCGTGTGATACACTAAATGTAAGGCCCCTGCGAGCACGTTCGCGCTTGATTGAACGGTCTTCGTCTGCACGACCTAAGTATTCTTTTTCATCGCAATCGTTTGTAGCTAGCCAATTGCGCAACACCTGGCGCGCCGTGTTTTTTAATACTTTTAACATTCTACTTCTCCTATTAACTATTTTTTAATACAAACCAACCAAACAGCTTATCGTCTGTTATTTCACAGCTAACAATAGTTACCCAACATTCATACGATGGGTTTTTCCCGTGTATTTCGATTTTCAAATCGATCCCTATGCTTTGTGTTAACGCTGCAAAGAGTTTTTTCAATTCTTTTTTGTTAATCTTTTGTATAGGCGTATGAACTTGGTTTAGCAATTCTAGAAATTTCAAGAAAATTAAAAAAAAAGATTCTTGTGATATTAAACTTGTTGCTGGATCAATTTCAGGCAAATAAAAAGTTGTTAATCCAAATAGTGAATCAACTAGCATGGTTTTCATTCGCTGCCCGTTGAGTGCACAACTCCCGCAAAATATTATTCTCTTCAATACTGCATTTTTATCCTCCATAACTGCTAGCTCCACAACAAATAATATTTGGAGTAGGCTAGCCTACTCCAAATTCAAATATGCGCTTAGGTGGCGCTTCGATTATATGGTTTACGAGCCGACGGAGCAAACGTCTTGAATCCACGGTGGCGTTGATACTTCTGCCATAGTGGGCTAGACTGTTTATACAAATCTGCTTCGTCGAAGGGGACAGGTGGCCATTGCAGCCTTACCCAATTAAGATAGTCTTCTAGATCGGTGAAGATCTGAGTAACTTCAGGCCTACGGCGTAGGTATTTTTTATTGTACGACTCTACTTTTACTGACATGATTAATTACTCTTTTGTGGGTTTATGTTATTGTGCTACAAATATAATATAACAGGTTGTACCCTATTTGTATATGTTTTTGGCGTAATCACTCATTTATTTCGCTCTCTAATAGATCCAAACGGTCTTGGTTTAACTCTTCAACGGCCTGGTCTGAATCTTCAACCTGAACATTTTCTGTAGCAAATAATTGATTGAACATTGTAGTGGCATTAATTTCTTTCTTCCCCCCACCACGGATGCCAGTCATGCCTGTTATTATTCGGTCGTACTTCTTGAGTAAAGATAATGCTTTTCCAGTGTCACTTGCGAGCACTTCGTTGATTATTTCAGTTATAAACACCCTATCATACTTTTCGTCAACTAAAGAAAATGGAATTGACTCTTTGCTTTGATACTTTTTGTTTGCTTCTTGAACCGCAACAATATGATTATGCACGTTATGCCCCATCATCAAAGCATAGGCAAAACTGTCCCAACTTGTTCTGCCTTCTTTACCATTTTTGTTTAATGCGCCGGGAGCATAATGGCATATATCACTAACCTTTAATCGCTCGCTAATAGGAGATTCCATAAATTCAGGAAATATCTTATCTTGTATTAGCACATCTCCGAGATTTCTAGAATCGGTTGCATACGCCTTATTATCAATGCCAGCTTGCATGCGGTATGACCATTTGCCTCTGTCGGGATATACATTATTCACATAAATCTGCCCGTTAGCAGTAGCTAAAAATGGCGAGGCACAATCAAAAGTCACGTTAAAGTCTTCATTAATGTGTTTTCTTACTGAATTTTGCAGTTCGGTAAGCAAAACAGCCCATTCCAATTTAGAAGTGCCTAAGAAATGCATGTGGTTGTGCCTTCCACGTTGTAATAAATTCTCATCTCTCATTGAGATTAACCGTTTGAGGATAAGAGATAAAGAGCCAGTATTCCGGCCGCCCATAGCCCATCCTTCAAATGGAGTGTCGTGCTTTGTAGGGTCACACCAATGTTTCTGCCTATTCCACCAATCTTCTGCGTCCGTGTGAGTTTCGCCTTGCAATACGTTTAGGAATTTACAATTGCCATTACGGTTCCGCATAAAATATTCATTATTGATATTAGTTGCATTAACTGCATCTAAATAACACGAAATACCAGTTTTCTTTGGAGCATCTGGATTAGTTGCAGACCAGCCAGGAATATCTAGTATCATGCCGTAGTCCATATACATATCCATCCAAGTTAATACTTGGCGTCTCTTAAGGCTAGCCTTAGGGCAGTTGACGTCTTTCCAATCTCCTTCCCATAACAGTTTTCCAATTTGGAACCCGCCTGAGTCACCTAACAAAAACGTATTTTTTCGATCGCGATTACGGATCATGTCTTCTTTTGGGTCAACAACATCCGTATTAAGATTTGCGTGACCAGCCGAATATAATGACCATTTATATGAAAAGTAAGCCTCTTTTTGGTTTAACCAATTCATTCCCTCAATGCCATTTTCGAACCTGGCAGGGATTCTGTCTTTTGATACATAGTCGGCAAACCGTTGCTTCCCCACATATGTAGAATAAAAACTACTTATCGCTGGCAAAAATACTGCATACTTAGACTTACCAGTGCTATCTACTTGATTTTTTGTTAAATTAACGCCTGCCATAATGCCTCTCAATTTGATTATACTATGTTCCGCTAGAGTGCAGATCTTCCCGCGCAGCATAGGTCTTTTTAGGTACAAATTTTGGTTTTTTTAATAAAACTTCATTTAGCTCGTCTACCTTGGATTCCAATAAACCGACTTTTGCTTGTAGCAAGTGTATTTCGTGTTCCAACACATACATTCTAGACATGGTTATGAAGGCAGCTGACCCGAAATATAAAGCCACAAATATACTTGCCAAAACTATAGTTCTTACCCACATATATTTCATAGTGTGTTCACATGATTTCAGTTTATGAAATGCGGAGTCGTGGCAATTAGATACGCTAGGAAACACGCCCCCGCAACTTCAACGGCAAT
>JAEHJW020004013.1_pt1 | contig 21802 bp, 21 predicted proteins | sample 9271431 | NCBI WGS metagenome assembly JAEHJW02 | reverse complement strand
CTGATGAACAAAATTAAATTATTTCTATCTGCTCTGGTACTTTGTTTATTCTCAGTACCTGCTTTTGCTCAGTCTACTGCTAACCCAGTTATTTCTGGTTATTTGACGACTACAGGTTGTCCAAGTGGTTCATCTGTATGTTTTAAAACTGCTAATAGTTATTCTCATATTTCAACTGCGACTAATACACAAGTGTTTACTGGTGCAGGTGAGATTTATACTTTATCAGTAAATGATAAAGGTGCTGGAGCTGGTACAGCTACTCTCTACAATAACACATCTTGCACAGGATCTATTTTTGCTGTTGTAGACTTAAACAACAATGATCCTGTCACTGTTACTTATAATGCTAAACTGAATACGGGTTTATGTGTTACTACATCTGAAGCATCAGATATTACCATTACATATCGTACTAATTAATTAAGGATTACATAATATGACTGACACTCCTGCCACTGATCTTACTAAAGCTGTTGCTGCTGAAAAGGCTGCTGCTACATCTGCTGTAGCTGGCGCTGAAGCTGCTACTGTTAGTGCTGTTGCTAATGTTGAAAAAGCTGGTGTTACATTCTTTCAGAAATACTGGTATTGGTTTGCTCTAGGTACTGCTGTTGTTGGTAACTTAGTTGGTGTAGTTTATCACTTCTAATGACTTTTGCTGATATTAAACAAACTGTAACTGAATGGGCTAGACCTTTTAGTATTTATATGGGAAGTCTAGGTGTTTTTATCGGTCTGTTTTTTCCATCAGTTACAGTTGATAAACTTTGGGTAGCAGCTGCATTAGCTGGAACAGTATCGGCTGCTAGAACTGTTGATAAACGGTCTGCCTATCAAAATGGTGTAAAAACCGTAGAAGGTTAATATGTTTCCTTTTAGCCTGTTTACTAGTTTAGCTAGTAAGATATTAGCTGGAGTTGCAATAGCTGCTATTTGTTTTGCTGCTGGTGGATATGCAGGCTATAGATGGGAATTAGGTTCATATAATTCTTTAAAAACTCAAATTGCAAATGAATCTATAAAAAATCTTCAAAAAGGTGAAGAACTTCAAAAGAAATTAGATGAAACTAATAAAACTATTGCAGTTAAAGAAGCTCGTACTGAAACAAAGATTGTTTATAAAACAAAAACTATAGTTAAAGAAGTCCCAATTTATGTTACGAAAGAGATTGATCGTAAGTTTCTTATGCCTTGTGGGCTTATCCGGTTGCGCGACGCAGCTATCCTACAAACGAGTCCCGCTAATCTTAAAGCCTCCGTCTGCGGCCGTGATGACCAAGCCAGCCCCATTAAAGCCTCTACTCTGGCACAAGCCGACGCACAATTAGTTGGTAAATATTATTTGCTAGAAACTCGTTATGATGCCTTAAGAAGTTGGGCCAAACAGACAATGCTTCTAGTAAATAAAGCAAATAAATAATAATGGAAGTTGCTAAAGACAAACTTAAACTCTGGCGTGAACGACCAGATGCTTTCGTAAGAGAAGTGTTCAAAGTTACTCCTGATCCAAAACAGGATTTAATTCTAAAACAATTTCCTCACGCTCCGCGTATTGCAATGAAAGCCAGTAAAGGTACTGGTAAAACTTGTACTGAAGCTTGGCTAGCTTGGAACTTTCTACTTACTCGCCCACATCCAAGAATTGCTGCTACTTCAATATCTGCTGATACTCTTTCAGATACACTATGGACTGAAATGGCTATGTGGCAGAATAAATCTCCACTTTTAAGTCAGACTTTTCAGTGGACAAAAACAAGAATATTCTCTAAAGAACATTCTAATACTTGGTGGATGTCTGCCAGAAACTGGTCTAAGACTGGTGATAAACAACAGCAAGCTAATACACTAGCTGGTCTTCATAATGATTATATGTTGTTTATTCTGGATGAGTCAGGTGGAATCCCTGATGCTGTAATGGCTTCTGCTGAAGCTGTGTTGGCTGGTGGTAAAGAATGCCACATCATTCAAGGTGGAAACCCAACTAACTTAGATGGTCCTTTGTATAGGGCTTGTACTACAGAACAAGATCTTTGGTTTGTTGTAGAAATGACTGGAGATCCTGATGACCCTGAAAGATCACCTAGAGTTGATCGTGAATGGGCTCTTTCACAAATTAAGAAATATGGTAAAGACAATCCTTGGGTTCTAGTAAATGTTTATGGAAAATTTCCTCCATCTTCATTTAACTCATTGATTGGACCTGAGGTAATTGATGAAGCTTTACAAAGACGGTATAAAGAAACTGATTTTTGGGAAGCACCGAGAATACTTGGAATTGATGTCGCAAGATTTGGGGATGACAGCTCGATTATCTTCCCACGTCAAGGTCTTCAAACCTTCACACCAATCCAGTATAGAAACTTATCAGGAACTGAAGGAGCGGAATACACACTAAGAAAATGGAATGAGTGGGATGCCGATGCTGTCTTTATTGATGATACTGGTGGCTTTGGTTCTAGTTGGATCGACAATCTTATCCGTCTTGGTAAATCTCCTATCGGTGTGGCATTCAATGGAAAATCCACCTCAGATAAATTCTGGAATAAAAGGACAGAAATGGCCTTTAACCTCATTGAATGGATCAAACGAGGAGGAACTTTACCTCAGATTGGCGATGGATCTGAAGAAAACCCACTCAAGAAAGCTCTTACACAAACTACTTATACATTTAAAGGTGATAAATTAATCCTCGAACCTAAAGAGGATATTAAAGCAAAAATAGGTTTTTCTCCTGATCATATGGACGCTTTAATGCTTACTTTTGCACTTCCAGTAGATAAAGTCCGAAATGATATGTTTGGAAAAGCGAAATCTACTCATCAATATGATTATGATCCATTAGGTCGTGATAAATTATTCACTGAAACAGATAGATATTAAGGATTAATTAATGGGTGCATTATTCTCTGGCGCTCCTAAACCACCATCAGTTCCAATGCCACCACCTGCTGCCCATCCTGCTATTCTAGCAAGTACATTAGATACAGGATTAAGCCAAGCTAAAGGTGCTGCAGCTGCTGAAGGTATGGGGATGGATAATACAATTAAAACAAATCCTCAAGGTCTACAGGCTCCAAAGAATACTGCTAAAGCTACTTTATTAGGACAATAACGTGGCAAAAAAACAAGATGTTCCCTATGAGAAGTCAAGTCCGACATTTCTAGCTCAACAGCCATCTGTTGAAGTCGTAGAAACTAAAGAATATGACCCTGACTGGCTTAAACTTAAAGGACATTTAGAAACCAGATTAATTTCATTACGCAATTGGCGCCAAAGTTGGTGGACACAGAACTGGTCTGACTTAGCTCAATTTATTCTTCCACGGCGTTCTATTTGGCTTACTCAGTCTACTGGTGGTAATCCTAATCCCAATAATATGACCCGTGGTAGGCAGATTAACTCTGCTATTGCTGATCCAACGGCTACACTTGCAGTTCGAGTTTGTGCTGCTGGTCTTATGAGTGGTCTCGCATCACCTTCAAGACCATGGTTTAAAGTAATTCCTGCAATTCGTAAGACTGAAATTGATGCTGCTGCTAGAGTTTATCTAGATGAAATTGAAGATAGAATCTATACAGTTATAGCTGGATCTAACTTTTATAATTCATTTGCTCAAGAATGTGAAGATCTTTGTGTCTTCGGAACTGCACCATCTATTATTTATGAAGATGAAGAAGATTTAATTAGACTATATAATCCTACAGTTGGAGAATATTATCTAGCCTCAAGTTCTACTTTTAGAGTTAATGGTCTTTATAGATTATTTGTTATGACCGTAGCTCAGATTGTTGACTTCTTTGGTGTTGAAAATTGTCCTAAAGATATTCAGGAACTCTGGAATCAAAAAGGAAATAGTTTAGAAGTTGAAAGACAAGTTGCTCATTCTATCGAACCTAACTTTGCATTAGATGCTGATGGAACTGGGACTATTCCAGGTAACTTTGCTTGGCGTGAAGTTTATTGGGTTTATGGAGCTGACTCAACTCAACCTTTATCCAAACGAGGATTTGTAGACCAGCCATTTACAGCTTCTAGATGGGCTATCCAATCTAATGATGCCTATGGTAGATCCCCAGGAATGGATATCCTACCTGACGTAATGCAACTTCAAGTCATGACAAGACGTATGGCTGAAGCTATTGAGAAGCAAGTAAGACCACCCCTAGTTGGGTCAATGGAACTGAAGAATAAACCTACTTCAACTCTTCCAGGTCATCTTACTTATGTTTCAGACCTGCAGAATGCAGGTATTAGGCCAATCTACCAAATCAATCCTGATATTCAAGCTATGACTATGAATATTCAAGCAATTGAAAATCGTATTCAGATTGGTATGTTTAATGATCTATTTCTAATGCTAGAACAAAAAACTAGCGATGAAATGACAGCTTATGAGGTTGCTCAGAAGATCCAGGAAAAACTACAGGTTTTGGGTCCAGTCATTGAAGGTCTGATTTCAGAATCTCTAAAGCCGAAGTTAAAGCGTATCTTTAATATTCTCAAACGTAAAGGCTTAATTGAACCACCTCCTGCATCTTTACAAGGAATTCCTTTAGATATTGAATTCGTTTCTATGCTTGCATTAGCTCAGAAAGCTGCTGCTACAGGCGGAATGGAAAGATTGGTTCAGATTGTTGGTAATATGGTAGCCGTTTATCCTGATGTTAAATATAATATTAATGCCGATGCATTTGTCCGAGAATATAATGAGCTTCTAGGTAACCCACAAAAGATCTTGAATGGTCCCCAAGAAGTTGCAGCTATTAAACAACAAGCTCAGCAAGAAGCTCAACAACAGCAACAAGCTGCTCAAATATCACAAATGGCTGAAGCTGCTGGTAAAGCAGCTCCTGCTGCTCAAGTACTTGCCAATACAAAAACTGGTGGTGGGGCAGATGTTCTCAGTCAAATGCTAGGAGTAAATAAATAATAATGGTAATTGAAATTTCCGAACGGGAAATGATTCTAAGATTCGTTGATGCTTTAAGTCAATCTGCTAGTGCTGCTTCTCAACTATCAAGACCATCTAATCCAGACCAACCTCAGGCATTAGTTGATTTTATTCATGGATTAAAAGTTGCAGCTGGGTCTGCTCATCAATTAGGTATCTATAGAGAAAATCTAAAGATGCTTAGTATTAGAGATTTACTAGAAAATATTATTGAAGTTAGTAATGATATAATTGCTACTTCAGCATCTGAAAATCCTTACTGGATTCAGATTCAAGATTTCTTAAAAGAAATGTCTAAACAAGGTGCTCAGATAGCAGATAGTAAACCTCAAAGTCGTTTAGAAGTTCTAGCTGATCTGGATATCAGAGCTAGAAATGCAGGAACGGATACCATCCATTAAATGTCTGAACCAGAAAACTTACCGGTTAAAGATGAACCGTATGATACATCTGATCCTGAACAAGTCAATAAAGCTAAAAAAAGAGCTAGTCGTAAAAGAGAAGACAGATTAAAATTTGTTGCAGCTGCTATGCAGCATCCTGAAGGACGGGCTTGGTTTTATGATCAATTAGTTTTTTGTAAAGTATTTAGTACACCTTATACTGAAAATCCATATGATACAGCATTTAGGTGCGGACAAGCAAATATAGGATTACGTATTTTAGCTGATATCCAAGATGCAGCTTCTAAAGAATATCTACTAATGATTGAAGAGAATAAATAAGAATGCCTGAAGAAATTGTAACGCCTGTTGTTGAAACACCTATTACAACCCCTGAACCTACAACTGTTGAGACACCTGTAGAAGTTAAGACCGAAACTCCAGTAGAAACTCCAGTTGAAACACCAACTACTGAAACACCAGTAGAAACTAAACCAGAAGAATCTAAGCCAGAAACAATTCTAGGCGAAGCTTTGGATAAAGATAAACCAGAGCAAAAAGAATCTGAAACCTCTAAAACAGAGGCTAAGACTGAAGAAGCTGACAAAACTGCTTCTGAAGAAACTAAAACTGATGAGGGCCAGACCGAGGAACCGGCTCCGCCCCCAGTTTATGAAGACTTTACAGTACCTGAAGGAGTTACTTTGGATACTGAACAAGTCAAGGAATTTACTAATTTACTATCTGATCTCGAAGTTAAATCAAAAGCAGATCATGCATTGATGCAAGAGTTTGGACAAAAAGCAGTAGATTTCCATGTGGCACAGCTAACTAAAGCCGCAGAGGACTTGACTAAATTCTATCAAAAAACTTGGGAAAAACAGAAGACTGATTGGAAGGAAGCTTTCTTAAAAGATCCTGAAATCGGTGGTAATCGGTTCCAAACAACGGTAGATGCAGCCCTAACCTTTATTAGAACTCATGGTGGTACGCCTGAACAACAAGCAGAATTTCAAGCTCTTATGGAGAGTTCTGGCTTGGGTAACCATCCAGCAATGATTAGGCTATTTGCTAATGCAAGTAGAGCGATGAGTGAAGGTAGACCTCTTGCAGCCCAAACCCCTGTGCAACCAACTAAATCAAAAGTATCTACCTTATATGGTAAGAGTTAATTATTAAAAGGATAATTACTTATGTCTACAAACGTATTTCCAAATCTGGTTGATTGGGCTCGTCGAACTGACCCTGATGGTTCAATCGCTATTATCGCTGAGATGCTTTCTCAGTGCAACGAAGTTATGAAAGATATGATTTGGCAGGAAGGTAACCTTCCACTAGGTCATAAAACAACTGTCCGCGTCGGTCTCCCACAGGGTGTATGGCGTGCTGCTAACCAAGGTGTTCCTAGCTCTAAGACTCTAACTGCTCAGTTCCAGGACTCTATTGGTGAACTTGTTGACTATTCTATTGTCGATAAGTCTCTAGCAGTTCTTAATGGTAATGTTGCCAAGTTCCGTTATAGTGAAGATATGGGCCATGTTGAGGGTCTATCTCAGCAAGTTGCCCAGGCTCTTTTCTATAGCAATGAAGCTACTAACCCAACTGCCTTTACTGGTTTTGCCCCTCGTTACAACACTGTAAATACTGCTACTGCAAAGAATGCAGTAAACGTACTTGATGCAGGTGGAACTGGTTCTTCAAACCTATCAATCTGGCTTGTTGGTTGGGGTGATCATACTACTTTCGGTATTTTCCCCAAGGGCTCACAGGCTGGTCTAGTATATGAGGATAAAGGTGATGTTGTCCCTGCTTATGACAGCAGCGGTAACCGCTTTGAAGCTTATACTTCAATGTTCCAGTTTAAGCTTGGTCTCTGCGTAAAAGATTGGCGTTATAATGTACGTATTGCTAACGTAGATACTACTACAGCTGGTCTTGCCGGTTCAACACCTCCTGATCTATTCCAGCTAATGTCACGTGCAGTTGTTCGTCTTCCTACAGCTTCTCGTCGTTTGTCTGGTATCACTGAGAGTGATGCTCCTGGCGATCCAGTCCCCGGTATCATGCCTGCTTGGTATGTAAACCGTACTGGACGTGAGTTTATGGACATTCAGGCAATTCGTGATCGTAACGTCCTCTTGTCCAGCAAAGACTATGCTGGTGATCCGGTCATGGTGTTCCGTGATGTTGCAATCCGCGTTGTTGATGCTCTCTCTAATACAGAAGCTCGCGTAGTCTAATTTATAAAGGAATTAATTAAATGGCTTTTATGGACAATTCACTAGCTTTTTCTTCAAGCTGGTCCACCGGTCAGGAAATTACTGCCACAGCAGCTTCTACTAATGTTGTAGATGTTACTGGTGCTGGTGTTGGTAATGCTCCTGCAATGATTAATGGATATCCTCTTACTAATACCTCTATCGGTTATGATCTTGGTGTTGGTGATGGTGAGGCTATTCCTTATCTCTATGCTGCTGTAACTGCAAAGGGAACGAACTCAGGTTCGCTTACTATTGCTCTTCAGGCAGCTCCTGACAATGGGAGTTATTCTCCTGGGACTTATACCCAGCTTTATATTACTCCTAGCATCACAGCAAATAACCTAGTTGTAGGTAACTATCTCCTAGTTCCAGTTCCTCCCACTCAGTTTGCTTTTCCAAGTGAAGCTCTACCTCGTTTCTATCGTCTATCTTATACCGTTACCGGTACAGTAGACCTTACTTTCAAGGCTGGTATTATGTTGAATCCTCCTTCAACACTTCTGCTTGGTCAGTACAACAACAACTTTGCTGTTGTCTAATAATCTTGGGATGGGTGGTCTTCGGGCCACCCTCCTATACTGGAGTATTTAATTTATGACTATCGCAACTGATCGTCCTGCTTATCGAATTCTTGCTACTGCTGGTTTTTTTGGACCAGATGATAATCTATATCCTGAAGGTTCTGAGATTTATTATGATGATGAACCAAATGAAGAGATGGAGCCTCTTAACGAACTTGCAGCAGATCGACTTAATAAATATCTAGAAAAGCTAGATAAACTTGCTGAAGAGACTGCTAAGAAAGCTGGTCGTCCTTTTGTTGGTCGTCCACGCAATCTAGATGGTTCACTTCTAATGGCTACTGAAGTTCAGAAAACAGAAATGTCACTTATGGGTGCTAAGAAAACAAATGTTTCTATTGATAAAGTAGAAAAAGGTGAAGCACCTGAAACTGGGAAGCGTGGTCGAGGCCGTCCTCGTCTTGCTGTTTAATTAAATGGCAGAGAAATTTATTCAAGAAGCAACTAAAAATGCACATGGCCAGTTTGCTGCTAAAGCAAAAGAAGCTGGTATGTCAACTAAAGAATTTGCTGAAAAGCATAAACATTCAAAAGGTAAACTTGGTAAACAGGCTCGTCTCGCTTTAACTCTTATGGGAATGCATCATAAGGGTAAAACAGAAGAAAAAAAGAAAACTCGTTCTGGCAAAGAAGTTCGTAAAGCTATGTACGGAAAGGAAGACTAAAGTGGCTAAATCTGATAAAATGTATTCTAAGTCACCTAAACTAGAACGAGACAAAGAAGGTTCAGTTAAGGTAAAGAAAGCCGAAGAAGCTCAAGCTGAAACTGAAGGTACAGATCCTAATGCAGCTGATGCTGAAGATATGGGAACTCCAGAAGCCTCTGGTGAGGAAGCTGGAACTGATCTTCATCAACATGAACGTCGGGAAATGCACCATCGTCATGCCCATGAACACTTAATGCTTCATCATCGTCATGAAATAGAACACGATAAATCTTCTGGTTCTAAAGAAGAGATTCATGCTCGTCATGAAAAAGAATATAAAGAAATGCATGATCGTCATGCTAAAGAGATGAAACAAATGCACGCTCGTCATGAGTCAGCTAAGGAAGAAAAATAATGGCTAACAATACAACTTTTCAGTACCTTCTAAAGAAGGCTAATTCTATTGTCTCAGGAAATGCAGTACAGGGAATTGCAGCTGTTCTTGCAGATTTCTTTATGACTGGTGGAACTTTCGTAGCAAATGGTGCAACTGCTGTTACTGTTGTTGAACCAAATGTTACAGCTAATTCAGCTATCGTAATTACTCTTAACACTCCTGGTGGAACTGTTGGTGCTATTCCAGCCATTCAGACTATTACACCTGGTACTGGATTTACTATTGCAGGAACTTCTTTAGATACTTCTACTTATAATTATCTAGTGATTGGTTAATAACCATGGAACGTGTCCCTCCTATGGTTAGTATGGCCAGAAATACTGCTGAAAAAGAAGAAATGGCAGAAGAAATGCTACCTTCACCAGCTGATATTCCTGACTATCCTTTTGGTCTTTCTATTTCTCTTTGTCAAGATGAACTAGAAAAACTTAATCTAGAAACAACTGATTTTGAAGTAGGTGATCTAGTTCACTTTCATGCTATGGCTACTGTAACTTCAATTTCTTCTAATGCTAATCAGACTGGTAATAACTGTCGGATTGAACTTCAAATCATTGCTATGTCTGCAGAAGATGAAGACGAAGAGAATGAAGAAGATGATGAACAAGAGGATAAAGCAGTAAAGCTGCACACACTCTATAAATCTTAAAGGTTAATTAATGGCCGATGTAATTTCTATAAGCAATCGTGCATTATTAGCCGTAGGTGCTAGAGCACAGATTTCTTCTTTAACAGAAGGAAGTGCAGAAGCTAATGCTATTAATGTCCTTTGGACACCTACATTTGAAGCTTTAGGAAGAACAGCTAATTGGAACTGTCTCCGTAAGGAAGCTAATCTTTCATTGTTAGCTGCAGCTCAAGGAACACCTGAAAATCCTGATGGGACAACTTTACCAACTCCACCAATTCCTTGGCTTTACTCTTATGCTTACCCTGCTGATTGTTTAAGATTTCAGTATATTATTCCATCTTTACCATCTGGTAATGGAACTAATGTACCTGCTACTACCATAAATAATGTTGCTGGAGTTTGGCTACCTCAAGGTGGTGGCCAGATTCCCTTTGTCGTATCTAGTGATGATGATTCTAATAATAACCCTATTATGGTTATTTATACTAATCAAAGTCAAGCAGTTGGAATCTATACAAAGAATCAACCTAACCCAGCTATTTGGGACTCAATGTTCCAACAAGCTATGGTTTCAAGCCTAGCAGCCTATCTTGTCCCTGCTCTGTCTTTAAGTCTTCCATTAATGCAATTAAGCATTCAGAATGCTGAAAGACTTATTCAAGAAGCTAGAGCAGCTGATGGCAATGAAGGTGTTACAGTTATGGATCATTATCCTGACTGGATGCAGGCTCGTTGGGGTGCTTCAGGATATGGTATTGGATGGAATATTACTACTTATGGTGGTTATGTAAATATGGTCTGGCCGGGTGGATATTATAATTAATGCCAACAGTTAGCATACAATCAAGTTTAGCGGCAGGTGAACTGGCCCCTTCGTTATTAGGAAGAGTTGATCTTCAAAAATATACAAGTGGGACATCAACTTGCCGCAATTTTTTTGTAAACTATAGAGGCGGTGTTGAATCCAGAGCTGGTCTAGCTTATGTTGGAACTTGTAAACAACCTGGAACATCTGCTCCACCAAGAGATATCCCATTTCAGTTTTCTATTACTCAAGGATATGTTCTAGAGTTTGGCGACTATTATATGAGAGTCAAATATAATGGTGCTTATGTAACAGAATCCCCTGAAACTATCTCAGGAATTACTCAAGCTAATCCAGCTGTTATCAATATTAATTCTCATGGATATAGTGTTGGTGATTGGATCTACATTGAAAACATTGTAGGAATGACTTATTTTAATGGTCTGACCTGGATTGTTAGCTCTGTTGTAGATACTAATCATATTGAAGTTACAGATTTATTTGGTAATTCAGTTAATTCAACTCTTTTTCCTGCATATGTTTCAGGCGGAACAGCGGCTAGAATTTATACTAATACTTCTGCTCCATATGCAGCAGTTGATTTACCTTATTTAAAATATACTGAATCAGCTGATACAATGACATTAACTTGTGTTAATACAGCTACTCAAACTCAATATCCTCCATATGAATTAGCAAGAATTAGTAATACTGATTGGACTTTTACACAAAGTACATTCTCTGCAACTATTTCTGCTCCTACGGGATTATCAGGAAATCCAAGTTCATCTTCAACACAGACTACATGGTATAGCTATGTAGTTACAGCAGTTAATGATAATACAGGTGAGGAAAGTGTAGCTTCAGCTCCCTGTTATGTCTATAATAATGATATTGCACAATATTCAGGTTCTAATAATTTAGTATGGAATAGTGTCAGTGGAGCTACTAGTTACAAAGTTTATAAAGCTACTCCATCTTATGCTGCTCAAGTTAGTGCAAGTTCTTTATATGGATTTGTAGGATATGCTCTCGGTGAAGCATTTACTGATACTAATATAACAGCAGATTTTACTCAAGTACCACCTACCCATAATAACCCTTTTGCAATTGGTGCAATTACTGCAGTCAATATAACAGCTCAAGGAGATGGTAATTATGATCAAACGACTGTTGGATATACTGTTTCTACTTCCACTGGCTCTGGCTTTGCTGGGACACCTATTGTTTCCAATGGGAAGATTGTAGGTTTCAATATCCAAAATGGTGGACAGAACTATGCTCCAACCGATACAATAACTTTTACAGACAGTGGTGGTGGTAAAGCCACTGGAACTATGACTTTTACAGCTAATCCATCCCCAGGATCTAACGTAGTCTATTTAAATAACTTATCTCTCTCTTGGGTGGCTGCTCCAGCTACTACTCAACAAACAGCTATTCAAGGTAGCTCAGAACTAACTTGCCAAGAAACAGCTGATTTTTTAAATTCAACTCTTGAAACAAGTTGGGCTGTTGCTAGTTATTCTGCTAGTGGAAATGTTCTCACTATTACATATAAGCAACCTGGAACAGCTGGTAATGGTTATACTCTTCAAAACAGTTCAGCCCCTGTTACATTCAGTGGGACTACTCTAACTGGAGGTGGCACAGCCGGAACTGGAGCTACAGGAACTCTATCTATTGGTGTTACAACAGGAACCTATCCTTCTGTTTGTGCTTATTATCAACAAAGAAGAGTATATGGTAGTAGTTTAAATTATCCAGATGAATACTGGATGAGTAAACCAGGGTTATTTAAAAACTTCGATGTATCTACTCCTACAGTGGCAGATGATTCTATATCAGGATCTCCTTGGTCTCAACAAGTCAATGGTATCCAATGGTTAGTTCCAATGCCTGGAGGTCTTGTAGTATTGACAGGAAAAGGAGCTTGGCAAGTAACAGGTGGAAGTCAAGCTGCTATCACACCATCAAATCAGGATGCCATCCCTCAGGCATATAATGGTGTAAATAATTTAGTTCCACCTATCACAATCAATTATGATATTCTTTACGTTCAAGCTAAAGGAAGTATTGTCCGAGATTTAAGTTATAACTTCTTTGTCAATATCTATACAGGAACTGACCTAACTGTTCTTTCCAACCATTTGTTTTTAGGTAATACTATTACACAATGGGCTTGGTCTGAAGAACCTTATAAAATAGTTTGGGCAGTTCGAGATGACGGTATATTACTTAGCCTTACTTACCTTAAAGAACAGGATGTGTATGCTTGGACCAGACACGATACTAATGGTTTATTTGTATCTGTTGCTTCAGTTACCGAACCTCCTGTAGATGCAGTCTATGTAATCACTAAAAGATATGTTCAAGGTGCTTGGAGATATTATTCTGAAAGAATGGATAATAGAATTTGGAATAATGTTGAAGATAGCTTTTGTGCAGATTCAGCGTTAACAAACACTATTAATTATCCTAATGCAACTCTAACACCTGCAGCTTCAACAGGAACTAACAATATATCAAGTGTTCTTGTTATTAACGGAGGAAAAAATTATACTTCTCCTAAAATTACTGCTGTCGATTCTACTGGTTCAGGCAGTAATGCTACTTTTACCGCTACTGTTTCTAGTGGTGTTATTACTGCTATTACTCCTACGACAGATGGCCAAAACTATACTCCGGGTTATACAGAACTTGTTATAACTGATTCAACAGGGTCAGGTGCTATTGCTCAACCTATTATTACAAATAATGTTAATTTTGTTGCAAGTTCTTCTGTCTTTACTTCTGCTAATGTAGGAGATGTAATCAGAGTGGGTGGTGGTAAAGCTACAGTAACTTCTTATGTAAGTGGAACTGAAGTAGTTGCTAATATTACTCAACCTATAACACAGACTGTTCCTAATGATCCCAATAATTTACCTGTACCTGCTGCTCCGAATAATTGGTCTATTTCAACACCAATTACAACAGTAACTAATTTAAATCATTTAGAAGGTTTAGAAGTTTGTATTTTAGCTGATGGAAGTGTTGTTCCAAATCAAACTGTAACTAACAATTCTATCACTTTACCATATGCAGCTTCAAAGATTGTTATTGGTCTACCATATGTTTGCCAAGTACAAACAATGTATCTAGACTATCCTGGACAAAGCACAATTCAAAATAGAAGAAAAAATATCACTTCTGTTGGTGTCAGAGTAGCAAATACCAGAGGAATTCAAATTGGAGCAGATCAACCTGATGCTTCAGCTCAACAGAATAATGCTACCATACCTTGGACAAATATGCAAGAAATCAAGGAAAGAAATAACTTAGTTTCTGCAGGTTCAGCTGTTCCATTATATACTGGAGATCATTTTAAGAATATCACTTCAGGGTGGGATGTGAGAGGACAAATAGCAATTCAACAAACTTATCCTTTACCTGCTACTATTCTAGCTGTAATGGCTTATTGGACTCCGGGTGATGATGCTTAATATAGTTGATTCTGAATTAAAACATGCTAGAGAATTGGCTAAAAATTTAAGAGAAAAAGATAAACAAGAAGCTATTCATGCTGGTTGGGAACCTCACAAAGCTTTGTTTTTGTCTTATAGACAAGGTATTTATCGTAAGACAGCTTTGATAGATGATCAAGTAGCAGCTATGTGGGGAGCAGCCGGAAGTATTTTATCAGGAAAAGGAATTCCTTACCTTATAACAAGTGATTTAGTTTATCAATTATCTCCTATCAAATTCGCTAGAATTTATAAGAATGAAGTTAAAGAAATGTTAAAAGTATTTGATACTTTAGAAAATTATGTAGATTCAAGTTATACAGAAGCAGTACGAATGTTGGAACTAGCTGGTTTTGATACAAGTGAAACTGTTTATCTAAACAATAATAAATTTCAGAAATTTAGAATAGGTTTATAAGATGGCTTTTATTGGTCCAGCCCTAGCTTCTATTAGTGCAGCTGCTTCATCTGCTGCTGCTTCTACAGCCGCTGCTGCTACAACTGCTACAGCTACTATAGGATCTACTGTAGCTGGAGCTACAATACCAGGATGGGTAGGTTATGCTACAACTGGTTTGTCTGCTTTAAGTGGAGTGACAGGTGCTGTAGGTTCATTAGAACAAGGTCAAGCACAAGCTGAAGCAGCTAAATATAATGCTAATATTGAAAAACAAAATGCAGCTATCTCATTACAAAATGCTAATATAGCAGGTCAGGCTGGAGAAGCTCAAGCTGCTAAACAGGAAATGAGAACTAGAGCAGCAGTTGGAGCTATTAAAGCTAATCAGGCAGCTGCAGGAATTGATGTTAATCAGGGATCAGCAGTTGATGTAAGATCTAGTGCTTCTGAATTAGGTCAATTAGATGCTATGACAATTAGGTCTAATGCAGCCAGACAAGCTTATGGGTATAGAAATCAGGCTGCATCTGAAACAGCTGCTTCTACATTATCTGACTATACAGCTAAGAATGCTAGTACAGCTGGAGCTATTGGGGCTGCTTCAACATTTCTAGGTGGTGCTGCCCAGGCAGGATCAAACTGGATGAAATATCAATTACAAGGTGGCTTAGGATATGCCGGTTAGCCCACAAGATCTTTATAACCCAACTCCATTAGTTACCCCTGAGATTGCTTCACCTCAAAATCAATTAGAGGTTAGAGCAACTCCAGATGCTTTTGGTGCTCAAGTAGGACAATCACTACAACGTGCTGGAGCTACTGGAGAACAAGCAGCTAATGAAGGATCTCAGTTAGTTCTGCAACAACAAGGAATTCTTAATGAAGCTTCTGCTTCTGATGCTGAAGTTCAGTTAAGCCAAATCCATGGTGAATTAGCAGGTAAGTATAGAAGTCTTCAAGGTTTTGATGCTGTCAATGCTAGAGACTCTTATATGCAGAAAGTTATTCAGGCTAGAGAACAGATTGGGAGTCTTTTAAACCCTGCAGCCAGAGCAGCTTATAATACTATGACTGCAAGAACAACTGGTTATGTTCTTCGGGATATGGGAGACTATGCAGCTTCTCAGGTCAAAGTAGCAGACAATAAAAGTGCTTTAGCTTCTATTGAAATGAGTGTCAATAGTGGTGCTTCTATTGGAGATAATGATGTTAAGTTTGGTGAAGCAAAAGGTAATATTGAATATCAAGCATCTAAATGGGTAGCTAATCAAGGATTTGCAGATTATCTTTATACAGGAACAGATGGTCATGTTCATGTAGATACTTCTACACCTCAAGGTATTAAAGCTAAACAAGTTTGGGATGCTACACTTCAAAAGTTTGACGGTGATTTATGGACTAAGAATATCTTAGGGATTGCTTATAGCACACAACCTGGACAAGGTATTGCAGCTGCTATGGTTAGATTAAACTCTCATGAAAAAGATATTCCACCTGCTACATTCTCAACTTTAACAAGAATGCTTAAACCTAAGTATAGACTTTATCAAGCTAATAATATTGTCAATAATCAAATGGCTAATCTTGATGAACAATATACTAATTATTTAGCTGGTAAAGTTGAAGGTCCTACTACACCTAATACTGTCTTACCTTTATTTACTGCTCAAGAAACAAGTGGTGGTGTAACTGATCCAGATAATATAAATCAAATTCAACCATCAACATGGACTGAATACGCTAAACCTGGAGAAAATATACGTAATCCTAAAGATAATAATGCTGTTGCTCAAAGAGTTTTAAATCATTTATGGGATGTTGCATCTAAAGTTTCAGGTGGTAATGAAATTCAAACTTTAGAAAGAGTTGCAGTTGGTTATTTCTCAGGAGCAAATAATATCGCACCTGCTGGATCATCTATTCCATGGATACATAATAGTGTAGATAAGAATAACAAAAGTGTTTCATCTTATGTAAGTGATATTGTTAGTAGATATGCTTCTATGCAGAAAACAGGAGGATATTTACCTAAAGTAGATTTCTTACGAACTAAATATGCAGAGTTTGTTAATAGTGCTAGAGAAGCTGGATCTAAATTAGATACTGATCCTGCTGTTGCTGAGTCAGCTGCTCAGTTAGCTTCCTCTCGTTTAAACACTGAGATTAGAGGACAAGTAGATGCTATTCATGCTCAAGGCACTCAATTCTTACAGAGAATTTTAGGGGAAGACGGTCAACCTCCTATTACGAATATCAATGAATTAGAAGGACCGACCGCTAATCCTGAATTAGCAGAAAAGTGGGGTGAATACAAATTAAATAATCCTCTAGGTGCTGAGACTTTAGAGAGATATGTTTATAATCAGTCTAGAGGTCAAGCTTCTACTTTAGGAACTAATTTCTTTCCATTATATTTACAGGCTGCTGAAGGTCATATCACTAATATGAGTCAACTTGGACCATATTTACAAGGGTTAGGAAAGAATCCAAATGATGCTCCATTAACTAATACTGGTTTTGGGCAACTAGTAAATATGATTAATAATAGAACTCCACAACAAGATGCTTTTTATAAGCAGGAATCAGCTTTCTTTCAAAAACTCCATGATGAAGCAACTGGAGCATCTTTACACCCTGGTATTCAAATTCCAGAACTAGAACAGAAATTCACCCTTGGTATGCAATTAATATTACCAGTTATTGCTGCTAAAATGAAAGAAGGTATGACAGCTGCTCAGTTATTTAGTCCAACTATAAATGGTCAACCTAATAAAGATTACGTAGGTAATATGATGCCTATGCCTGATCCTAGAACAGTTAGTAGATTATATAGTGGATATGTTTTAGCTCATGCTGCTTCTTTACAAGGAACTGTTTATAAAAGTGCTGATGATATTAAACAAGCTTTTTTGTCTGGTAAGTTTGGACCAGTAAATAGTGTAAATGCTCAAAATACAGCTAAGAAGCTTTTAATTGAGTCTGGTTTTGCTAAAGCTGCTTCAACTACTCCTTCTAATCCTTTAGAAGCACAAAATCAATCTGGTCCTGCAGTACCTACCCCTCCGTTGGAATAATTAATGCCTGAACAAAATAATAATCAATCTCCTAATGCTGATGATCTAGTTGGACAATGGGCTCAAGAAGCTCAAAACCCAGGTTCAGAAGTTGAATCAACTGTAAATAGTTGGTTAGAAACACCTCAGCAAGAAGCTCAGTATTCCTCTGGACCTTTGTCTGATTATGCTTTCTCACATGATACTGGTCTAAATAAAACTCTAACAGCTTTTAACCAAGGTGCAGAGTCAATGTGGGGAGCAGCTAAGTCTTATTTATTTTCTAAGAGTGATCGTAGTCCTACTTTAGATTCTTTAGGAGTTCCTAAGGAAGTCTCCAAAGGAATTATTGATACTCTCAAGAACTTTAATGAGGCTTTTATTCGCCCTGTCGTACAACCCTTCTCAGAGCTTCTAGGAGGCTCTATGGCGGCTGGTCAGGAGATTGGGCACCAACTGGTAGGAGCTGCAGAAGCAACCGCCAGTGAGGCTGAAAATGCGTCTCAAGGCACGTTATTGGATAAAGCTCTTGCGTATCCTGAAAAAGGTATGGCAGCTGCTATAGGTGAAACTGGTGAGATGTTAGGAGCTGCCTCTGCAGGACAATTTATCCCTGAAGGAGAATTAGGTTTTCACGTTGCTGATCCAGATGAATTATTAAGGGCTAGAGCTAAAGGTTTAATTGGTGAAGGTGAAAAAGGTTATTTTAATACTAAAGTACCAACACCTGATGAATTAAAAGGTAGAGAAACTGCTGCTTCTTTAGTTGGAGAAGCATTAGGTAAGATTGTACCACCTAAACTTAATTTAGATGATTTAGCTAGACAAATAGCTCCTGATACATTTCAGGACTATGATAATCTAACTGCTAAAGCTTCTACATTACAAAATACTTTAAATAATATATCAGATGCTAGAAGTCTTGACCCAGATGTTCAAGCAGTTCAGAAGACTATTGATAATATCTTGGGTAAAGTTAATGGTGTTGAAGACAGATTAACTAAGAACAAAGCAGCTAAACTTGCTGATGCCAGATCTCAGTTAGATAATCTTATGTCTCAATCTACTCCTGAGATTGATGATATTCAAACTCAACTTCATCTGACTAAAGCACAGATCAGAGAAATGAGCCCTGTTATGGAGCGTATCTATAAGCATGCTCAGAATCTTATGCCTGAAGGTGATGAACTAGATAGAGTTAATGAAGCTGCAGCAGCTGAAGATAAAGAAGCATTAAAAGAAGAAACCGAAGCTCCTACACCTACGGCTGATACTGAAATTCCTGATACTGATGATATCAAACAAAAGACAAAAGATATTAATGCTGTTTACCAAGATGCTAAGAATAAATTAATTAGTATTGGTAGAACTCCTGAACAAGCTGATGCAGAAGCTAAAATTGTAGCTACTCATTATATGTCTAGAGCTGATAGGCTTCAAGGTCAAAGTGGTTCTGGTCTAGATCTTTATAATAGTGAATTTCCTGAGCTTAAAGAAGGCGGTGAACCTACTGGTAAAACTCTAAATCAATATACTGGTACAATTGCCGCTCAACATTCTGCTGAAGTTAAAGATAATTATGAACTTGCTAAGGAAGGAATTCCTCCTGAAGATGCTATTGTAACTTATAATCAAGACAGTAAATATTTAAATCAAACTGGTCGTAAAGGTGCTTTGACTCTTGTTAGTAAAGGTAAGAATATTTTAAGATTATTTGCATCTGCTGATGAATCTACTTTCATGCATGAAATGGGCCATCAATGGTTAGAAGAGTTACAGGAAGATGCTGCTAGACCAGATGCTCCAGATGAACTTAAACAAGATCATCAAACTGTTAGAGATTGGCTAGGTGCCAAAGAAGGTGAACCTTTAACTAGAGCCCAACATGAGAAATTTGCTAGAGGTTTTGAGAGATATCTCCGTGAAGGTAAAGCACCTACCTCTCAACTTCAAGCTGTCTTTGATAAGTTTAAAGAATGGCTAACTCAAATTTATGCTACAGTTTCTAAACTTAGAGCCCCGATTACAGATGATATTAGAGGAGTATATGATCGTATCATAGCTCATGGTGATGAACTACCTATTGGTGAAGAAGCTGAGGGTGAAAGTTTTAGAACAAATGCTCATAAGATAGCTGATGAACATCAGGATGATGTTACTCGTCTTGAGACAGAAGGCATGCAGAATGTAGATAAGAAAGATAAACCCGCTGAAGAAACTGCTCCATCTCAAGTTAATTATGCTGATCTTCTAAGAGAAGTTAAAGGAACTGGTGAAACTAAAGTAAGAGGAACAGCTAGAAGTATTGAGTCCAGAGCTATTGAAGAAGGTATTGTAGATAATCTAGGAGATGATCTGCCTCAGTACCAAACTATGAACTTTAAAGATGAAGCTGATTGGGCTCTCAATCTACTAAAAACTAATCCTGAAGACGCTATGAAAATGGCTATGGGTCTAAAACCAGTTCCTGAAGGACATATTCCTGAGTCTATTTTCTTGGCTGTCGAAAGAGATGCATTAGCTAAAGGTGATATAGAAACTCTTACTAAGTTAGCTAGCCAATCCCGCCTTGTCTCTCAACATACTGAGATGGGTAGACGAATAGCTTTCCTTGGTCAAGGTGGTGATCATTACGACTTTGCTACCCTCTACCAAAAGATTAGTAAAGCTAGAAAGACTTTAGCTGAAAAGATTGGTCAACAAATTGGTCCTCTGTCTACAGAAGAAACTACTAAATTAGCTGACTCAGTCAGAAACTATGAACAAACTAAAGCTAATATGAAGATTAATCCAGATGATGATGAATCTCGTATGAATTATGGTTATGCTCTGTTGGATCTAAAAGATACAATCAATGAGTTAACTCCAGATCACCATACTTTTGAACAGAAACTTGCTAATGTTTTGAATATTCCTCGTACAGCTTTAACGAGTATTTTTCACTGGTCTGCACCTTTTGTTCAAAACTGGGGAATGATGAGTAGATCTCAATGGTATGAAGCATGGCCTCAGATGTTTAAATACTTTGCTAATGAAGATAGTTTTAGGGAACTCCAAGCTGCTATTTATTCTAGTAAATGGTATGAACATATGAAAAAGAGTGGTCTTGCTTTAACAGACCTATCAGATAACTTATCTACCCGTGAAGAAGCTATTCAATCTAATTTACTTGAAGAACTTAATCAGTATTTAAAAGAGAAATATGGAATTCCTAACTTTGTTAAAGCTAATTCCAGAGCATTTACAGGATTTAATAATTTTGTAAGATATAAGGTGTTTGAAGAATTAATGAATGCAGCTGAATTACAAGGGGAAGATATCTCTATTGGATCTAAAACTGCTAGAGATATCGCTAATGTAGTTAATAACTTTACAGGTCGTGGTCGTATTGATGCTGCTCCAGACTTACAAAGTTTAGCTAATAGTACTGTTTTCTTTGCCCCTAAGAAACAGATGGCACAGTTTCAAATGTGGAATCCTTGGAAATATGTTAGTCCAAACATTTCTAAAGTAGCGAGACAAGCTGCTATGCGTCAGATGCTTGGAAGTTTACTAATTACCGGTGGGGTTATGGCTCTTGCTAAAGCTTGTGGAGCTGGTATTACTTTAGATCCCCGTAGTTCAGACTTTATGAAAATTAATATTGGTGGTGAAAAGTTTGATATGACAGGTGGCAATGCAGCATACTTAAGACTTTGGGCTAGAATGATAACTAATCAAATGGTAACTTCTCATGGTAAACTAGTTCAACTTGGAGAAGGATTTAAAGCAATTAATAGAGCTGATGTTTTAGCAGAGTATGCTCGTAATAAATTAGCACCTGTTGCTTCTATGTTAGTAGATGCTTTACAAGGACAAGATGCTGTTGGTAGGCCATTCTCATTAACACAAGAACTTAGAGATAAATTTGTACCAATTACGATTGGTGAGTTTATGGATTTTGCTCAGAATAATCCTAAAGATTCTGCAGCATATTTGCCATCTTTATTCTCTTTATTTGGTGTCTATATGCAATCTCCAATGCCTGCTGTCTCTGAAGATGGGATCAGCTATTGGGGAGATCCTTCAAATCCATTTAGTCCAGCACCTTTAAATGATATAGACAGGGAGATGGATAAACTTG
>JAEHJW020008630.1_pt1 | contig 21845 bp, 25 predicted proteins | sample 9271431 | NCBI WGS metagenome assembly JAEHJW02 | reverse complement strand
ATGCCGCGTGAGCCGGAGATCGAAACCGTTCTCGTCTGCGATGACATCCGCGAGGAAATCACCCATAAACTCATCCTGATCGGCGTTTATTCGGGAAACTTCGTCGTTCCCGAATTTCCGTCAAATTTTTTCCTCGCTTTCTATTTCACGATGACCGCCAATGACCCGGGGGAATTTGAACTAAATCTCCGCCTTTCACTTCCAAAAACCCGCCCAGAAATGTATATGAGGGTGAAATTTGCAGTGCCTGCACTTGAAGATACTTCGCTCGCAGGCGACCAATTCGGAACCTTCACACCCAAAATTCCCATTACCATCCCCGCACCGGGCGAACTCGTGCTTTCCGCGCGCTGGGGGGAACAGGGAAAATTCCGCCCCGTGCTGCGCAAATCGATCATCCTCGCCCCACCCGGAGGCTGAGCCACGCTCGCCCCCCTACTCCCCGTTCATCTGCTCACAGGCGGCGCGGAGATCGATGATTTGCGAGAGCGTCTCCGGGTTGTCGTTGTTCATATCCGGCAAGACCGCGGCTTCCGCCTGATAGAGGCATTTCTGCTGGATCGGATCGACCGGCGCGCAGGCGCCGAGGAGTGCCAGGGCGGCAAAAAGCGCGGGATGCAAGGGAAGCCTCTCGCGGCTTGGGGATCGGCGCATCGTCTCTCCGGGTGCCGCACCAGGCCCGCGGCGGGAGATCATCCCAGAGGGCCGCGGCATCGGCAAGTCCTGGCGGCGTGATCGGAAAAAATACCGGTCCCCTGAAAAAAATCCTTGCCCACGCACCCCGGTGTGACGTATAAGCGCCGTTAGATTGGCTAACCATGACGGGCGCGCGCTTCGCCCCGCATCTTCACCCCCTTCCCCGGAACGACGCGATGCCCGCCCCGCCCGCCGACCCGATTGCGAGCGACGGCCCGTCGCCACTCGATATTCTCCTCGCCGTCATGCGCGCGAAATGGGACGCGGGCGATGCCGATGGCGCCGCCGAACTCGCCCGCGCCGCCGCCCCCTACCTCCATCCCCGCCGCGCGCCGACCGCCGAGCGCGCCGGGCGGAGCACGAAGGAATCCCCCCCTGCCCTCAGCGACGCCGAACTCCTCAGCGAACTCGCGGCCCTTGCTCGCGGAAGCGGCGCTGCGGCGCGCGATGCGGACCTCTTTGGCGCGCTTTGCGACGATCGCCTTGGCGCCGGAACAGCATCTTCCCGCCGCCCATCATCGCCTGATCATCGCTGAACTCGAAGCGCTCACGCGCGGCGAGAACGACCGGCTGATGCTGTTCCTGCCGCCGGGTTCGGCAAAATCCACCTACGCCAGCGTCATTTTTCCCGCCTGGTGGTTTGCCAGAAACCCAGGCGGCCAGGTGATCGCCGCCTGTCATACCGCCTCGCTCGCGCGCCATTTCGGCCGCCGCGCGCGCAATCTCGCAACCCTTCACGCAACCCGGCTCGGCTTCGCCCTCGCGCGCGACGCCCGCGCCAGCGCCGATTGGACGACGAGTGCGGGCGGCGCCTATTACGCCGTCGGCGTGCGCGGCCCGATCATCGGGCGGCGCGCCGATCTCGTGCTCATCGACGATCCCGTCAAATCGCAGGCGGAAGCCGATTCGGCGTTGGCGCGCGCGCATCTCTGGCAGTGGTACCAAAGCGATTTGGTAACAAGGCTCAAGCCGGGCGGCAAAATCGTCCTGATCATGACACGCTGGCACGAAGACGATCTCGGAGGGCGCCTCCTCGAAGAAGAGGCGGCGGGCGGCGATCGCTGGCGCGTCTTGCGGCTGCCCGCGATCGCCGAAGAGGCCGATCCTTTGGGCCGCGCCCCGGGCGAGGCGCTGTGGCCGGAATGGGAAAGTCTCGCGCTTCTCACACAAAAACGCCGCGCGATCGGCGAGCGCGCCTTCGCCGCCCTCTATCAGCAACGCCCGCGCCCGCCGGAGGGATTGTTGTTCAAAACCGAAACCATCGCCCTGATCGAGGCGGCGCCGGACGCCCTTCAGCGTGTGCGCGCCTGGGATCTCGCGGCAAGCCTCGCGCGCCCTGGCTTCGATCCGGATTGGACGGTCGGCCTGCGGCTTCTGAAAGATGCTTCCGGGCGCTATATCGTTGACGATGTCGTGCGCTTGCGCGGCGGCCCGCATGATGTCGAGCAGGCGATCCTCGCCTGCGCCGCGCGCGACGGGCGCGAGACCACCATCCTCCTGCCGCAGGATCCGGGCCAGGCCGGGCGCGCGCAGGTTCTTTATCTTACGCGCAAACTCGCGGGCCACCATATCGTCGCGAGCCCGGAAAGCGGCGCCAAGACCACGCGCGCCGCGCCCGTCGCGAGCCAGGCCGCCGCCGGCAATCTCGCGATCGTCAAAGCCAATTTCGCTCGCACATTGATCGAGGAGCTGCGCGAATTTCCCGCCGGCGCCAAAGACGATCAGGTGGACGCGCTCGCGCGTGCCTTCGCCCATCTCTCTGCCGCCCCCCCGCCAACACGGCAGATCAATCTGCCCCTTCTCGCACGGTAGAGCATGTTCGACACCCTCGCCAGCCTCATCCCGTTTGATCAGAGCTATCCCGAGCGCACGCGCAAGCTCGACATCCTGCGCCGCGTGCTCGATGGCACGCTTTACGACGTTCTGCCCTACGAATTTCACGACGAGCGCAGCCCGGGCGGCGAATATATCCCGCTCCGCCAGCGCCGGCCGAGCGTGCGCTACAATCTCTGCCGTCTCGTCGTCGAGGATTCGGTCGCCCTCGTGTTCAGCGAGGGGCATTTTCCGCTGATCGATTCGAACGACGCAAGCGTTCGCGACCATCTCGGCGCGATCATGCGGGAAGCGCGGCTCAATGAGGTGATGATCGATGCCGCCTTGCGCGGCGCCGTGGGCTCGGTTGCGATCCTTCTTCGCGTGTTGCGCGGCCGGATCTTCTTCCAGACGCTGGAGACCCTGTATCTCACCCCGCGTTGGGAGGAAGATGCGCCGGACACGCTCGCTTCCGTCACCGAGAAATTCAAGGTCTCGGGCGCGACACTCGTCGAGCAGGGCTACGAAGTGCCCAACCCCACCGGGCAATATTGGTTTCAGCGGCGCTGGGATGCGGAATGGGAATGGTGGTTCACGCCGTGGCCGATCGCAAGCGACGAAAGCCCGCGCATCGATACGCGACGAAGCGTGCGCCACGGCCTTGGCTTCGTGCCCCTCGTCTGGATCAAGAACCTCCCGGGGCCGTCGGCCACCGGCGACATGCGTGATGGTGCCTGCACCTTTCGCCCCGCCATCGAGACCGCGATCGAGATCGATTATCAGCTTTCGCAAGCCGGGCGCGGCCTCAAATACAGCTCCGACCCGACGCTCCTGATCAAGGAGCCGGCGACTTCTGATAATCAAATCATCAAAGGGGCGGCCAACGCCCTCGTGGTTTCCGAGAAGGGCGATGCCCGCCTTCTTGAGATCGGCGGCACCGCATCCGCCGCCGTCATCGAATATGTGCGTATCCTGCGCGAGCTTGCGCTTGAGAGCATCCACGGCAACCGCGCCGACGCGCAGCGCTTCGCCGCCCCCACGTCCGGGCGGGCGCTTGAGATGATGAACCAGGGTTTGATCTGGCTTGCCGATAATCTCCGGATTTCCTACGGCGAGGGCGCGTTGGTCGCCCTCGCCCGCATGGTGCTCGCCGCCCGTCAGCACTACGCGCTCACCGTGCGCGGCGTCGAAATTCCTCCCCTCGATCCCGAGGCCACGATCAGTCTCACCTGGCCGCGCTGGTATCCGCCCTCCGCCGATGACCGGCTCAAGGATGCGCAGGCGCTCACGACACTCGCCGGCGCGGGTCTCATGTCGCGCGAAAGCGCGCTCAAATCCATCGCCAGCACCTACGATATCGACAATATCTCCAACGAACTCGCCTCCGTCTCTCCATCGGAAGGAACAGCATGAGCGAAGATAGCGAAACCGGTGACGCGGCCCCATCGATCGAAGAATTGCGCGCGCAAACCGAGGCGATGAGGCGGGAATTGCAGAGTGTGCAGGAGACCGCACGTGCGCGCATCATTCGTGCCGAACTCAAGGCCGAGGCGGTCCGCGCCGGCATGATCGATCTCGACGGCCTCAAGCTCATCGAGCCCGCCGAGGTGAAACTCAGCGAGGCGGGTGAGGTCGAGGGCGCCGCGCAGGTGATGGCAAAGCTCAAGCGCGACAAGCCTTGGCTGTTTGGCGCGCGCTCCTCGTCCTCGCGGGCAACGCCACCCAACGCCGATCCACCGCGGGCCAAGCGCGCAACCGAAATGACGGCGGACGAATACCGCGCCGCACGCGCCGATCTCCTGCGCCGGCGATAAGCCGGCGAACGCTCGCGTTCCCTCCAATCCATCCCCCAAAGGCAGAGGATTTCTCATGACTATCGCCAATTTTCCCGCCTCCCTTCAGCCGATCATCCAGCAGGGCTATTTGGAGCGCGAATTCGAATCGGCCCTCCATTCTCGCCTCGGCTATCGTGACATCGCCGATCGCGAGATCTTTGCCGTCGGCATCGGTGAGACCTTGACCAAGACGCGCGCCGGGCTCAAGCCCTCGGTGACGACGCCGCTCGCGCCCTCGACCAACACCAATCTCGACAACGGCCTCACGCCGCAGTATTTCAACATCGAGCAATATACGCTCTCGATCAATCTCTACGGCGCGACCACCGATCTCAACATGGTGACGAGCCGTGTCGGCATCGCCTCGCAATTCATGCTCAACGCCTCGATCAATGGCGAGCAGGCGCGGCGCTCGCTCGACGAACTGGCGCGGAATTCGCTGTTCTCGGCCTATTTCGGCGGCAATACGCGCGTCAATACCACGATTTCGGCGCCCGGCCCGACGATCGCCGTCGATGACGTGCGCGGCTTTCAGTATGTCTCGGTCAATGGCGTGCCGACCGCGGTCAGCAGCACCAACACGCTCACCGTGACCGTCGGCGCCGATGTCTATACCCTGATCGGCGTTGCCGTCGATGCCACCAACGTCTCGACGACGCCGGGCGGGATTTCCGGCGAACTCACTTTTTCGGGCAATATCTCTATCGGTGATGGTGCCTCTGGCAACACCGTGCAGGCCGCGAACGCCTCCGTCATCATCCGCCCGGGTGGCGCCAGCAACACCTCTCTCCTCGGCCCGACCAATACGCTCACGATGGCGAACCTTCTCGATGCTGTCGCCAAACTCCGCCTCAACAACGTGCCCGACATCGGCGGCGTCTATCATTGTCATCTCGATCCCGTATCCGCGCGCCAGCTTTTCGCCGACCCCGATTTCAAGCAGCTCTTCACCATGGGCTATGACACCGAGACCTTCCGACGTGGCGAACTCGTGAGCCCCTTCCTCGGTCTTCGCTTTGTCCCGACGACCGAAGCCTATGTCCAGCCGCTGCCTGGCCAGCCGGGGCTTTATGTCCGCCGCCCGATCGTCTGCGGCCAGGGCGCCTTGATCGAAGGCGATTACGCCGGAATGGCGGAAGAAGATGTCGCGCCGCGCGATGCCATCATCAGCATCATCGACGGCGTCGCCATGGTCACCCGCGAGCCGATCGACCGCTTGCAGCAGATCATCGCCCAATCCTGGTATTGGATCGGCGGCTTCACCGCGCCGACCGACGTCACCACCAACCCGAGCACCATCCCGACCGCGACCAACGCCGCCTATAAGCGCGCGGTCATGATCGAGCATGTGGGCTGACGATCATGGCGATTGGATCAACGCAACCGATGATGGTGTCGGCGACGGCAACGCTCGCCGCCGGCACCAGCTCGGCCAATATCGCGCTCGCCGGCACCGGGGAAGCGGTTTTGGTCTATAATGCCTCTGCCGCCATCGCCTTCATCCGCTTCGGCATGGACAATAGCGTCGTTGCGACCAGCGCCGACGTGCCGATCCCACCCGGCGCACGGATGCTGATCCACGCTGGCGAATTTGCTAAAACCGCAGCCGCCCTGCTCGCCTCCGGCAGTGGCGCGATCTATTTCGCGCGCGGCCAAGGCACGGTGTACTAACCATGTCGGGCAGTCCTCTCACCGGGCCGTTTACGGATGCGGAAAAAACCGACATAAGGCGTTTTTGCGGCTATCCGGCCTATGGTGCAGGGGCGGCGGGGTTCCAAAGCTGGCGATTTTTTCAAGCCTACGGCACGCTCGAATATCGGATGAACAATCTCGCACCGGCAGAATATGCCGTCGTGCGCTCGGTTTATCTGGTGCAGCTCTATCCTTTGGAATCCGCGATCCCGGCGGCCTCCGGCAATCTCGATACCGAGAGTGCCGCCGTCTGGACACACAACCAAGAAGAAGTCCACCAGCGCGAGGAACTCTTTGATGACTGGCGGCGGCGGCTCTGCGGCTTTCTCGGCATTCCGCCCGGCCCGGCACTTTCCTATGGCGGCATCGCATTGATCGTTTGATGGCAGCGGTATCATTCCATGAACCCTGATCGTCTGCAGGATCTGATCTATCGCGGCATGGGGCGGGCGGCCCTCAAGGCGGGATTGGTCTATGATGCCTACCACCCGGCTGGCAATGCCTATCCTTGCTCACCGGCCAATCGTTTTCTGCAACTGCGCGCCGCTTTTAACGCCGCCGATCCACGTTTCGTGCGCGCCAATTCCTATGGCCATCCGCTCTGGTACGGCGTCTTCGATTCGGCCTATACGACGCCCGGCGATTATCTTGTCGAGCGTGACAGCGGGCGGACGTTTTTCATCGCGAGCCAGCCACCGCTTTTGCCGGTCGTCACCATTCTCGCCGCCCGCATCATCTCGCTTTATCGCCCGAGCAGCCCCTCAGGGTTTGGCGTTCAAGCCTATGGTGGCGTCGATCTCGCGACCGCGACACCGCTTCTTCTCAACTGGCCGGCGAGCATGCTCGATGGCGGCAATGGCGGCGGCGCGCGCTATCCGGGCGACCTTCCCTCCGATGTGCGCCTCACCGCCTTCACCGTTCTGCTTCCGGTGTTGTCGTTCGTTGTCCCACGCATCGAAGATCTCATCACCGACGATCTCGGGCGCAATTTCGTCGTCAGCAGCGCTGAACTCTCGGAACTCGGCTGGCGTCTTTCGGTACGGCAGGTGGCAAGCTGATGGCCGATCAATCCGATGTCGAGACCGCCTTGATCGCGGCGGCGATGGAAGCGCTCTACCCGCAAGGGTTGAGCGGGCCGAGCGTCTGCGGCGCCCCGGTGCGGCTCTATCGCGGCTGGCCGGAGAGCAGCGCGCTCGATGCCGATCTCGCCGCCGGTTATGTCAACATCACGGTATTTCCGGAAGATACGGGCGAGCATAATACCACCCGCTATCTCCCGAAATGGAGCAATCCAGCGCCGATCACACCGACGCTCACGGTCTCGGCGACTGCGGACAGCGTCACATTCGCGGGCACGGCTGGGCCCGGCCAGCTTGCCGGCATTCTCGCCAATGACGCGACCTATGTCTATGCCTGCAAGACCGGTGATGCGCCGGCCAATGTCGCGGCCAACCTCGTAAGCCAGATTGCAGCCAATCAGGCGGTGCAAGTCGCGAATGCCACCATCACGCTCCCAGGTGTCACGCGCCTCATCGCCCGCACCGCAACGACGCAAACTGTGTTCAACCAGGTGCGACGGCAGGAGCAGATTTTCCGCCTGATCGGCTGGTGCAACGACCCGAGCGTGCGCGATGCGGCGATGATCGCGCTCGATAGCGCCTTGGCCGCGACCTATTTTCTTCCCTTCGCCGATGGCACCGTCGGCCGGCTGCGCTTTCGCCAAAGCATCACGCTCGACCGCCAGGAAAACGCCAATCTCTATCGGCGCGATCTTCTTTATTCGGTCGAGTATCCGACGCTGCAAACCGCGAGCCTCGCCTCCATGCTGTTTGGCACGACGACGATCGGAACCGTGGCCAATGCCGCGATTTCCCTCACCGACTGACAACATCTTCCCCTTCCTGGAGAGTGGATCATGACCATCAACCTCGTGGTGGTGCGCCCCTTTGGCCCCTACGCCAAGGGCGCGCTGATTACCGACGCGGCGACGATCGCGAGCATTCTCGCGAGCACCAACGTGACTTCGATCGTTCGCATCAACGCGACGACGCCGCTGAGTGGAGCGTGAAACCATGCCGATCGTAACCCAAGGAAGTCTCAACACAACGGCCCTCGTGGTGCCCGATCTCTATGTCGAGATCGTGCCGCCGCAGACCCTCGTTCTCAACGGCGTTCCGACCGACATCATCGGCGTCGTCGGCACCGCGACCTGGGGCCCGGTCGATCAGCCGGCGATCATCGGCACGATGGCCGATTACGTCTCCGCGTTCGGCTCTTTGCAGCCACGCAAATACGACATGGGAACGCAGGTCGCAACCGCGATCCAGCAGGGTGCTCAGAATTTCCGCTGCGTTCGTGTCACCGATGGCACCGATACCGCGGCCCAACTCGGTCTTTTTTATACCGGCACTAACGGCCCGTTGGTTCTGACCGCGCTCTATACGGGAAGCTTCGGCAATCAGATCACCGGCGCCATCATGCCGGGAAGCCAGGCAGGCACCTGGCAAATTACGCTGAGCCTGCCTGGGTTTACGCCGGAAGTGTTCAACAATATCGCAGGCACCGGCGCGGCCTTCTGGCAGAACGTGGTCAATGCCATCAATCTCGGCCAGGGATCGCTCCGCGGCCCGTCCCAGATCGTCGTCGCCTCACTCGGCAATACGCTCACCGTCTCACCGAGCGCCGAATCTTTCGCCTTCAGCTATGGCACGCCGGGGACGGACGGCGCGACCAATGTCACCGCGGTGACATTGGTCGGCCAGAGCACGACCCCGCGCACCGGCATGTATGCGCTCTCCGGACAGGGTTGTTCGATCGCCGCGCTTGCCGATAGCGACGACCAAACACAATGGACGACGCAAGCGGCGTTCGGGATCACGGAGGGGATCTACATGATCCTGACCGGCCCACAGGGTGACACGATCACCGATGCGGTCTCGACGATCCAGAGTGTCGGTCTCGACAGCTACAGCGCCAAGCTGATGTTCGGTGATTGGATCTGGTGGAACGATCAGACCAATAATCTTCTCCGCCTCGTCTCGCCGCAAGGATTTGTCGCAGGCAGGCTCGCCAATCTCTCCCCCGAGCAGTCGAGCCTCAACAAGCCGCTTTATGGCGTCGTCGGCAGCCAGCGTTCCGGCATGCCGGGCGCGCCGCTCGCCAATGTCTATTCCACCGCCGATCTCCAGGCGCTGTTCACCGCCGGCATCGATGTCATCGCCAACCCGCAGCCGGCGGGAAGTTTCTGGGGGGTACGCGGTGGATTCAACACCTCGACCAACCCCGCGAACGATGGCGACAATTATACGCGCCTGACCAACTATATCGCGGCGACGCTTGCCGCCGGCATGGGCCAGTTCGTCGGGCTGCCCATCAACGCCGCGTTGTTTGCACAAATCCGCGCAACCCTTCTCTCGTTTCTGCAAGCCATGCTCGGCCAAGGAATGCTCGGCGCGACGAGTTCGAACGGAACACCCTATCAGGTGGTGTGCGACACGTCGAACAATCCGGCGTCGCGCACGGCACTCGGCTACGTCCAGGCCGATGTTCAGGTGCAATACATGGCGATCAACGAGAAGTTCATCGTCAATGTCGATGGCGGCCAGACCGTCACCATCCAGAACCAGACCCTGCCGTCCGGGCAGATTTCGTAAGGAGATATCCCCGTGTCGGGCACGCAATTTTCCATTGGCAGCGACTGCACGCTGGTCGTCATCGGACCCTCGGGACAGATCGATCTTACCTATGTCACCGGCTTTGAGAGCCGTCAGCTTACGGCGCAAGTGCGCGTCGATCGCCTCGATGGCGTGCAGATGGGCGCCGAGTTGCCGAAAGGCTGGGAGGGCGGCTTCGATCTCGAACGCGGAACACCCGTCGTCGATGATTTCATCGCCGGCCTCGAAGCCGCGTATTACGCCAACGGCTCGATGCCGACGAGCACGCTCTATCAGTATGTCAATGAAGTCGATGGCTCGGTCTCGACCTATCAATACAGCAACGCCGTCTTTCGCCTCGCCAATGCCGGCACCTGGCGTGGCGATGCACCGGTACGCCAGCGGCTCGAATTTTTCGCTTCATTCCGCACGCTTCTCTGATGAGCGGGCCACAATCGCGCCTCGTTGCCGCCGCTGAGGCGGCGACGATGGTAACCGACGCACTCGGGCGTAAATTGACGCTCCGGCGCATCGGCGCGCTCGAAAAACTGCGGCTCTACAAGGCGGTCGGACCGCAGCTCGGGCAAAACGAACCCTATCTCGCAATGGCGCTCCTTGCGATCTCGGTTGCGACCATCGATGACGTGCCGCTGCCGGCGCCGGCGAACGAGGGGCAGATCGAAATGATCGTGCAAAAACTCGGCGATCAGGGTCTCGCCGCCGTCGCGGCCGCGCTCCGGGAGGCGCGGCGTGATGCGGAAATGCGAGTGGAATCGGCAAAAAACTAAGCCGGCACCCCGATCTCATCGATTGTCTCTATCTGGTGCAGAACGGGGTGCCCTTCGACGTTGCGTTCAGCCTTCCCGATGACGAGCGTCTTGCTTACGTGGTCGTGCTTGGCACCCTCGCGGGGCGACGCTTCGATTGGTCCACTCTGACCTGGCAGGAGCCAGACCGGTGAAGAAATTCCGTCTCCTCTCAGCCACGCTTGTGCGCCTCGACATTGGCGAGATCAAGCGCAACGCGCTCGTCAAAATGGCGGATGCCATCGCCAATGCGGCGCGCGCGCGGGCGGGCTCTGACATTTCGATCGCGGTGTTGCACGATGACGCTGGCGCACGCATCTTCGCCCATGGCGAGGATACGATGGCGCGGGAATTTGGCACCCATACGATGCGCCCGCGTCCTTTCCTGGCTCCCGCCGCCGCTCTTGCTCCCGAACTCGCAACCGACCTCGCCGCCGAACTTGCGCGCGCCGTTGCCGAACTCTCATGAACGATACGCACAATATCGGCATCTCGCTCGCCCTCGATGACGAGGTTTCGGCAGGGATCGCGGAAATTCACGGCGATCTCGAAAGCCTCAATGCCGCGATCGGTGAAAGCCTGGCCGAACTCGCTGAGTTGCGGCGAGCAGCGCGCCCGGCATTGCACAGCTATGCCGTGGCCGGGGCTGTGATCGATAAGGCCAAGGGGGCTGAAAAGACGGCGATCGTCGCCGAAGATCGCGCGTCCTGGTCGCAATCCGCGCCCAGGCCGGCGATCGTACCCGTCGCCGAGCCGACCTTTGTCGCGCCGCACGATGTGCCGCTGCCGCCCGTCTCACCCTCAGCACCATCGCCGCCAGAGCCGGCGGCGCCAAGCGAGGCACCGCGCACGCCGCGGATCGAGGTTTTACCGTTTGCCTCCCAATCCTTGCCGCCCGCTTATTCCGAAAGCGCGCCGCGCGCCCCGATTTCGCCTTCGCCATACTTCCCAGCAGAAGAAGTGCCGCGCCTATCCATGCCCGATGCGCTGCCGCTCGGAGACCTTCTCGCAACCACACGCGCGATGATGCCGAGCACGCCGCAAGTGATGGCGTCCCCCATGCGCGAAAACGCGCCCTCGCAAACTGCACAATTCTTCATCTCTCCCGCACTGGCCGCCGCCGCCCCGGAAGAGATCGCACCCTACCCCCTTGCCACAACGCCGAGCGCGATCCCGCCCTCCGCAAACGGGCCAGGTGCTGCAGCACCACGTTCGCCGCTTTTCGATGCCATGCCATCGGCAGCACCGCGCGGCGCGAGTGCTGCGACAGAGCGAATGATTTCGATCCATGGCGATGTGTTTTTCGATGGCGTTCGCGTCGGGCACTGGATCGGCGAGCAAATGGCGACCAGCGCCGCGCGGCCGCCGGCGGGGTATTCGGGTGTCGATCCGCGCGTCGGCGCACTCTGGCCCGGCGCACCCGTCGTTCCCTGACATTTGCCAATTACCAACGAGAACATGATGTCCGATGTCACCTTGACCCTCGGCCCGGTGCTGTTCTCCGGGTTCGAGATCCCGCCTTATCTTTCCTTTGGCGGGGCGCAGCGTATGGCCGTGCATCGCCTGCCGGGCGGCGCGCGCGTCATCGACGCGATGGGACGCGACGATGCCGCGATCTCCTGGTCCGGCATTTTTACCGGCGGTGATGCCAATGCGCGCGCACTCCTTCTCGATAGCTTGCGCGGCGCCGGCCTCACACTCCCGCTGTCATGGGACATTTTCTTCTATTCGGTGGTGATTTCGGAATTTTCCGCTGAATATCAGGCAGGATGGTGGATCCCCTACCGGATCTCCTGCACCGTCGTGCAGGATGAGGTGCAGCTCGCAGAAGGGCTGATTGCGACACTCACCGGCCAGGCGACCAACGATCTCGCGAGCGCCGCCAGCCTCGCGGCGGGAAGTGGCATCGATTTCGCCGGCGCGCAAACAGCACTTGCCGCGCCGTCTGCAACCACGCTCGGCACCAGCAATTATCTCAACGCGCAGAATAGCGTTGCCGCCCTGCAGGCAAGCATCGCCGGCGGCATGGGGCAAGCGGCAAGCGGGCTTGCCAGCAGCGCAGCACCGCTCGCCGGAACCAACCCGCTTGCCGCGGTCAGCGCGCTTGGGGGTGCCACCTCGGCCGCGGGCACGCTTGCCGGTCTCACCGCGGCACAAGGCTATGTTGGCCGCACGATGACCAATCTTGCCAACGCGAGTTCCTGATGCAGACGATCACGATCGCTGGCGGCAATCTATTTCAGCTTGCCGCACAATATCTAAACGATGCCACGCAATGGATCAGGATTGCAGAACTCAATAACCTAAGCGATCCGATGCTGAGCGGCGTCAATACCCTTCTCATCCCCGATCTCGACCCCAACGCCGGCGGCGGGATCGCGCAGCAATGAGCGGTACACTCGGAAGTTTCTTTTCGCCGGCGACCTCGCTTGCGAGCAGTGCGTTCGCAACCGGCATACTCAATGCCGCCCCAGGGACTGGTGCCGCGCAAGGTGGCACGGTGCGCGCGCCGCGGCTTCGCCTCCTGATCAACGGCACCGTCGTGCAGGGCGTGCGCGATGCCTTCGTCGTCTCGAATAATCACTACGCCGCCGATCGTTTTTCGACGTCGCTTGCCCTCGGCGCCGACCCGATCGCTGACGCCGCATTCTTTGCCTCACAAAGCTTCATGATGGTCGATCTCCAGGCGGGTTTCGCGCCGGGGTCCCAACCACTCGGCGCCATCATCTGGACCAGCCTCATTCAAGGAGTTGTCGACAGCCTTCAGATCGATGCTCTACGCAATACGGTGCATCTCGAAGGGCGCGATCTCACATCTGTTTTCATCGAGAGCCGGATTCAGGAAAGCTACGCCAATCAGACCGCCTCTGATATCGCGACCCTCCTTGCCGCCAACCATAATCTGCAAGCGGTGGTGACACCAACGACGACGCCGGTCGGGCGCTATTACAACAACGAGCACGACCGCATCACACTCGATCAATTCTCGCGCGCGACCACGGAATGGAATCTTCTGGTGTGGCTTGCTGAGCGCGAGGGATTTGATGTGTTCGTCGCCGGCACCACCCTCTATTTTCAGCCTCTGGCACAAACTGTCACGCCTAGCCTCACACTTTCCGCCAACCCCTCCTTTGGCGCGGGCGCCAATGTCCTCGATCTCACGATGGAACGCGCACTCACTTTGGCTGGCGATATCTCGGTCACGGTTAAAAGCTGGAATTCTAGGGAAGGTGCTGCCTTTACGCAGACGGTGACCGCAAGCGGCGTCTCTGGCCTCGGAAGTCATGGCGCGCCGCCGCAAACCTATGTCTTCGTGCGCCCCAATCTCACGCCCGACGAAGCACTTCTCTATGCAACGACGAAGCTTCAGGAATTGACCCAGCATGAGAAGGTCGTGGTCGCACGGCTTCCCGGTGAACTTTCACTCACGCCCCGCGACATAATCGCGATTGCCGGCACCGAGACGGCCTTCGACCAGATTTATTATATCGACACGATCGAGCGCGATATCCGCGTCGATGGCGGTTTCACGGAGCGCATTCGCGCGAAAAACGCCTCCCCGCTTCGTCAATTCACGCCGCCCGGCAATCTCGTTCTCGGCACCACGACGCCTTGAGCCCATCAGGAATGACGACATGGACCGATTTTTGAACGCTTTGCGGGCGCAGGCCGGGGCGCTCGACCAGGCGATAGCGCAGCCACGTTTCGCACTCGTCGCCTCGGTTGATCCGACGACTTATACCGCGCGCGTCCTGCTCCAGCCGGAAAACGTGCTGAGCGGCTGGCTTCCCATCCTCACCGCCTGGGTCGGTAATGGCTGGGGCCTGGCTGCCCCCCCTTCGCCCGGCGACCAAGTGCTCGTGCTCGCCCATGAGGGCGATGCCGAGCATGGAATTATCGCAGGTTGCGCCTATAGTCTTGCCGCGACGACACCGGGCGCACCGGCCGGCGAGTTCTGGCTGATCCATCAATCGGGAAGTTTCATCAAGCTTCTCGCCAATGGCACGATTGCCATCAACGCGACCGAGATCACGGTCACCGGAACGCTTGCGGTCAGTGGCGACATCAGCGCCTCGGGCAATGTCGCCGACGGGTATGGAACGCTCGCGACCCTCCGCGGCGATTACGATGCGCACACCCACACCGTGACCGGAAGCACGACCTCGCCGCCAAGCCCGCAGGATTGAGCTCGAGAGGAGCGATTTCTCATGAACGATCTCTTCCAGCAATGGGGGAATGATCTCGCTGTCGACGCGCATGGCGATTTTGCCTTGGTGAGTGGCGCGCTCCGCAGCCAGCAGCGCGTTTTGCGCCGGCTTCTCACCAATCCCGGCGATTACATCTGGCAGCCGAGTTATGGCGCGGGGCTTGCGCAATTCGTCGGCCAGCCGGCGAATCCCCTCCAGATCGAGGCCATCATTCGCACGCAATTGCTCAATGAGCCGGCAGTTGCGCAGACGCCGGCGCCGAGTGTCACGGTCTCCTACGACAATCTCGGCACGATTTCGGTCATGCTCAGCTATGTCGATGCGACCAACGGTGAGACACAGCTTCTTTCGTTTGGAATTCGGAATCCCTCGTGATGCTCAATCTCCAGAATTTCGCAACCCTCGTGCAAAACGCAGCGGCGGCCGTGCAAGGCGCGAGCACGGCCCTTCTCGATCTTTCGGTGGGTTCGGTTCTCCGCGCCATATTGGAGGCGAGCAGTTCGGTTGCCCTTTGGCTGCAATGGCTCATTCTGCAGGTTCTCTCGATGACCCGAGCCGCGACCAGCACCGGCTCCAATCTCGATAGCTGGATGGCCGATTATGGCCTCACCCGTCTGCCCGCGATCGCAGCGCAAGGCAATGTCACGTTTTCACGCTTCACGCCTAGCAATACCGCGCTCGTTCCCGCCGGCGCCGTGGTGCGCACCGCCGATGGCACGCAAAGCTTCGTCGTGGTCGCCGTTCCCACCAATCCTGCGTGGAATGCGACGCTAAACGGCTATGTGGTCGCGATCAGTGTCGCCTCGGTGAGCGTTCCTGTCGTCGCCGAAGTGGCCGGAACGGGCGGAAATGTCCAGCCGAACACGATAACATTGCTCGCGACCGCCATTCCCGGCATCGATCAGGTGACCAATCCGCTCGCTTTTGCCGGCGGCGCCAATGCCGAGAGCGATACCGCGTTTCGCGCCCGTTTCGTCAACTACATCAATTCGCGCTCGCTCGCGACCCCGATCGCCATCGGCAATGCCATCGCCGGCATCCAGCAGGGCCTCAATTACCTGCTGCAGGAAAACACCGACACCACCGGCAATACGCGCATGGGATTTTTCACCGTCACCATCGACGACGGCAGCGGCAATCCGCCGGCGAGCCTGATCGCGACGGTAAGCCGCGCGATCGAGGCAGTGCGCCCGGTCGGCTCCAGCTACGCGGTCGAGCCGCCGGCGCTGATCGAGGCGAATATCTCGCTCAACGTCACGCTGACCGCTGCCGGGTTGCTCGGCACGGTCTCGGCCGAAATCAGTTCCGCGATCACGAGCTTCGTCGATGCGCTGCCCATCGGGGCGAGCCTTCCGATCTCACGGCTTGCCCAGCTCGCCTATGATGCCGACCCGAGCGTCTCCAACGTGACAGCGCTCACCATCAACGACGCCAATGCCGATCTCGTGCCGCCGAACAACGGCGTCATCAAAGCCGCAAGCGTTGTGGTGAACTGAGATGGCAACAGGCGATCAGAACGACATGGCGGCCCGTATCGAGGCCGTACTGCCGCCATGGTTCGGCACGCCGAGCCCGATCCTCGCGGCGTTGCTCGCCGGCATCGGCGCGATTTGGGCTTTCGTCTACGGTCTTCTTTCCTACGTCATTCTGCAGACCCGCATCGCAAGCGCCACCGACATTTTTCTCGACATGATCTCGCTCGATTTTTTCGGCAGTGATCTGCCGCGACATCCGGGCGAGACCGATACCGCCTTTCGCACGCGCATCAATGCCGAGATCCTCCGCCCGCTCGCGACACGGCAAGCGCTCGCGAGCGCGCTCACCGATCTCACCGGCCGTGCTCCCGTCATTTTCGAGCCCATGCGGCCAGCCGATACCGGGAGCTATAATGATGGTGGCGCGGGCTATGGCGTTGCCGGCGGCTGGGGCGATCTCGGCCTCCCGTTTCAATGTTTCGTCACCGCCTATCGTCCGCAGGAGAACGGCATCGCCAACGTCGCCGGCTGGAACGGCGGCGGTGGTTATGGCGTCGGGCCGATCGAATACGCCGATCTCGCCCTCGCCTCGCTTGGCATCAGCGACGCCGAAATCGATGCCACCATCGCCGCGGTAATGCCCGCCGCCAGCATCGCCTGGACCCGCATCACCGACTGAGCCCCGGCCTTCCGCCAAGAGAGGACTCCATGGACCGCAACATCGTCTATCCGGGCGCGATCCCGCTCGATACCGATCTTCTCACCATCAATCGCAATACGCTCATCGCCATCGGCTATCTCGTGCAGGCGACGCTCGGCAGCAATAGCGTCGTCGATGGCCTCGTCTGCGCGCCGACCTCGCCCGCATCGATGAGCGTTTCCATCGGGCCCGGCAGCATCACCACGCTCACCACCATCGACCCTCTCGCCTATGGCTCGCTTCCCGCCGACAATACCGATCCCTTGGTGAAGATGGGCATCAACACGACGCCGACCAGCTTCACCCTCACCGCCCCATCCACCTCCGGCCAATCGATCATCTATCTCATCGAGGCCGCCTTTCTCGAAAGCGACACCGACCCCGTCGTTCTCCCTTATTACAACGCCGCCAATCCGGCGCAGCCCTATAGCGGGCCGTCGAATGCGGGGACCGCACAGAACACGGCGCGCATCGAGACCGTGCAGCTCCAGCTCAAATCCGGCGCGCCGGCAACGACGGGCTCGGAAACCGCCCCGCCCGTCGATAGTGGCTGGGTCGGGCTTTACACGATTACCGTGCCCTATGGCGCGACCACGATCACCGCCGCCAATATCGCAACCTTGCCAGCAGCACCCTTCATTCCTTACAAATTGCCGACGCTCACACCAGACGTTTCACGCATGAACGCGTTCGGCGTGAGCGCCAACTGGGTGGTGCCAAGCGGAATTTCGCAGGCGCGCGTGCGCGTTTGGGGCGCGGGCGGCGGCGGTGGCGCGGGCGGCGGCGGCGCCGGTGCCGGCGGCAGTGGCGGCGGCTATACCGAGGGTTATTTTCCAGTGACACCCGGCACCACGGTTGCGATCACCGTCGGCCAGGGTGGAACCTCCGGTCTTTCAGGCGGGACCACCAGTTTCGGCAATTCCGCCGCCGCGACCGGTGGCGCGCCGGGCGGCAGCGGGTCTGCGAACAGCGTCGGCGTCGCGTCCGCGAGCGGCGGCGCGGGCTCCGGTGGCGCGCTCAGCCTTCCCGGCCAATTCGGCCAGAACGGTCTTGCTTTCCCAAGCGGCGGCCTGGTCGGGGGCACGGGAGGTGCTGCCTTCGGCGGGGCCAATACCTTCGGCCCGGCCGGCAGCACATCCACCAATCTCGGCGGGCTCAATGGCGGTTTTCCGGGTGCCGGCGGCTCCGGCGGCATCGCCAATGGCGCCGGCGGAACCGGCGCCAATGGTCTCGTCATTGTCGAGTGGTGAGCGAGGAGATCGGAGAATATCATGTCCACACCTGCAACCCATGTCTGGCAGCCGTCAACCGCGCGCACCGTCGTGCTCGACGGCTTCGTGCCCGTCCCGCGCGGCACACAGCCGACGGTCCCAGCACTTCCGATCTGGCCGCTCAAAGATCCGAATGACGTGCTCGATTATCAGTTCGATGTCTCGGCCGCGCTCGCCGGCAATCCCGGCGATGGCATTTCTTCGCTCGGGGTCACGATCGCGCCCGACAATCCCGGCGATCTCGCCCTCAATTCCGCGCTCGCCAACGGCACGATCGCGGTCTTGTGGCTCGCCGCCGGGCAGTCGGGCACGGTCTATACCGTCACCATCACCATCACCACGTTTTCCGGCCGCACGCTCGCGCGAAGTGTTTTGCTTCCGGTCTATTCCCTCTCGTCTCTCCCGGTGTTGCCCGATGATCTCATCACCAATACTGGCCTTATCCTCACCGATCAGAATGGCAACCCGATCCTGATCACGGGCAGCTCGTCATGATGACCATCGATGCCCTGCCGCCGGCGATCGCGGCCGCCGATACCGATGAGCTGCCGACAAGCCAGAATGGCATCACGCGCAAGGTGACGCGGGCACAGCTTCTCGCCGGGGTGCAGCCGCAATTCATCCTTGGTCCGGCAACACTTCTTGGCAATCCCTCTTCGTCGCTCGGTGGCGCGCAAGCGATCGGCATCGGGGCCAATCTCTCGCTCGCCAATGGCGTGCTCAGCGCTGCGGCAGCGCCATATTCCGTGCCGGCCTTGGCAACAGGGATCGCGCCTCAGCCCGGCGATCTCGTGCCGCTCGGCCAGGCGGGCGGCAATGTCGCCGTGCCATACACGACCTTCATACAAAACATCGCGACACTGCCGAATGTTTCCGCCTCCGGCATGGTCGCCGTCGCCAAAGGGGCCACGACCAGCCGCAGCCTCGCGCAATTTTTCGAGGACAGCGTCACCGTCGAAAGCTTCGGTGCCAAGGGCGATGGTGTGACGGACGATACGAGCGCGATCAACGCAGCCCTCGCCTCGGGTCGCCCACTCCGCTTCGGCCCCAATACCTATCTCGTCAGCGGGCAATGGACGCCGGGCGGCAGCAACGTGGTTTTGCTCGGCGTCCCTGGCCAAACCGTGCTCCGGCGCGGCGCGCAGATTTCGGGTGGGGCGTGGATTTCCATCGCCAGCGCTTCGTTTTTCGCCTCCGGCATTCTCTTCGATGCCAATACGACGATCACCAATGACACCTGGGCGGTGCTGCTCACGCCGTCGTGCCTTGCCGCCGTGTTCGAGACGTGTGGCTTCACCGGCGCCGGCGGGCCGACGATGGGCTCGGGGCTGGTCATAGAGGCCTCAGATCCCGCGCTCGTGCAATACGAAATTCGCGATTGTTCCGCTTTCGGCAACGCCATTCACGGCATCTGGGTGCAAGCGGTGATGGGGGTCTCGATCACCGGATGCCGTGCCTATGACAATGGCAGCTACGGCATCGTCATCGATTATACCGATCCCACCTTCGCACAAAAGCTGCATCTTTGCCTTGTTTCGAATTGCCGCGCGTGGAACAATCAGCGCGGCATTTCGATCGGCAATTTTAATGAGACCAACACCACGCCGCCGGTATGGGGCAACGCCAATCCCGATGCGCTCGCGATCCTGGTTGCGAACAACATTTGTCATGACAATAGCGATTACGGGATCGCGGTTTCCGGCCAGGCGCTCGCCGTCACCGGCAATCTTCTCATCGACAATGGTGCCAATGGTGCTGGGCTTCTCGCCAATGCCTCCCAGAGCCTGATCGGCGGCAATACCATCGCCTGGCTCAGCGGCACGGCGCCCTATGGCATCGACAGCGGTGGCGCGATCCATGGTGACATCGTTGGAAACTTCATCAGCGGGGCTGCGATCGGCATCAATCCCGGCGGCAGCCAGAACATGCGCATCACCAATAACCGTATCCAGGAGAGCACCTCATGGGCGATCCAGGTCAATAACGTCGAGACCGACGGGCATGGCAATAATTTCGGGATCGCCTGCAGCGATATGGCGATCACCGATAATTGGATCGAGTTTTCCGAAGGCGGCGGCATCGTCTTGCGCGATGGTCCGCAAAATATCGCGATCCAGCGCAACCGCTTTATGGGAAGTGGTGCTGCGATCATCGATCAATGCCTCAGCATCGCGACCGATTCTGTCATCATCGTCGGGAATTCCTGGAATAACGAGACGCTGCTCACCATCAACCCCGTGACCTCGGGAAGTGGCGCGCAGACGCTCGTCTTTCCCGATATCGCCGATCAACTGATGATAACGGCGGCCTCAGGCCCGATCGCGACCATGCTGTCCTCCTCGCAATACGCAATGGCGGGCACGATCGGCTTCGTTCGCGTCGTCTCGGGCGGGGCCAACTACACAACCGCCGCGGTTACGATCGGCGGCCCGGGCGAGGGGGCCGCGGCCAGCGCCATGATCCGCAACGGTGCGATCATCGGCATCACGCTCTCGGCCGCGGGAAGTGGCTATGGTGCGGTCGGCGCGACGGTTCCGGTGACGATTTCCGGCGATGGCACGGGGGCGGAGGTGATCGCTTATGTCTCGGCCCCCCTTCCCAATGATCGGTGCCTTCGCACTCGCTGCAATGAAACGGCCGTCTTTACACGCGTCGGCTCGCAACCGTTCCAGGAAAACTGGACACTCTTCGATCTCACCGTTCCCGCCAACAGCGAGGTCGAATGGACCGCAACCTACGGCGAATGGCGCGCGGGAATTGTGCCGCTCGGCGGCTATTTCGCTTTTCCTGGCGATGGCTCTGTCACCTTCGGCAGCGTCAACGGCGGCGATGTGCGGCTCCATCCCAATGGCGGCGGCGTGTTGCGTATCACCTCGGATGCGGCCCCCGAGGGCGTGATTTCGACCATCGGCACCGGCTCGCCAGAAGGCGTGATCAACGCGCCGCCGGGATCAGACTATCGCAATCTCGAAGGCGGCATCGGCACCACGTTCTGGGTCAAGCAGACCGGCACCGGGTCGACTGGCTGGCTCGCCATCGCCTGACGCTCGGGTTCATTCGAAAGAGGACTTCATGCCAACTATTCCCCAATTGCCAACCGTCACCTCGGTCAATTCCGATGACGAGCTGCCCTTGCAGCAAAATGGCGTGACCAGTTCGGTGACGGTTGCAACCCTTCTCGCCAGCACCCAGCCCGCGATTACGGCGCCGACCGGCACGCTACTCGGGCGCATCTCGCTTGGCAGTGGCGGGCCGGAGACGATCGCGATCGGAGGCGGGCTCGCACTCGCCAATGCGACGCTCTCTGCGAATATCGGCGAGAGCGCGGGGACAGTTGCGGCCGGCAACGATCCGCGTCTCACGGGCGCTCTGCAAAGTGCCAACAATCTCTCCGATCTCGCCAATGCGGCAACCGCGCGCGGCAATCTCGGCCTCGGCAGTATCGCGACGCAAAACGCGGCCGCGGTTGCGATCAGCGGCGGCAGTATCGCCGCGACCGATCTTTCGAATGCAACCGCGATCGCAAGCGCAACAAATGCCGCCCGCACGCTTGCCGCGCGCTTCGCCGACCGCCTCAATGTCAATGATTTCGGCCTCGCGCGCGATGGTGTCACCGACGATTCGGTCTTGTTTTCCGCCGCCGTTACCGCCGCGAGCGCTGCCAATAAAGCGCTCTATATTCAGCCGGTGGTCCGAT
>JAEHJW020003586.1_pt1 | contig 21865 bp, 32 predicted proteins | sample 9271431 | NCBI WGS metagenome assembly JAEHJW02 | reverse complement strand
CATTGGCGACCGACCGTTCCAGGGCCTTGGCCACCACGTCTTCACCCAGCATGTCGTAAAAGGTCTGCATGACGTGGTATTTGACTTCGAGAACTTCGGCAACATCTCCAGTTGTGAGATTCCCATCCTCTGCTGAATAAGGAAATTCTACAACTCCTAAGTGTAATATCATTTATTATTTCCCCGGCCGGGCATATCAAAAGCGCATTTTACCAAAACCGCCCGGTAACTGACAAAATCAGGTGTATGCCACCAACGCGTACCCTTCGTTGACCCGACAAAATTCTTCGGTGCCGGCAATCCCGTTCCTGGCAAATCGCGGTCGTTCCTAGAGTGCGGGGCCATGTATCTTTGGCCATCAGCCGTATGCCACCAAGAGTTCCCCAATCCTACGCTCAGCCTAGCTTTGTACCGCATTTTCTTTGTGGCAACCGATGCTGCGATTGCAGATTGACTTTTTGGAACACCCTTTAATGCTGCGGAAATTGCCTTTCCGTGATTTTTTGGGACGCCTCTTTGTTTCACTCCTATTTTTGCAGCGTGCTCGGAGCTTAGCTTTCGACCTGTCAAAGACTTCGTGAATGCGGCAATGTGAGCCAATGTTTTCGGCACCCCCTTATGTGCCCGCCCGATAGCTGCGCGGTGCTGAACACTTAGACACCTTCCCGTGTTGGCTGCTATCGCCGCAATAAGAAGGTCGGGATGAGGGGGAGATTTTAACTTACGTCCCGTTAAATAGGCTTCAATTAGAGACCTACCTATTTTTTTCCTGATGTCCATAGATAGGCCACTGAGACCGCCTCCACCGTCTGTAAAATTAACAAGCGGTCCTGCCGACTGATCCTCTCTGCCGATCGCGGCTATAAAAGCTATTTCGGTTTCGCATGCTTCTGAATTAACCAGACCTTCTCTGACTTTTACGATAGGTAGATCGCCGCCATATTTGGCGTATAATTTTCGTAATCGCGGGTTACTAGATTTCGCCCGGTGTTCTTTCCAGCGGCGCCTACGCCCCTTCCCCACATAGCAGGGCGTCCCATTAGGCCGGAAGATCACATACACATAGAAGTCGTGCCGCTCTTGCGGTAGGTTCGCTTCAACCATCTTGGGCACTCGCATTGCTCGGGTTGGCCAGAGGCTCATCGGTGTTTCCAGCACCTTTGGGCCTCGATTATTTTAGCAGAATACCGTTACAGATCAAGTAAATACGGTCGTCTTCACCACCCAAAAGCCTTGCTCAACGCCGCGTCTTCCTTCGTTCGCAGCGTCTCGATCTGGATCAGTTCGTTGGTGGTCAGCCGGCCCATGTGCGCGATACCTTCCTCGCCGATGTCCGACGTGGAACAGTTGCGGATGTCCACCCACTTCCGGCCGCACACGCACACGCCGTTTTCGAAGGTATGGCCGGCGGCGGAACCGGAGATCACGACACGCCCCAAAGTGATCCGATCTGCATCGCGAAATTGAGGTATTCGCGGCCATACGGGGTCTTGAGGTTCTGCAAGTCGCCCATCGTCAGCGTCTTCATGAACTCGGGGTTGAGCGTGCTTTGCGAGGTCGGTGCATTACCGGACGAAGCGATTACGCCGGGGACAAATGTATTGATGCCGAACGTCTGGCGGAGATCATGGAAGAACGTGCGCCCCGCCTGATCCTGGGCAAAATTGATGATCCGGTCGGCACCGAGATTATACACCGCCAGCGCATAGAGGTTGCTCGGCAGGTTCGCCATCGTCAGGTCCGCGACCGCCATTGCCACGTTGAACGCATACCCGATCATAGGCGACGTGGTCGGCAGATACAGCGGATCGATCCCCACCACGGTTTGCAGGAACGTGGTGAAGTCGGTCAGGTTCGGGGTCGCGGAAAAACTCACCGCTTCCGCCGCTGCGTGCGTTGCGCCGGTTCTTCATGGGCCGCGCGGGAAATCCGGATGCCCTCGGCAATGGCCGGCATTTCGTCCCGGTCGTCGTGGTTTTCCTCGACCACGGACATTTCGAACTTATTCACGCCAGGCGCGGCCGGGCCGCCGGCTTCGTCCATGCCCGCTTCCAGCGAATTGTTCGCGGAGATCGCGGCTTCCTGGCGGATTTTCTTGCCCATCTCGACCAGCTTGCCGGTGTTGTGGCGGATGAGGTCTTCGATTTTGACGGGCTGGACCGGCTTGTCAATGGAATAGCACAGGCCGGAAAAGTCCCGCACGCGGGAAACTTCGGCGGCTTCGACCATGCCGTATTTCGCATGCTGGTTGATGATGTAGTCGATCGCCTCGCGCGTCAGGTCGCCGGAAATCTGAACCTGTCCACCGATCGGAATGCTCTGGCTACGCAGGCCGGCAGCCTCGGGCACGCGATAGAGGAAATCGACTGTTTGCTTGGTGGAATTCGCAACGAACATTTTCATGGATAGAGGCTCCTTTGCTAAGAAGGGTGCCGGGCGGACAGGGGTCACACCTGCCCGGCGAGATGCTAGCAGGGCGGAGAACCCCCGACCCCCGTCATTGCTGGTTTGGCGGCGGCTCGCTTGGCTTCGCGAGCGAGCCATTTTTCATGGTCAAGATTGCTTTTCCGGCTATTGCAAGGGCGGCAAAGCCACTGGAGATTTTCGATTGCATTTGATCCGCCGTTTACCAACGCGAGAATATGGTCCACGGTACGATTGTCTACTGTCAAATGGGTTCGACAATGCGGGTTTGCGCAAATGTGCCCCTGTTTTTCCAGCAAATCTATACGTTCGACCTCTGTGTGGTTTTGGTTGGCGCCGCGCTTTCTCGCCCTATAGACGTATTTCGCGGATTTAACTTTATCCGGGTTTTTCTTGCGCCAATTCCGTGCGCGTTCGCGGTGTGGCTCTGCATCGAGTGCGTATGCTTCACGCTTCGAATCAGATCGGTCTAGCCTCCGTAACTTCTCATATTCTAACCGATAAGCTTCAACTCGCTCTTTATTGCGCTGGCGCCAATCGGCAGCCTGTTGCGCACGCTTTACGGAATTCTTTACCCTACTTTTAACGTCAGATATCTTTGCCGATTCCGGATTTTTCTTTCGATAACGAGCAGATCTAGCGGCATTCTGCTCTTTTCTTGAACGCTGATAAGCCCCCGCGCAGATCTTGCATTTGTAGTGGTGACCTAGAGGCAACGATTTACATTTATGGAAGTCCTGCAATGGTTTTATGCACCCGCACGCCGAGCACGACCTTTCGGTAGGGGAGGCAGATTTGCACTTGCTGCTCCGCTTTTCGTCGCTTATTGCAAAATTAGCCATTTGATCCTACTGCCTAGGTTCGAGTGGTCAGAGTGCTGGTCTTGTTGAAGCAAGGCCAGCACTCGAAAACTACCACTCTAATGCAGCAAAACCAATGTGTTATTGGTATTGCATGCTAATCACAGAGACCGCTTCCGGTCTTACCCCCCATCCGCTGGTGATCCGCATTTCGGACAGCACGTCGATCGCGCCACCGGGCAGCGGCGTGGGGATTTCCCTCGGGGCAGCCATGTCGCAAAGCTGAAGGGTGCAGGCATCGAGGCCCGGCGCCAGCTTGGCGAACTCGTTGGTGTTCATCCGGCTGCCCTGGGGCTTCTCGACCTCGGGCATGACAATGATGATCGCGTCGTTGCCGCCGGCACCACGGCCGGTCAATGTATCATCGTACGCCCATGTGATTTCGTCGCCGTTCATTTCGGCAACGTCTTTCAGGACGCCGGCCGTGGACTGTGAACCGGCGCCTGGGCGCTGATACTGAACCAGTTGCACGATGTTCTGGTATTCCATCGCACCCAGCACGCGCTGCGGGCCAAGGATCGTGAACTTACGGCCGATGCCCAACTGGTTCGTGCGGGTCTTCGTCGCGGACAACTGCGACAGCAGGAAGAACGCCATCTGGCCGTTGTCGTAGGTCACAACCGTATCGTTGCCGTTGGTGTCGGGCGGCAAGTTCACGGCGGTCGCGCCGTTCGTGTTCAGCAAGCCTTCGCCGTTGGCGGGGTTGAAGCCATACAGCAGCGCGTTGCGGGCCAATTGGAAATGACCCTGGCGCATGCCGAGGCGCTGGGCTTCCACGATGGAAACGCCCCAACGGCCCATGGCCGCAGTGTCGTGATGATCGTATTCCGCGCGTACCCGCATTAGGTAGGTCGCGGTCGAGATCATCGAGTTTGCGATGCCGACCGATGGCAGCGCGTTATACGCGGACTGGCTCGCGGCCATCCGGGTGCGCACATCAATGCGCTTGATATAGGCGACAAGATCGCCCTCTCCGAGACGGACCAACGGTTCTCCGGTTGGCAAAAGGTCGAACGCGCCGGACGCCTGCGAATAGGGCAGGAGAAGTTCCGGCATCGTATAGTTGGGATTCAGCGTGATATAGGATGGCGCAATGTTGGCCATGGGGAAGGCTCCATCGAGAGGGACACGGCGTCATCACGACGCTGCACGGCTTGCCCAAGGCCGGTTGAGGGGCTACGGGGCCGAAGCCCCGCGCAAGCGATTAAATCAGGATCAGCGCCGTGGAACCGGAACGATTCCAAGTCGCGAACCCGGTGGACGGGGCATAAGATACGGTCATGCTGTTCCCGACCTGGACATCCAGGACGCGCACGTTCAGCGCACCGACGCCGTAGTTCAGCAGGATCGTCCCGCCGATCGTCCCGACCACGCCGGAAGCGGCCGGCAGCAGGAACGTGAAATGCTCATTGTCGGTGAACGTGTCGACGGTGAACGTGCCATTAACAACGGATGCGCCACCCGTGCCGGTATTGGTCGCGCCGCTGACGGTAATGACATCGCCGACCGCGCCGACAAGCGATGGTGCGGCCATGACGACCGCGACCTGGCCGCCGTTGGTGCTGCTCCATGTCATCGATGTCACGGATTCGGTGCCACCCGATGCCAGATAGGGTTGAAGCCGCTGGCTATTGAAGTCCCACGAAACCTGTTGCGTAATCAGCCCGGTTTGCAAGGAAATCAGCGACGGATCGCATGCCACCGCAATACGGGCCTGCGACCCCATGCGGTAGAAGTTGACGCTCATGCCGCTGCCAACGAGGGGAACCGGGCTCTGCGGGCTGTTGATCGCGGAATGGTTCTGGTCGAACACCGAGAATCCGGTCAACTGTCCGGCCGCCTGGGCCGTCAGAGTGGTGGCCCGGCCGATCTGGCCACCCAGCGCCGTCGTTCCAGCACTGGACGGAACCAGTTCGCTGATAGCAACGCCGCCCCACATCGGCAGGGTTTCGGTCGTAGCCAGGATTCCGCCGGCCAGCCAGTAACGATATGCCGGATCGTCCATCGCCTGCCCCTGAATGTAGCCGGACGAGTCGATGTTGAAGGAACCGCCTGCGGTAGAAGTCAGGACGGGGTTAAAAGAAACAGTCGCGACCATGAATGGTCTCCATCAAGAGGGAAAACGGCGTCTCACGACGCTGCGATGGCGAAGCGGTTAGCTCGCCTTGGTGTTAATGCCGATGAGACGGCGGGAGGGCCGTTTCATGCCGCCAATGAAAGTCCCGCGGCCGACGAAAGTCGTCATGCGCTGACCTGTGGACGGATCCACCTTGTTGATTTCGCGCAATGTTCCGAGTTCCACGTCGTCCGGGTTCCGGGCGGCAATGTCAGCGTCGGCATAGATTTTATGCTCGGCAACGGCCAATGCTTCCGGTGGCAGCTTCACCAGATCGACACCCTTCCAATCAGGCGAATGCTTCTGCAGCCCACGCGCCAACCGGGTGCGATAGGCCAACAAATTTTCGCCCTGCATCGGCGCCGGGGCGCGCGATCCCAGAGAGATGTAGGCGCCATCGGCACGGGCCTGGTGGTCGGCGAACGCGGCGCGTTCCTCTTCCGGCATGCCCTTGGCAGCGGCTTCCAGCGCGGCCAGGCGACGGCGCATGGCCTCGATGTCCACGCTATCCTTGCGGGCGGCTTCAGCATCGGCCTTGGCCTTTTCCTCGGCATCCTTCCGGCGGGCATCCATGCGGTCCTTGCGGTCCTTGCGCGCCTTGTCGGCGGCAACTTCCTTCGGTTCGCCCTTGCCTTCCAGTTCCTTGGCCTCGGCTTCTTCCTCGGCGTCATCCTTGGCGCAGGTTTCGGCGTCGGCCTTCTTCCACTCTTCGTGCTCGGCATCGCGGCGCGCGGCGGCATCGCGGCGGCTGGCGTCGGCCCGGTCGGCCTTTTCCTTTTCCTCGGCGTCCTTGCGCGCCTTGTCGGCCATTTCCATGGCGTCGAGGCGATTGGTGATGCTGTCCAAGTGGGTCAGCAACTTGTCCAACTTCTGCCCGGCGTCGGCGTCTGCCTTGGCCTTGTCTTCGGCGTCCTTGCGTGCCTTATCGGCCGCAGCCTGTTCCGCTTCGTTCATACTGTCGGCCTTTCCATTTTCGACATTAAGTAAATCATTCTGCACTCCTACTGGTGGGCCACCCTTATCCCAGACCCCTGCCGTTACGATGGCGATGTGATCGAGTAAGGAGGGTTTTCCTTCTATTAGGAGTTTGGTCCCGTCCGTTGTTTGAATCGTCTCGTTGACGGACGGGTCTGCGAAGGCAACGCCGGGCGATGTGGAGAATTGCTTCTCCGTCATCTCACGCACGGCGTCTTCGTCGTAGATTTTGGCAACGCCCCACAATTCCTGGCCTTGCACATATGGCAGGAACACGGTGCCGATGATGCGTTCACCGAATTCCTTGCTATCCAGCACGGACTTTTCGGGATGCACCCACAGGACCGGCAGGCCGTTCGCCCGCGCGATCATGTCGTCGTTGATATAAAGCGAGGCGTCCCGCCAGACGTATTCATCGTGCGCGGAACGGTACGAAAGCCCCGATCCTGAAATGCGGATGCACCAGAGCCAGACGTTCGCGTATTTCTGCGGGCTGGTCATGTCCCCGGCCGCCATGGCGCGGGCTATGCCGAGTTCGTCCAGGGGTTCGGGGCGGTCGGTTTCGGTCAAATCGTCCACCCCTGTCTAGTAGTGTCTGCACACGTCCGCACGCGGGCGCAAGTCAGCGCAAGTTGTCGCAAGGTATCGGTAAGAAAATTCTCGCGGTGGGCAATTTTTATCTTGTCACCAGATAGGGACGCGGCTAGATTCCAGTCACCAAGCCGATACGAGGTTCACATGATGGCTGATGAGCAAAAGGAACGATTGACCGTCCATATCCCGGCATCACTGAAACGCGAGGTCGAGCGGCGCGCTGATTCGGCGGGGCAATCGTTGTCTGTCTGGGTTGAGCGGACTTTGAACGTTTTTCTGGCTGATGTGAAAGGATAGCTATGTTCAAATCCACAAACAGAATGCGCCAAAAACGGATACGTTCGCTTTGTGACGCAATGAAGCAACTATCTGTTGGCGACCAAATCACCCACGACCAGATAGCCAAAATTGTTGGCCTAGTAGAATGCCCTAACGAAATGTTCCAGACCGCACACAAACTCGCAAATCGAGAATCCGGCTGCTATTTCGATAGCGTGCGAGGTATTGGTTACATCAAGCGGCCGGCTCAAGAGTGGGATGGCGTCGCCAACCGGTTCCGCGACCGAGCCCGCAAACAAGCGGCAACAGGCCGGAAATTCATTACAAATATCGTGGGCAAGACAAACGAGCTTTCCGCAGAGGAACAGCGTCGAGCTTCACGGGAAATCGGACTTATGCAGACGATCGAGGCGATGACCCGCCGATCGGCTGCTGGTCCGTAAAGAGTTACAGCACTCCACACCACAACACGGCACTACACGCCACTGCACTTCACTCCACACCACAACACACCCACACAGGAGAACGACTAATGAACATCACGAAAGCCGTTGTCACCCTTCGGTCAACCGCGCCCTACACCCAAAGCCGCAAGCACGATACCGAAAAGCTGGAGGGCGAGTCCGCGAACGCCCACGAAGAACGGACGTGGAAAGAGCGGATGCACGTCCGCATTATCAACAAAGGCAAACCGAGCGAGCGCCGCACCGTCGTTATGCCAGCGAGCGGCATGAACCAATCAATCGCGGCGGCGGCGAAATTTCTGAACAAAAAAATCGAGGGTCAGCGCAATTCGACATGGACCAAACATTTCGTCGCCGGGGTGGCTGTGCTGCAAGATATCGATCTGCAACTTGATCCCGACGATTGTATCCGCCGCACTATCAACGCCAACGCGGACGGTGTGCGGGGGTCCGGCAAGCGCGTTACCCGGCATTTCCCGCAGTTCATGGAGTGGGAAGCCACATTCGAAATTACGGTGCTTGATCCGCTGATTACCGAAGCGATCTTCACCGAAGTCTTAGAAGCTGCCGGTCTGTTTGTTGGCGTCGGCCAGCATCGACCGGAACAGCTAGGAACAAATGGGCGTTGGGAGGTCGTCAAGATCGACTGGCAAGACGCTCGCAAGGTTAAGCCGATGAAAAAAGCGGCTTAAAGCAGCACCCCACACCACGTCACGCCACAACACGTCACTTCACAACACCTCACGACACAACACAGCACTTACTATGCTGGAAGCCCGTCTCGGCGGGTTTCTAGGATAGCAAGGCTATCCCGCCACAGCACGTCACTTCACGCCACCACACGACACAGCACTACACTGCACCGCACGACACGCCACTGCACTCCACGACACAGCACGACACACCCATACAGGAGATTGCCATGACTTTACCCAATAATCTTGCGGCATCTGCGGAAGGGCTTACTCCACGCGAACTGGAGGCTTTATCATGATCCTCGCCATCTTCGGCGTCCTATTCGGAATCCTCGGCATCTTCACCATCGGGATCATCTTCGTCCCGCTGGCTGCGATCTGCGCGACGTTCGCCCTGGTCAGCGGCATCGTCAACGGGCGGTTTACAACGGTCCTGCTGGCGTTTTCCGGGGGCGTGCTGACCGTCGCCGGATGGTCGATGTCGCCCAGCCTGTGGGTGCTAACGGCGGCCTTGCTGGCGGGTAGTCGCTAAGCCGCCACCCTCACCCGTTCCAGTTCCGCCCGCCCCTTCTCCGTCACCATGCCGGCGGGTAGGGAGCGCAGAGAATAGAGATACCGATACGAACACCGACAAAACACTTCTTCACCCGGCGCGGTGATTTCATCCGTGTATCGGTGCCCATCCGCTTTCATCAATCCCCGCGCCATCGCCCAATTATTGCGGATGATGTAGATATGCTCATCACGTTCCTTGTGATCGCGGCGGAAATTGTAGTTGGCCTGGCGCCAATGCGAATGCCACTCAGCAGCGATTGCCCCGCCATCCACGGCGATGATGTTGTTCAGGTTGGCAACGAACTTATGCCCTTGATCCACGGCCACACGCCGCTCTTCAAAAGGCAGTTGTGCCAGCGCCTTGCGGACCGTGGTCTTGACCTCAACCTTGTCCGCCGCGTCAGTGCCGCCAGCCGGTATCGATGTCGCCCATCCCGAGAACCGCTGGGTCGTCTTCTCGATTGCCGCCGCCCGGTTCAGTTTTATCAACTCCCGGCTCGCCATCAATCGCCGGTCCAGTTCGGCCCGCAGCCGGGGCTTGACCTTCTCCAGCGTGAACCGCGCCACGCCCGGGTGATACTTGAGGATGCCGCCCCGCTCGATCTGGCGCTGGTAGATGCCACGGAACGTCGCCGCCAGTTGTGCTTCCAGAACGTGCGCGGGGGTCATGGAGGCATATGCGGCGGAGCGGATCTGCTGAATCCAGAACTGCACCCGTTCGGCGCTGTCGAAACCGTTCTCCGTCAGGTCGGCAACTGCCATGGTGATCGTGCGGTAGAAACTGCTGCCCTGCGGATAGACGCCGATGTCATTTGGGGCCATGGACTAAAGACCAGAGGATGGATAAGTGCTCTCTAGTTCCAGAAGTTTTTGAGCCGCCTTTTCTGCGCTAGCTATGTCTGGGGCGCCCTTTTCCACCCTTATACTTTTATGGACATCCGTCCCGCCGCCATAACTGCGGTGATTCGAGACGCGGACATTGAAATTTCCCATTGAAGGAAAGCTCCCATGTTCACGAACGTAAATCCCCCGCCCTTTTTTCGATATTTTGAAATCGTTCTGGTCTGGCTTGGTAAACGTCAGGTATGTCGATGGCGATATCGCGCTCATATTTGCCCTGGTCAACTTCAACCCAGACGCCTCAATCTTCTCCGCCGCCGAATATGCTGCACGGAAGACTTTATGAAAATCTTCCGGTGCTGATTTTTGCGGTGGGTGCAACCCAACAGAAGAAAACCTCCCGTAATCATTGCGCGGATGATCTGACTCGCTGAATTCCGCGTCTGCTCTTCTCATCGACACATTATCAATCCGAGCGTCCAGAATTGCGACCTTGTCCAGAATACGATCGAGCTTCGAAAGATCAACCCCCATGCGAATTTCCTCCAACCGGCTCCAAATACACCTGCCCCAATCCCTCACACGCCTTGCACTGCACAAACGCACGGTTGGCGAAGTCTCCCCGTTGAAGGAACCCCATGCCGGCGCATGCGGCGCACGGGCGAAAGGCATTCTTTGCGGGAGCGCGCAGGGGTTGGCGCCCCTGAAAATTGGTCATTTACGCCTCCGCGCTAGCTTCACAAGGTCCGCGACGGTCGCGCTATCTTGCGCGGCGAACGGCTTACCGGCAGTCGGTTCAACGGCTGCCTGCGGCGGCTCGTAGGCGGCCAGCGCCTCGATATCCAACGCCAACGGCGAACTGAACAGCATCGATAAAGCGTTGAAATTATCAGCCGCCCATTCGATCAGCCGCCCCTTGTTGTCTGGGTCCATCTGCGGCAACAGAACTTCAACCATGGCGATGACCGCTTTGAGGCGAACGTCTTCCCCTTTTGCCTTTTCCGAATCCGGTTCAGTTAGCAGCGACGGCCACTTTGCCTCGAAACTTTCGACCCATTCATAGAACGCATCGTTATACGACCGGCCTCCGTATTCCTCGGGAAATTCGGCCTGGATCGTCTTGTAGAATTCCTCATTCCACGCACGATATTGCACGATCTGGTCGAAATAGTCGTATGCCGGCCGCATTTCCTCACGAAAGCGATCGATGTAGCGAGCAACCGCCTTGGCGTCTTCGGTGCCCTCGCCAAAGCCTTCCGCGAACGTTTCCTCGTTGACAAGGATCGCGGGCATATTAGCGCCGGCGGCAATGTTGTTGAGGATGTTCTTGCGGCTTTCGGCCATCGCCTGGTTGACGTTTTGCAGGTCCAAGGTCTCGATCGACTCTTCCAACGTGATCCCGATCACGTTGTCGGTCTTGGCCTCTTTCAACAGCGACCGCTTAATACCGGCCAGCACCTGTTGCATCTGGTTCACGATGGCACCCGGCGACTTCATCTTCGCGACAATCAGCCCGGCTTTGCGCGCGACCATCGCGTCTGTGACCATCGTTTCGATGAACGAGCGCAGCGGGTAAAGCGTGCGCTGATAGACCGACCGGCCGACGTAGCCGAAAGACGAAACGGTGTAGCCTAGATAGATCGGTTCCTCGTTCAACTTCACCACCACGCGGGACCGGTGATAGACTTGGCCCGCGACGGAGACGTTGCCTGTGGTCTTGAGGAAGTCCATCGCGTTCGGGTTAAGGTTCAGGACCAATGATCCCGCCGTGTTGAGCGGATCGAACACGTTGAAACTGATATCCGCTTTCGCCAATTTGGCCGGGTCTAGCGGCGTGTCCGACGCTTCCCCGTCAACCACCAGTGCGATCGAGGCAATGCCGTAGATCCGCGACAGCCGCATTAGGTTGAAAATGTGCTTGTCAGCACCGATCTTGGCCCATTCGTCCAAGAATGCCTTTTTGACTCGTTCCTCGGGGCCGCGCGATACCGCGATCTCCCGGGCCTGCGATTGCGCCATGGCGATCGGAGCCTCAACCAGTTTGGCGCCTAGCGGATGAAACTCATATATGGTTTTGCATAAATAATAACCGGGCGGGTCGCCTGGCTTTATCGTGTCCGCGGTCATCATGTCGGACAGGCTGCCGCCCAAGCCGGCGCCGTTGCTTAGGGACAATTCAGCCATGGTTGCCCCCTCACCTTATCGCGAATCCGCGCAATTCCAGTTGCATACCGCCGCCGACTGGCGCGTGATGTGCGCCATGCACGGTTTCCAGGTCATCGTCATCCCGGCCGCCCTGATCGCCGCCGTCATTTGCTTTCAATCCGCCCGCACGCTGGCGATGGTCGGGTTCGTCGCCTTAGTGATCTGGTCTCTGGCCTAAGTGACGCCGTTGCTATCGCCCAGTGCGATCGCGACCGCATACGTGAAAGTGTCTAGCAAATCGTCCGCGCGCTTCGCCGCGTCCTTGTCACCAACCCGGAAGCCATAGACCTGGGCGAGCATGTGATTGCGCGATGTGCCCTTAAATACGGTCTGCTTCTCGAACGCATACCGCGACCATTTCACCTTGCCCTGGAACACCGCGCCGCTGGCGTTGATCGCGCGGGCATCCTTGCCGGCACTCGTCAAGCCTTGCGGCAGGGCCTGGGCAGGCAAGCCGCGCATGGCACACTGTTGGAGCAGGATCGATCCTGACTGTGCATCCTCGATATAGGCCCCGTTCGATCCGAACCGGGCCCGGCATTCGCGAGCGAGGTCTTCCAATCGTTTCAGCACTGTGGGAATCCACGTTTCCAGCATCGCCCCGTCGATCTGGATGACATCCCAATCCAAACACACCAAAGGATGGCCGACGAACTGGGAAGACGCCCAATAACTGACCGCTGTCCCGTCGTTGCCGCTGCCTGTCTTAACCGCGGTATCGATGACGGCAAACACGCGATCGCACACGGCAGGGTAGGGAACGGGCTGGCCGTCCTGCAAAAGCCATTCCTCTAGGAAGAAGGCATCCCCGGAAAAGTCCACGAATTCCGCTAAATACTCCTGTTTGAATATCATCGGGTGGACTTCCCGACGCTTTTCATCGAGATATTCCGGCTTGACTAGCGGGTTTACGCTGGACGGCGCGTAATGCTGTTTAAACTTCCGCTCAGGATTATTGCATATCTCATAGAAAAAGTTCGTCGGATCGTTGCCATTCGGTGTCGAGAATACCCATACGACCGGGTTGGGACGAGTGGCCATCGTCGGCTCAATCGACTTTGACCAAATGTTCTGCATCTGGACCGGCTTGGTAAACGCCGCCTCGTCAACCAGCACGTCGTCATATTCACGGCCGCGACCGGCGAGTTCGTTGTCGATCAACGACCAAAAATCAATCTGGCCGCCATTCGATAGCCGGATGATGCCTGCTGTTTTGCTGGCCTCGGTTTTCAGCGGCGCCAGCGCGGACAGGATCTCAACATAGGGCTCTGACCATTGCTTATGCTCAGGGGTGAATAATCCGACCTTGCGCCCCCGCGCCCCGCTGTTGATCGCAATCCCCTCCATCATCTTGGTCTTGCCGAACCGGCGTCCACACCGCACCGCGTTGCGATCCGACCGATTGCGGTACACCTCGACTTGTCCCGCGTGGAACGTGGGCATCGTAATGGTTATGTTCGGCATCAGGCGTTGATCCAGCCCGCCACCTGTTGCCCATAGCTGGTTAGCGTCTGGCCGCCGTCAGGGGTCAAAATGTCCCATACCGCCTGAGAATTCCAGTTCCATGCGGCACATCCGACCCCGGATTGCTGAACCGCGATACAGGTCTGAGTGCCGCCTGGATCAAGGTTCTGATCGTCCGTCGATATGCCGTATTCGCCTATGATTACCGGAACCGTACCGTCGCCGCTCGGGATCGTTTGGCATTGTTGGATATAGCCCGCGACCATGCCATTCAAAAACGTCTGGCTGGTCGAATAGCTGTTTGTCCCGTTTGATGCGTTGAAGTCCGGCAGGCCGTTGTAAATGTGCAGATCCCAGATGATGTTCGTCAGGTTGGCATATTCGGACGAGATCAACCCGTGGCCGGCGCCAAGCACCAGAATCCCCGTACTGTAATCGCCTAGCACTTCCATCATAATCGGGCTGTTGTTGCCCGCTCCCCGTATCGCATTGTAATTCGAAACTTGCTCAGCCGACAAAGTTGACCCGGGTCCGCTTGGCTCGTTCAGGGTTCCGAACCAGACATACGGATTGCTGGCAAACGCGGCGGCCAGGCTCGCGAACCAATTATCTTCGCTGGTCAATGCCGAACCGCTCAATGGCGGCACACCGCCGCCGGCGCGGTGATGGACATCGACCAGCCCGAAATTGTCACCCCGGTCAGAGGGATCGAGGCGCCCCCATCAATGCGATACGTCAACGCCGGAACCGTCGCGAAATCGGTCAGCGTCCCCGTGAAAGTAAACGGAGATCCCGCAATCGCTCCCGTCGGAACATTGCTGACGATGCTGGCCACACCCGTAACCGTGAACAGGTTCGACTGGACGATGGCGCCCGTGTAAGGGTCTTTAACCGAAACTGTATGCGTTCCGGCCGGAAGGCCCGGGTGGATAAACGAGAACGCGACCTGTTTAAGATCAACCGGGGCAGTGCTGATCGGAATCAACGCGCCGCTGTCATCCTCATACGATAGCTGCTCGTTCCACGTGGCGGACGAAAGCGCGTACGTGCCCGCGATCGCGAACGGGGTGTTCGCGGTCTGCGTGCCGATCGTTCCGATAACGATGGTTGCAGTGGGTGAGGGCACCGTAAGTCCTTAGTCCAGCATCAGAATAATGATCATCGCGAACCCGAATGCTGCGATGACCCAGGGGAGGTTAGCCATCAGACCTTTGACGCTCCTGAATCTTGCACCGGAACGCATCGACCCGCGCACACCCGGCTGCGAACTCGTCGCGGATCATCGCGGCCTGGTTCTCCGCCGACATAGCCGCACGGATTACTTCGTCTTCGCGCGTCCAGCGGATCGGGCGGTCGGTCATTCGGGCAGCCCACCGATGATCGTGATGGTGTTGCCAGCGTCTTTGTCTTCGTCTGCTGCCGGTCGCGCCTCGGACCATCGGCCTCGCGTCTTCATCCAGAAGATCGCAGCCGCGACGTTGCCGCCTTTGGTCGCCATGTTAAACAGCGATTGCGCCACCCGCGCGTTCGCGGACGGCAAGCCAGTATCGAGTTCGGCGCGAAAATACTTGTGAAGCGTCGGCAGGGTAATGTTCAGAATGCCGCAGATTTCTGACTGCGTGATGCCGATCGCGGTCAGCATCGAAACCATCTTTCGGTTTTCGTCAGTCGGTTCGTATCGGCGCTTCAGTTTGCGAGTGCTCTTTGCCGTCGCGGCCATCGGTTATTTCGGCATCTTCCGGCCGTATGCGCGCTCAACCTCATGGGATGGACGAAGGTCACGGCTCATTTGGTTGGCTGTCTGGCGTTCACTCATTGATGGCGGCGGGGCGTGCCTCACCGTTGGCCTCGATGACCCGGAACCAAACTTTCCGTCTTCAGCGCGTGGATGCTTTGTCTCAGCCCACGCGTCCACGCGGGCGGCAACTTTCGCCACGCTGTCGGCCACGGCTTCCAGCTTCTTTGGGTCAAGAACCATTGGGTGCCTCTTTCATGCGATCCGCCGCGATGTCCGCGAACGTCCGGCCGTCGCCCTCAAGCGTGGCGGCCTGGCCGGTGAATAATTGCCATCGGGCGACAGCAATGTCGACGTAAGCAGGGTTCAGTTCGATCGCGTGGACGCTGCGGCCCGTCATCTCACCCGCGATTATCGTGGTGCCGGAACCGGAGAACGGCTCGTAAACAGCTTGACCAGGCGAGGAATTGTTCTCGATCGGGCGCTTCATGCACTCGACCGGCTTTTGCGTGCTGTGGCCGGTTTCGGATTTTGCCGGCTTGGGGATCTGCCAAAGGGTGGTTTGCTTGCGGTCGCCATGCCAGTGGCCCTTTGCTTTATCGCGAACGGCATACCAACATGGTTCATGTTGCCAATGATAGTCGCTGCGACCAATCGCGAAATTACTTTTGCTCCAGATTATCAGGCTTCGTAAGCCGAAGCCTGATGCAATCAAACTTTCCGCGACTTCATGACTATGGAGGCTCGCACACCAAACGTAAGATACATCTCCAGGAAACAACGCCCAGGCTTCGCGCCAATCTGCGCGGTCGTCGTTCATAACGGCGCCTACGGCTCGCCCACCGATGGGCGAGCCGTTCGATCTGACTCTTTCGTTCCGCCAATTCGCATCGTAAACGACCCCATACGGCGGGTCCGTCACCATCAGATGCGGCTTAACCCCGTTCAGAACCCGCTCAACAGTCGCGGCGTCAGTAGAGTCCCCACAGATAATCCGGTGCTTTCCCAGCAACCAGACGTCGCCCAGCGCCGATACCGGGGTGGCCGGCTCTTCCGGAATATCGTCCGGGTCCGTCAGTCCCTCGTTCTGATCCGCCAGCAGAGCAGCGATCTCATCGCTACCGAAGCCGGTCAGCGCCAGATCAAACCCATCTGCCTTCAGTTCGCCAAGCTCGATCGCGAGCAGATCATTATTCCAGCCCGCATTCATCGCTAGCTTATTATCGGCCAGGATATATGCCTTGCGCTGCGCCTTCGACAGATGCGCCAGTTCGATGACCGGAACCTCAGTCATCCCCAACTTGCGCGCGGCCAGCACACGACCATGCCCGGCAATAATCCCATGATCGCCGTCAATCAGGACCGGATTGGTGAATCCAAACTCCCGGATCGATGCTGCAATTTGCGCGACCTGAGTATCAGAATGGGTACGTGCATTATTCGCATACGGAATAAGTTTTTCAACAAATTCAACGCGATATGGGAGCATTTTCCCTTTTGTTAGGCTAAATTCCTTCACGCTATCACCAGCACATCTTCGATCTTCAAAATCAGTTCCGTGGGCCGTCCGAACATCATCGAGATCACCTTGACATGCCGGCGGTCGGACCACGTCACCACGCACTCGAACCCGGCGACCGGGCCACGGATAATGCGGATGGTCTGACCGGGCGGAATGGTGCTGAACGCCGAAGCCTTCGCCACACGGTTCGGCAGGCGGCCGACGAGGTCTTCCATCATGCCGACAGGCAGCGGTGACGGATCGCCGAGGATTTCCAGGACGGCCGGCATGTGCAGTATCTGCTGCCAGAAGTCGCGGCGCCGATCGAAGTGGATGAACATATGCCCGGGGAGCCACGCGCGCTCGGTGGGGGGGCGCCGGCGCTGGCGATGCTCAAAAGTCAGGTGGTGATACGGAAGCCGCGTCTGGTCCAGCAGCCGGCGGAGTAGCCGTTCCTTGCCGGTGATGAAGCGCATCACGAACCATTCCGGCTCGCGTTCCGCGCCTGGGCGGATGGCGGTGACGAATTCGGGGGAATAATTCACCCCCATAGACCTCGACGCCGAGATTGTCGGATTGTTCTGCGCGATAGCAGGGCCACTTGCCCCGTCGATTCCCGCCTCTATCCCGTCCGCCTCAACTCCGTCCAGCCTTTTGGGCTGCGGCATCTCCGAATGGGACTTCAACGACGAACCGCGAATGTCGGTCATAATCACAGAAGCGTGTCCTTTTGGCATTAGTGAATCGCGCGTCGCAAGACTTTTTTGTTGGTCCGGGAATTATTTTACATTCGCGTCTTCCATGCGTTGAACATCCGCCGCAATGCGTAGGTTCGAAGGATCGAGACGACGGTGAAACTGGCGCCGATCGCCATGTTTTGCCCGAGGGTTTCGTGGATGCCGAACCACGGGAAGATCAGGACCTGGGCGCCGATCGCGACGACGTATCCGATGGCGACGTTGGCCAGGGTTTCCAGAATGGAGTGAAGGCGGGGCTGGCTCACGACCGATCGCCCCCGCGCGCGGGCCACGACCAAGCCACAACGGCGCCGTCCGGTATGGCTGGTAGGGTAGGCGCGGGAAACGCCATACCGCCCTGTAGAGCCGCCACAAGGGTTTGCCGCTGCGTGACCGTCAGAACCCCCGCGGCGATGTAGCCACAGACCTCGGCGACGGCATCGGCCTGGCGGTCGGCTGGGGTGGGTGGCCAGCCACGGTTCATCGAACCCGAGAGTCGGGGTTGGCTCATGGCGCGTCCTTCACGGCTCGGAGGTGGTGCAGGGCGGCGATGGTGTCGCCCCAGGCCAGCGATGCCTTGGCTTTGGCGATGGCGGCTTCCAGGGCTTCGACACGGGCGGCGAGGGCGGTGTCCCAACGTCCCTTTGATCCACGAATTTGATTGGCTTCGTCCCGCGCTTTTATGGCGGCGATGATGACCGAAATGGGGGGAGTATGGCCGGCGGCTACCACCGCACCACCTCTACCGCTACTTCCTGTACCTTTTTGCCAGCACCCTCTATACCCCCTTTCCCTATTATCTCTCTCTTAGGTAGTAGAGGTAGTAGAGGAGGTAACAGGTAGGTATCTGCTACAATTTTTCGGATACCACGTTTTCTACCACAGGGGTAAAACGGTAGTAGATTACGAAATTGGAATGAATAATGGGCGTTCATGGTTACGACCTTCAGAAGTCAAAATCGCCGTTTTCGGGGGTTGTGGTATCCTCCGGTAGTAGCCGCCATACGCGCTTGGACTTGCCGTATTGCTTGGTCACGGCACGGGTCCAGCCGAGCACCCGCAGTGTCGCTCCGACGCGCATATCCGCCGCCCGTGTCATTTTTTCCGCCGACATGCCGAGAGCGTGGCTCAACACGTCAGCGGAAGTGGTTTCGCTTCGACTGATCAGCCACTCGCGTATCTTCTCTTGCCAAACGTCCTCTGCCATTCTCTCTGCGGTGGCGTCGGTGGCCTGGGCACGGGTGTTCTCATCATCAAGCCATATTGGCTCCCCGGCTTCCTCCCGGACGACGGCCTCCGCCCAAAGTTGGTCGCGGTTCAAAGCCACCCATTCCGGGTCGGCCGCGCGACATTTGACCGGCCATATGCGGCGATTACCCGTGCTATCGCGAAGGTAGTCGTCGCTGTTAGTTGTCCCGATCGCGATCCCTTGCCGAGGCCGCTCTATGTAGTTCTTCCCGTAAGGTGGCCGGAAACGATCCACGGCACGCGACAAGAACGCCTTGATCGTCTCTACTTCGGTGCGGATAAGGTGCTCGATTTCCGCGAACTCCAGTATCCAGACCCCTACCAGGGCCATGGCTGCGTCCTTGCTTGTCAAGTCCGAAGGGATAGCGTCCGAAAACCAGCTATCCCCCGTCAGGGCACGGAGGGCGCGGCTTTTACCGATGCCTTGCGCACCCTCCAGCACAAGCATCTGATCGAATTTGCAGCCCGGTTGCATCACACGGCGAACGGCGGCGATCAGAACCTTGGCGCCGGCCGCGCGGTGAAAAGCTGTCGGCTCACAATCGAATGCGGCCATCAGCCAATTGTTGATCCGAGGCTTACGATCCCAAACGAGACTTTTCAGCCACGCCCTAACCGGATGAAACTGGCGCACCGTAGCCTCGGTGATCATTGCGTTTTCTGTGGTTTCCCGCGCTATCGATGGCGACCACACCCGTTGCAAATAAGCATGAATCAACGTCACGTCAGCGGTTTCCCACTGTCGTGGGTAAGGTCCGGGCAATGGTGGCGATCCTTCCTCGGACACCGGGGCTGCGCGCATAAGCAGTGGCTGGTGGGTGAAAGCATCGTAGGCAAGCATGTTCGCCAGTGCCGGGTCATTTGCGAGGATCATCATCACGTTGGAGACTGTCGGGAGAATGCCCTTTTCCCCGCGCAAGAGCCGGCTCAACCACGGCGACGGCTCAACGAGCCGGATGACATGGCCGCTCATCGTGTCATCCATTGGCGCGTCTCCGCCGGACTGCGCCGACCTGAATTGATACCCGACCGGATCGTCGCCTGAATTTCGGCATGATCCAGTCCAATCTGCCTTGCCGCGCTGTACAACGCGGATGTTGCTTCGTCTTCGCCTAGAAGTCCGGCGGAAACCATGCGTCCGACCTGATAGGCCCGACGGTTAAGGATGTCGTTTCTCTGACCTTCCTTGGCGTCAAGAACGGCCATTGCTGCGCGGTACAATCGTCGCCGCGCTTGGTCGGTAGTGTCGATGGGCGCCGTAGCGTAGGACGGTTCTGGCGGCGGCTCGACCAACTTGAGGAGCCACGCTGGCGCCAGCGGCGGGTTGACCTCCCAAGGAGGGGTGATCCACTGATATGGCTTGCGTGTGACCGTGTGGATCGACGGCGGGATGGTGATTGAAAGCATGCCCCTGCGGGGATCAATGCCCGGTGCCGGAACGCCCGTTTTGCCGATGATCTTCTCGCCGTTGTGGGCGAAAAACAGACCGTATCCGCCACCGCCTGAACGAGTCATAGGCTTTGGTGGGAGTGGCCCGTGTTCGGCGGTAAGCGCGCGCATGGCAGCGATACCGTCTGCCGCGTGAGTGTCGCCGGCGGCGTCCACGTCGAGGCCCCATAACCGGGATGGACCGAATAACAGGCGCCAATTCGCGCGCGGGTATTCCTTTGCCCATCGTGCTAGTTGATTGAGATCGCATGTTGCCGCGAGATGGGCGCCCTTGAATGCCCCGGCCTTCGACGTGGATGATGCGGGAAAGACATGCCAGCCCAGCAGCGCGACGGCCTCTATGGCAGCCGGGATCATGTTCGTTCTCCCAAAATATGTGCCGCGATTGCGATGACCTCAAGCGATGCGCGATCGGGGCCAGCCATAGCGGCGATGTGGCATACGATGCGCTGCTGGATTGTCAGGTCGTCGTGGTCGAGTAGGACGATCGCGCATTCCCAGGCCCTGCCGTTCATAGGGCCACCTCAACCGGATCACCCGGCAGCGCCACCCATTCGGGAACATGGATCACCGACACCGCGACCTGATAACCGCCCTCGGCCTTGACCCCAGTCAGGCGGTACACATACCCCGATCGACTGGTCAGCCGGGCCGTCACGCCGTCACCATCGCGGGTTAGAAGGCCAGCCATCATGGGTTCATCTGGTGCTTGCGCGTCTGTGACCTGGGTTGGACCGGTCCCGCGTTTTCGACCCGATACGCAGGACCAGCACCGCGTTCCGTCCATTTCCGCCGCGAGCATCCCGATTGGTTCACCGCACCCGGGACATGGCTTGGTGCAATCATGGTTGCACGCCGGCGGGGGATGGATTCGCATACAGGACGGGCACACGTCGCCGAGCATCGCGATGACGCGGGCCATCAGTAGCGCACCCGCTGCTGGCGAGCGACTGAACGGGCGATGGCGGCGGAGGATGGCTTGGAGGAACGTGGCTTGGCGACCTTGCGGGGCTTGGTTGCCTTGAGCGCGGCGACCCGATCCAACGCGGCCAGACGTTCGCCCATCTCGACCAGGATATTCCGCGCGTTGGGATGCAATCGGAACCCGGCCTTGACCACCAACTCGAAAAACTCAGGCAGGGTCCAGGCGCATCCGGTCGGGATACCGCGCTCGGTCAGCAGCCGCATGGTTGTTTCTTGACCCGACGTGGGTTTGTTATGGCCGCGCTTCAGTTCGAACTGAGCGTAGATTCCCGTTTCCCGCTGGTAGATATACCAGTCCAGGTGCGCCGGCTTGATGCCCATGGCCTTCTGCCGCTGGCGCCATGCCATCTGGGCCTGCTCGGACTTACCGATCGCGGCGCCGGAATGATCGACGGCGGTGTGGTAAAAGTCGCCGACCAGTATCCGGTCCAGGAGGGCATCGACTATGTGGGATAGGCGGTGTTCGGGCTGGTCCATCACTCACCTCCCGCCGAAACATGGTCAAGAATGAAACAAGCGATATGCCGCCCTGTTCCTTTTCCTTCCGTGCCATCCTCAGTCGCCAGCCAGCGGACATCCTTCAAATTACGAACGACTGCCCCCGCTTCGAGAAGCATCAGGAGCCACTTGTCCACCGGATACACCAGAACAACACGCTTGCCCTGTTTATGCTCGGCAATGGCCTTGCGGACCCAGGCAGTCGGACCTTTCTTCTTGCCTTCGTGAATGATCGAACCGAA
>JAEHJW020000654.1_pt1 | contig 21877 bp, 36 predicted proteins | sample 9271431 | NCBI WGS metagenome assembly JAEHJW02 | reverse complement strand
CACAAGAGTATGTCAAGGATATTAGTTCTCATCTCCAAGAAAATCAAATTGTAAATGTGAAAGTCTTATCGATTGATCCCAATGGCAAAATAGGTCTTTCAATAAAGAAAGCTAGTGAACAAAAGCCAGCTGTGGTTACTGTAAGGCCTGTGGTTGAGGTCGAATGGAATAATAGTAGAAATTTTATCATCCTTATTTTTTCTTTGAGATTCATTAATTATTTTTATATTTCTATTTTTGAGTACTGGGTCAACTTTAATTAAGTTTTCCAAGCTATTAGCATCAGCACCATTAAAAGTGTTTTTCTCTATATACACATGCGTTATATCTGGAAACTCTTTTAATAAATCAATCATATGTTTTATATATTTATCAAAATCAGTACGAGCATTAATTTTTGCAAGTTCTGCTTTCCTAGCATACTTTAAATTATTATCAGCCTGGCTACCAACCAAGTAAGCCGAGTAATCCGACTTTGTTCCAGAAGTACTTGCAGGATCCACACAAAGCATAGTCTTTATGAATTTATGAGTTTCAATTATATTACGAGCTTCTGTTGCAACAGTTTTAAACCATTTCTCACCTATACTATCAACATCACCCTGCACTTCTTGTTTGAAACTTGAAGGATTCTCATAGTAACTCATAGCCATATCTAAACAATCCCAAAACTCTGACCATAACATTGGAAATTTCATCTCAGTTTCATTTTGCCAGTAAAATTCCTTTGCATCCTCCAGGTGATTTTCATTTTTAAAGTTAAATAATAATGTTTTAAACTTTTTCCATAGTCCAGTCTCAAAATGATTATCCAGGCCATTAATCTTTTCATTTTTTTCATTTACAAAATCATCAATTAGCACACCTTTTTTATTCTTAAATTTCCATGTTGGCTGCTTAATTAGCCTAGAGTAAAAACATTCTTTATGCTGCAGCGTTCCAACTGCAATAAAAGTGGTACCCTTTTTAATTTTTTTACCTGCACGATACAAAGCCTTTTGACTAGCATACTTAACATCATCAGAAAATCTTTTCCACTTTTTTAATCGAGCCTCTTCAGTTCTTACATCATCCTCTGACTGATAATCATCGAGAATTATTAAATCCGGTCTACAATTATCATATTTTCTACCACGCATTGGAGAACTTGAAGAAATAGCCTCTAAAAAAGATACATTCGTAAACTCTAACTGTGTAGAATTACAAATGTATCTTTTATCTTTATCATCAAGCAGCTTTCCAAAAGCTTTTTCAATATATTCATTTTCTAAGAATGTATTCTTTATATCTTTTATGAATTTCTCAGCTGTACTACCTATATCAGAGCAAATCAAAGTATATTTTTTAAATTCATAACAATGCGACCATATTGTTGTGGCATAAGTACCAAAAGCACTCTTTCCAGTACCACGAGGTAATATTCTCCCTATTTGGTCAGGTCCGTCACCGATTATACTACTCTCTATGTCAGTCCATAATTCTTGATGAACTTCTGCTATAGGAGCTGCAGCATTATCTTCTTTAACCAGAAATACATCCTGGAGAAAATACATACAGAAAAATTCTAGTGACCTTTTTCCCACACTCCAGGCAAGTCCATGGTAATCAAATAAGTGATCCTTATGTTGATGCATCAAATCACGTGCTTTTTCAGGACCATATAATTTTTTTAAGTATTTATATAATAACTGCCTATTAACCTTATTTTCATCCACTTTTATATCGTCCAATTAAACCACCTTCTCTGAGTCACAAAATTCTTATTTGTAGGGCCTATAGTATTTATAATCCCTTTTTCTTCTTCTGTTAGTATTAAAAAAATTATTTAATAATTTACATATAAACTGATTCATGCTATCTCCTTTGCTCCATTGCTCCACGCTTATTTCTTCTATAGGTATGCTCACTCATACATTCTTTTAGACTATCAGTAATTTTCTGCTTTTTAATGTGCTTACATCCACAGTAAGGACACGCTAGATATTTATCTTTTACCATTTTCTCTATTTCCTCTGTAAGTAGCACTAATTGATTTTTACACCTTTTGCAATTATAACTTGTATATATACCAAGCATATCCTCACTCCTTACACATTGTTATTTTATTTAGAGTAACCTACTCTTTATCAGTCACATCATGTACTTATAAATCCGCATCTGGGGCAATGACCATTTTCAAGTTCAGCTCCACAATTAGGGCACATATTATCACCTCAACCTAAAAAAAATTTACAGAAAATCTGTAGCCCAAAACCGGGCACTCACTAAATCACCAAAATAGAAGGGTACCCCTACCGTTATTAGATCCGTATGTAGCACCCATATAACATCAAAAACCATTCCATATAATAAAACTTATATTGAATGGTTTACGTATTATTGGTCCTTTAAATTCAATAATGTCGTGAAATAACCAATTTCGCGACATTATATTGACCATTCCAATGGGTTTGTGGGCACTCGCCACCCAATCAGTGGCATTTAGCCCCTATATGTTCATAGTTTATTCATATTCTCACTCATTATCAAGTTCAGCCATCTCTGCATCCAGTACATCTACAGATACATTATCCTTACTATCTCTGCCATCATCTACCGTGACCTTAGTTGTATTTGGCATAGTCTTATTCAATAGAGCTAGCCTAGCATCTAACTCAATCTTCTTATTGGTTGTACTGTCTGCTAACTTAATTAATTTCATGGCATTCTTGGGAGCATAAGAGGTGATTATCCTTATTGTAGAAGATATAAGTTCTTGTCCACACCTGTTCACCTCAGCTATATACTCTTCCATTTTTATCCACTTATAATAGGTAGTTCTACTAATACCCACTTTCTCAGCAATCTCAGTAACATCCATTCCTTGAAAACCTAACTCAATACACTTTAACTGCCTTTCATCTAACATACAATCACCTCCTATATAGTTAACACATAATAAAAAAAGCACTAGGCTGTAAACCGGTGCTCTTGTTCTTTAATAATTCTAACTAATACCACTATATCACATTCTATACCCTCATTACTGCAGACTTTTATTAATCCTTAATCCTCTTTGATATGCAAATATTTCTCTTGCTTGTTTTAGCCAAGTATATATACTTCTCTCTGAAGCTGGTATTTCATGACTAGCTATGATAACTCTATTTTTAATATCTCCTGCTAAGAGATCTTTATCAGTATCTTTGAAATATACAATTTCTATTGCTTTTATTATATAATATTTATACCTTGCTTCTAATTCAGCTAACACCTTATCTACAGATTCCATATCTAAAATTTCAGATATTCTTTCATTTACTGCCATCTCTGCTTTAATAAGTGCTTGCTCTGTTGGATTAGAAATTCCATCTTTAACTTTAGTTTCTCTCTTCTTTATTTCATCTAATGCTTCAATGTATATCTTTTGCTTAAATTTTTCAGCTGACATACCATTTTGTGCATAGAATCTAAATGCAGCTGTTGCATAATCTCTTAGGTAATCTTTCAAGCTATCCCTCCTTAGTGCTATGTTAATTTTTCAATGCATTCTTCCACCTTTTTCTTTTCTGCTTCTAATTTAGCTTTAAGAGCCCACTTTTTATCCCAAATAGCCTTTTTTATATCTATATTAATTTGATCAATTCTACCTTGGTACATATCTTTATAGTTTATTTTCATAGAAATCTCCTTAAATTTTAATGATTTTAATTGCGTGTGTTACACTTTTGAAAATGCTCTCTAACCTTTGATATTACTAGCTTTGATGGCATTTTACTGCTTTTATGCTTGTTACACTTTTTTGAGTGCTAAAAAACCCTTCTAAGCCTTGGTATATCCTAGCTTTGTAAGTATACGTTAAAATGGTTACACTTTTTAAAAACACCATATGCGCATATATTTATAAATATATAATATATTATTTATCTCTCTTATATATATATAATATATATTAATACTGTAATACTGTAACAATATATATATAAGAGAGTACAAAGTCGCATATATCCTAACTTTGAAGTGGTTACACTTTTTTTGAAAAACCGTAACTTTGGTGTAACTCTCATTGAAAAGTGTAACTTTCAATAATTCTCGAATTGCGAATTACCTAACTGCTGTTTTATTTGCCTTTACTCCGATAGCCTTTAGCTGATGCCTAAGTTGGTTGATTCTAATCCTCATTAATTGTTCTGAGGTATCTTCCTCTTTGCTCCATGGGGCTAACCCATTGTTCAACCTCATCTCTAACCTTTTACAACATCTTTCTCCACATACCCTATAATCACTACCAATTCTAGAACTTCCCATTATTCCACCATTTATTTTTCCACACACATCACAGGGTGGATGATTAGGTATACCCATTGCTCTATTCATCTCATATTTATCTAACATGTTTTCCTCCTTATATTGTTGCGTATTAATATTAAGATACGCCACTATTTAAGCTTTTGAATGTGCAAATTCAACTTATCCGTTAGCTCTTGAAGTTTATCTTTGTTCTGAATACCATTCGCACAAATGCACATTCTTAATATAACTACCATATTTTCTAACTCATATACTGACAAAGGAACATCAATTTCTTTCTCAAAAACATCTTTGCTTTGTTTTTCTTTAATGTATCGTTCTACCAAATGCAGCTCCTTTTTTCCTAACCATTTTAACCATGAGCCACAGTCACCACACATTAAAGCCTTTTGGCTCCCTCTATCATCTATAAATACATCAACACTACCACATTTTTCACAAGAGTAATCTTTCATACAAATCCTCCTAATTATTTAAATGGAATTATATTATCCAACTCATTAACCTCTTCAACTTCCTGAGAAATTATTTGCGTTACGTCAAGCTTACGGAACCTTTCGATATCGCAAGTATCATATCTTACCGTTTTTCTTTCTATCCCTCCAATTCTTATGACTTTATCACCTAGTCCTGTAATGTATCCAGCTTTCTTAGCCTGTTTTCTAAAATCCTTTAAATCCAATGGAACCCAAGTACTATTGACACTTCTAAGGTATTCATTGATTTGGTTCAGCATCTCTGAGCTTTTAATATATAGCCCATCATCTCTTCGTTGAATAACATCTTCCACGCATCTAGCTCTACCATCTTCAATCATAGAATTGTATTGTCTTAGCATTAGCTCTACCTGAGACAAAGCTTCCTCTCTATCCTCCAAGACTTCTTCCTCTATATTTTTAATAATGCAGCCAGTATAGTTGGATATTTGTTTAAGTTCTAATTTTTTTAAGAGTAAATTAAATATCTCTATGCCAGCGCATATGTTGATAACAGTATTTAGAGGCCTGTCTCTTAATTTATCTATTTTAAGTGCTGCAGTTTCTCTTATCTTCCTATAATCTTCTATGCTTAGTTCCAATATAATTTCTATCAAGTTTTTACCTAATTTGTTTAATAAACGCTCATTATTGGCCAACCAAACCATGCTCTGGGTGTGTTTTTCCGTCCTCTCTCGCTTAGATAAATAGACTATACAGGACCTTTCCATTAATGCTTTTTCAGAATTTGGGAAACATTCTTCTCCAACTAGCACCATGGATCTATTAAGCTGAAAACATTTATTCTTAAAGCTTTTATCACCTCGTGAAATTGTAGACCTATCATATAAATTTCTAAATATTCCACTTAACTTTGCTACTTTAAATTTATCCATTTGACTTGGCTTGTACTCTTCAAATAATGAAGGATAATTGCCCTCACTTAGATTTTTTATAAGGGCAAATGGAGTTATATCGCCAATACTATTTTTATCTTTAAGAGGATAATTCAATATAGGAGCTATAACCTTTTCTAAAATGGTACTCTTTCCACCGCCACTCTCTCCAATGATAAAGAGAAAATGATTTTTTAAATTTAAAGCCTGGCTTTGTCCTGCAGCAAGGAAATTAACTATTGAGCCAATTATGCTGAAAGTTTTCTCGAAAGTAGCAAATGTAAATAAATTCTTCATTACTTCTTTTAACTCTTCTTGTTTTATATTCTCAATTGATACTAAATTAACCTCAGCACCATCCTCACTTTTCACTGATTTATCAATCTTTCCTTTAGTTAAAGTCCCATCATTAGTTATAAGCATTTGAGCATCATTTTTCATAAAGAACTTTACACCTGTGTGAATTTCCTCCATATCTATGGCAAAATATTGATTAATCCAAGTCTTTAACATTGTCAAATCTCCAATAGTACCAGTAAAGCTTAAATCCATTGTGCCTAAAAATCCTTTAAATGATTTAATATCATCAAAGACGTTCACCTGGTCAATTCTCTCTATCCTTGCACCTGTATATGACTTCATAATTAGCTTTACACCTTCACTATCTCTATCTATAAAATTGATCCTGGTAGCCTCTAATAGAGTAAAATTAGATATATATGTTTTAGTGAAACTATTATTGTCACCTTTATCTTTTACATATTTGTAGATTCCTGAAAAATCCTGTTGTAATTCATATTTGCTTTTTAGGTCTAAACTTCTTTTAAATGCCTGAAAAAGGTTTACTTTAGTATGTCCACTTTCTAGCCAATCAGTAACATCTTTATTATCTCCAAGTGACTTAATTCCCTGAAGGTTTACTACTTTAAATGACCATGAGTATTCAAGTAATTCAGATTTAATTTTCTCAATGTATTTTTTCCCCGCATCTCCAGTATCTCCGCAAACAAAGATTTTAGCATTACGTAACATAGAGAAATCACTTATTCCCTTGCCACTAGTAGCGACATATTTGTCACTTCTCAGTAAAGAATTTAAGGTATTAGCATCCTTTTCACCTTCAGTAATTATTATTGTTTTATCATCCCTAATAGCTGTTAGTACATTGTATAGGTTGTAGAGCAGTTCTTCACCATTTCTCTTATTTTGAACTTTTCCGTCATCATCTATGTGATAATAAGATAAAGATTTCTTACCATCTGGAGCTTTAAATTTAGCTTTATAATACATTGGTTTATTATCTCTATTTACAAAACTGAATACTCCTAGTAACTCCATACCTTTCCTATAATCAAGCTTTTTAATCTCCCATTCAATACGACTTTTAACCTTTTCAATGTCTAATTCCTGTGGAGTTTTCTCTAATGGAATACCAAGATATTCCCTAGCCTCAGCATAATTCAAATTTTTACTTCTTATTACAAAGTCAACTGCATCACCTTCAGCTCCACACCCATAACATTTGTATCTTTCTTTATTCGCATCACTTAAAAATTTCACTTTCATTGATGGAGTTTTTTCATTGTGAAAGGGGCAGCAAATCATCCCTTGTCTATTGAATCTATTCCCCGTTTCACTTTCTATCAGTGCTTTTAAATCTATATCACTTACTTCCATTAGTTCACATCCTTTTATCCTGTGAAGTTAAATTTACATTTTATATCCCATCTTAAGAGCCTTATAATAAACTGTTACCAAGCCACAAACATCAAACCTGGCATCATGAAAACCAATATCAGAATCACCATAAAGCTTTTTTAAACTTGTTTGGAAGCCTTTACTTTCGCTATCAATTCCAAGAAACTGCATTGTCTCTTCAAGTTTAGGCCATTTATATTTACCATACTTGCCTTTTAGTTTTATGATATTTTCAAAATATTTCATGGTACAAAACTTATCTGCTATTTCAAATGCATATCCAGCTCTTTCTATTTCAGTTTTTACAAAATCAATGTCAAACTTTACATTATGAGCAATAAAAATTCCATCATGTAGATCTGTAGCAACTTCTTCTGCAATATCCTTAAAACATTTTCCACCTGATAGTTTTTTTAATCTTTCCACAGAAAAACCATGAATCTTTTCAGCTCCCGGATCTACAAAGTCACATGAAAGGAAAAAGTTCTTAGCTGCATCAACCTTATCATCTACTGTGATTGTATATGTGAGTTGGCATATCTGTCCTGGTTTAAATCCACTTGTTTCAGTATCTAAAAATATCTTTTTCAAGTTATTTCTCCTTTCTCTATCAAAGTATTACAAGCACGGGCTAAATTCAAACAAGATTACAAGGGCATTTAAGATTTTTTAGTTTATTTCGCCATCTATTTGTACTGCGAATTACCCATTAGTCTACTCGAATTGTTTTGACATTCTTAATTTTAAAAAAGCTAGGTTCATATCCATGTTCTTTAATCCATGAAAATAGCAAATCAATAAATTTTTGTTCCAGTTCGTCCCTATCTTCTTTCGTAACATCATTAAGATAATCTTCTCCGACTTCTCCACAATCTTCTGTAGTATTTTCAGCAACATTTTCTAAAATATAATCAATATCTACTCCGCTTACAGTAACTTTTTCTATTTGTCCTACTTCAAATTTAAAACAACCCTCTGTTTTAGCTTCTTCTAACCCTTCTTTAACCGCTTCTTCTTTTGTATTAAATTCTTCTCCGCTCCATATTTCATTTCCATTTATGTTATACATCCATTTTCCAACAATCGAATTTTCCATTTTCAATTCCTCCCTCATATTTGATTCGTATTTTTATCAGAATCCGTAACTATTTAAGACTAATAGCTTTATCAAACATATCTCTAATATTAGTTAGAATCTTTATATTTTTATCAGTTATTTTGCTATGATAATGTTGCTCGTTGGATATGTCATTATACTTATCTCTGTATTTATCTTCCGTTTGATATAAAGAACTAAATATTAATTTTATTTCTAAATCACTAAATATAAATTTTAATAATCGTAATTTTAATTTATATAACATAATTTACCTCCTTACAAACTTAAACATCCACGCTTCATCATCAATTATTGCTAATTCTCCATTTTCATTTATAACTGTTGCATTGATAAATTTAATTTTAGTTGGGTGCGGTTTGCTATTATCAAAATCAACTGTTGGCATAATACTGATAACATTAAACACTTGATCTTGGTATATCATTTTGTAATTACTCATATCTATTCTCATTTTTACCCCTCCACTTCTTCGTTGAGCTGCTTACCTAAATTGAAAAGCAATTTCCAAAAATGATGATACTCTCCTTTGTTTGAATACCCTGCTCCAGCTGTATAAGTTCTTGGATTATGAAGATTATGGCCTTGATACTTTATATACTCTTTGGCCTCATCCAAGATAAAGAAATATGCTACTGTTTCATAATATTTTTCAGTATGAACCTTATAATAAAAACCTTTTTCTATGCCATAAGCATTAAAGTAACTTTCTTCATCTACAACGCAGCAATCTTCACCTTCTATATCTTTAAAGTTATAATCATCATAAGCTTCAGCAAATGACACTATATCTATTGGACAATCTCCATGTTCATAATATGCTTCTACTAATTCTTTTGCTGAATTGTACCCTTCACATCCCCAATCTGGTACACAATATTTAATTGTATCTGCTGTATCGTACTCAGGATCAATAACTCTCTCTCTTTGAGTTTGAACTAAATGTATTGGATTATTTGTACATACGTTATCTTTTGAATTTGGATATTGCTTTTCAGCAAACATCCTTAAAAATTTTTCTTGCTCATCAGTTAACTGTATCTTTACGTCTTTCATTGTATTATTCCCCCTCTTATTTTGTTGCGCCATATTAAGCAATTGCGTATTAACTACTTAGCAGTCATTTTGTATTGCCAACCGTCTAATTTATAAAATGGTGTTTCCCATACTTCAAATACTTCCATGCTCAATGTGTTGGCATGAATTACTTGCGCTGGTATACCCAGTAAACTTAGTTGTATATAAGTCATATGAACTGATTTTATATCTAGGTCTTGTGCAATAACTTTAAGCTGTTTTTGAGGGTTAAAGCCTTTTTCCTTCATTGCTTGCGCAAAAGCTATTATCAAAGCTCCTCCACCACAAGTAGGTTCATTTAGTGTTATGAATCCTTTTGAATTAATCTCAATTTCTATTTTTCCATCTATGGTTAATTGAGCCATTAATAAGCATAAATTATATGGTGTGAAAAACTGTCCTTTCCATTTATTGCTTAAGCTCAATTCCATGAAAACTTCACCTAGATAATCGCCTGGAACTTCTAGAGCCATTGTTAACTCCCCAAATAACTCTGGGAATATACTTGCTTCTTCTTTTGTGTATTTTGATATTATGCTTAGATATTTAGTTTCACGTTCTTTCCATCCCTTAAAGTTAACTGAATTGCTTAAAGTTATTGCTGCCATTTCTAAGAAATCTGAGAATACTTCCCAAGTGTTATATCTATAGGCTAACTTTTCAAAGAGTTTCACCATATTCTTTTTATGATCCACTTCATAAACTTTAACTTTTTTCATTATTCCCCTCATTCTCAAGTTCTGTTTTAATCCAATTTAAAATGACTTTCCATGTTTATACTGTCTGTTTTTATTTATTTCCATTTTCTTAATAATTTCTTTACTTAGATCAATGTCATAATTTCCGGATAAATCGCCAATTCTGATTGCAATATCGGCTATTTCCTCTTTAAAATTTTCATCATCATTTTTTCGCAAAGCTTCCATTGCTTCGGCAACTTCTGAAATTAACAATATTAGTTGTTGAGATTTAAAAGCATTTATAACAGCATTGCATTCTTCATCTGTTAATGCAGCATTCCTAAATATTTTTGATATGATTGAAGCTTCTAAACTATGAAACCCTTTTTTAACTGCATTATCATGTGCCTTTGCAACTAATTCTTTAATTTCCATTGTAAAATCCCTCCGTGATATCCTTTATTTCATTTGCCAGTTTTTTAACAAAATCATTCTCTTCACCAGTGATTAAATCTACAACCACATTTATTTTCTGGTTAATTTCATAGATAGCATTATCTAGATCTGCCATTTTACCTACTGCAATGAAAGCTGCTGCTATAAAACCAATTAGAGTTCCTACAAACAAACTAATTATTATATTCATTTAATTCTCCTCCTAATTTTTCTAAGGTTATCAAGATGATATAAAGTTATTTCAAGTTCTTTATTTTTCTGAACCTCTCGCTTACGCTTTTGTATTGCATTGTAGGTCAATAAAGCTTTCTCCCTGTTATCCACCACTAAACCTCCAATTTTAATATGATTGCTTATGAATCCAGTTCCTCAGGACTAATATCAAAATTCCCCTCTTTTAGAAAATTTCTAACACCGTAATAAAGTATCCCGAATATTTCTTCCCCAGTATCATTACAATTTATAAAGCTCGTACCATTGAGATACAAATCTTGAAGACTTCTTAGCCTGGCCATAAAAGATACTGGCTTGTATAGGCTTCTATAATTACCAGCTTTTATATTCCTTTTTCCATTTTCATCTTCTATAACTAGAAACATTTTAATACCTTTTTCCTTAGCTCTTCTCAATTCTCTTATAAGTCTTATATCATCCCTAGTGTCACTTTCTTCTGCTAAATTTCCAGCCAATTCATCAATACTATTTTTTCTCTCTACCGCAATTTTAAAATATAAATCTCTGTGTATGCCCATCTCTGGTCGCTTGGTAATTATGGCTCCATAATCACCCTCATCTATCTTCTGCTTTTTATACTTTATTTTTTTCTGATCAAAGTAATCCAGTACATGTAAATTTTGTTGTTCACGAGTATCATAAATTATCATAAGATTTTCTGTTAATAATTTTTTTATTTCGGTATCCGTAAGTTTGTAATGAATCATAGTATCACCTATCCCTTTTCCTTTCTTCCAATTCCTTTAAGTCTCGCTCCAATTTAACTCTAGTTTTTAATTCCTTTTTAAGTATGTTGATAGCCTCATACACTGTGTGTCCTTGAAAGTACAGTTCGACTACCTTTGTAACATCTTGATTTATCAAAACGGGATGTCCCCATCATCTATTGGTGTTATATCACTAGCACTCCCAAAATCATATGAGCCAGCATTTGAATTATTGGTATTTGAAGATTGTCCACCTTTACTATCCAAGAACTTAGTTTTTTCAACCATTACATCAAAGGTATATACTTTATTTCCTTCTTTATTGGTATAATTTCCAGTCTGTACTCTTCCAGAGATTCCGACTAATTTACCTTTAGTCAAGTATGGAGATAAACTCTCAGCTGCTTTATTAAAAATTATGCAATTAAGAAAATCAGCCTCCTTTTGACCATCTTTATTTTTAAAATCTCTATCTACTGCGACAGTAAATTTACATACTGCATTTCCTGATCCTTGAGCAAATTTCAAATCACAATCTCTAGTTAATCTTCCGATTATATTAATGCTATTCAATTTTACATTCCTCCTCTATTTCTGAGCTATCTTCCTTAGGTACTGGTATGTCATGGCCACAACTTTCGCATTCCCATATACTTGAACTATCTGACGAGAACCATTTTGTGAAGCAATGAGGACATATTCTTACTTGCATTATTGTATTTCTCCCTTGTAGTATTTTTTTCTAGTTGATTCTCCGCCTAAAAGTTGTCCTTTATATTTATTTTGAATAAGCACAGCTTCCACTTCCGAATATAGATTTGCATTAATTACTTGGAGTCTCTCACTAAGATCTTTGTGAACTGTGCTTTTACTTACACCAAATTTTTTTGCAGAACTCCTTATATCACTTTTAGTTTTTAATGTATATTCTGCAATCTCTAAAACCCTACTTTCTATATATTTTTTATTAATGCTTATCATTTAGCGCCTCCTAATTATTTAACTCAATTTCTAGCCCCTTATCAGCTATTTCTACCCTTTTAGATGTTAAAGCTTCCATAACTTCTTTGAACTCTTTAGCGTTGCTATTGCCATCACTAAGGTGTAGTAAAACTATATTGTTTAACTTTGGATTATCATTAGCTTTTATAAGTTCCTTGCAATTTTCTAAACTCATATGTGTGCTTGCAATCCTCTGCCCTGTGTTAGAATCAATGGAACCATTATCCATGTTTTTGAGTAATATTTTTTCACTGTAGTTACATTCAATAAATATATTTGTTAATTCTTTAAATCGATATTCAAGGTAGCAAGTATCTGTAGCGAATAAGGCTGTACCTATATCTTTATGATTAATTAAAAAGCCTAGTGGCTCTGCTACATCATGGTGAACATCAAAAGGCATAATGGTAAAGCCACCCGCTTTAAACTGTTGAAATGCTTTTATGGGCTTTGAAAGATAGTTTTTTAATTCTAAAGCTTCTATAGTTCCAGTACTTGTATAAACCTTAATTCCACTTTTAAAAACATCTTTTGTAGCTTTTGAGTGGTCACCATGCTCATGAGTTATTAAGCAGCCAACTACATTTCTAAGATTAAAATCTAAACCTATTTTTATTTCCTTAAATGAAATCCCACATTCAATTATCAAGGTTTCATTTTCATTTTGTAGGAGGTAGCAGTTCCCTTGTGAGCTGCTACCCAAAACTTTAAGTTTCATTAAAAGTCAGGTCCATCTGTTATATTTTTTTCTACTTTTTCATTGTTTTCTGTAATTATTTCAACATCATGAATAACTTCTTCAGTCTCATGGATATCAATTATTTTTGTATTAGCCTTTTCTTCAATTTCAGCTTTTACATTAATATTCTCACTAGGTTCTATTTCCTTATCTGTATTATTAAAAGCTTCAATGAGAATATCACTATCATCACTAGTATTGGCAAACATCTTACAAGCTCTATTGATTACAGTTTTCTTAGCCATTTCCTCTGCAAAATCCTTGTGTACTTGACCACCAGTTCTTGATTTACTCCAAGCCATTTTTATTTGATTGATATTCATAATCTCTGTATATATAGGTCCGTCCTCTCCCAGCACTATAGCAAAGGCACCTTTGATTTTTGTATTATCAATGTTTTCAAATTTAGGATTAAACTTAGTGATATTTAAAGTTGCGTTATCTATGTTGAACTCTGTTTCAAATTCATCACCCTCGTATATACAATAAGCTTTTACATCCTTTACAGCCTTCAATCTCTTTGTTACTGCTACCGTTCCCATATAACTTCTCATTAACTGTAGCTGTCCACCCATGGCCACAAAATAGCATTGTTTCTTAGCTGGACTCAGTCCTTGTACAACCATATTTAAAAGAGAATTCATAACACTCATAGGCGCACACGTTTGAAGTACTGGCTTCTTATCTCTATCAACTGTTTCCTGAAGCATTAACCAAGCTGATTTTAATGCATTTTGGTAACTATAATTTGGAGGACATTGTAGGTTATTTTCTTTCTGCAGCTCCTTAACTCTATTCAAAACGTTGTCTGACATATTTTTTTCTTTAATTACTTCAACTTCATTTGCCATTTATATTCCCTCACTTTTTAATTCATAGATTTTACATTCATATACATTGTCGTTTCCAAGCCCATTTCCAAACTTGAAATCTATTCCCTCTTCTGTTGCCTTGCAAGATGGAATTTCAAATTTACAAGTATCGCATAAATTTATTGTTTTATCTTTTATTTCTTTACTTTCAATTCTTGGACTATTATTTTTTATACATTTACACCAATCTGGACAAACAAACATTCCTCTTACACTAGCACTAAAATTACTATCCACAGTTACCTCATTGCCATTAATTCTATTCCCCCATATTTTTAAAGAAAGCTTAGCAATTGATTTTGAATTGTATTTACATGCATCCGCCAAATATCTTTTCTTAGTAAAAACATAAACATTACCTTTTATAAATTGTTTTGACATTTAATTAAGCCTCCCTTACATAAGAATTTGTATTTTCATCATATATCCATACTGTTTCCATTTATTCCACCCCTTCAATAGTGAGTTTCAAGCCCTCTACTACTTTTAAATTAATGACCTGGCTCTTTACATCAATAATTTTTGTAATGCTCTCTCTACCATCTATAAATATTGGAGCGTACACATTGTAGTGGTCACATAAAGTGTTAATTACATCTAATCCAGCATTGATCTTGCCACCAGTATTTACATCCGCATAAGGAACTCCATTTACCAACACATCACAGCATTCTTTCAGGCCCTCATTAATTTGAGTTTCAAATAATCTGAAATTTACATTCTTAAACATAGAGTTTATTTTATCTTCTAACATGTCCACCTTTGTTTTAATAAAAGTTTCACAGAGGAACTCTTGCCCTTCTAAATCTGCAATCATGACGCCTAACTCTGTTTTTCTATCCTCAAGCTCTGTGATCCTAGTTTGATTTCTTTCAAACTGTACTTTCTGATTAATTTCAGCTTTTAGAACATCAATTTCTTTTTCCTTTGCTCTTTTATCAGCCTTTAGAGAATCTAAGTACTCTGTGTTAGGTTCTTTAATAGAGGCTTCCAGTACTTCTATTTCTTTTTCTAATGAAATGTATTCAGGAGTTTTAATAAATTCATAGCTTTCCAAAGAGTCGATTTTAGTTTGTACAGTATTTGAATCTATTTCATTGCGGTCAACTTCGGCCACCAATGTTTCATTTTCAATTATATATTTATCTATTAGTTCATTTTCATTTGCTTTATCAATATTTAATCTTTTACCTTTTGCTGAAAGTTCTTGAAGCTTTTTAGTTTTATTAAGGTTAAAAGCCTTAATCATATCTGCTTTAAGTTCTTCACTATGCTCCTGGTCAAATTCTCTTTTGCAAGTTGGGCAATGAAAGTCATTTTCGTCAAAAGCTAATTTATTTTCATTTATATTTGTATATGTCTCTCTCATTTTTACAAGCTCACTGTCAATTTCTGAAACTCTCATTTTAGACTTCTTAATATCTCTTTCATTGCTAGCTATTCTGCTATTTTTATTTGAAATCAAAGTCTCTAGATCATTTAATTGTTTCCTTAAATCTTGTCTAGGCTTATTTGCATTACTATTTTCTACAGTTTCAATTTCTCTTAGCTTATTTTTAATTCCATAAATTTTACTGTTAATTTCATTATTTCCTTTATAGATACTTCCTTGATCCAATATCTTAAAATCAATTTCAGTGATATCAGTTTCCAATATCTTAATAGCTGCTTCCTTTTCTGAAAAATCTGTTCCAGAGATATCTACGCTGGAAACCAATTCATCCACCCTGTAAGGAATAGATTTTATTTCATCGTTAAGTAGCTTCTTCTTACTGGAAACAATCTTCCTGAAATCTTCTAGCTTCCTCTCTCCTAGCAGGTCACCCAACTTCTTTAACTTATCACTTGACTCTATTACATTAATGTCACTTACATCGCCTACAATCTCCAATAATGAGCTTCTTCTATCCTTCCAAGGTAGGTTGTTAAATTCCAGTGGACTTGTAATAAGCTTGAATATCTTTTCATCAACTAGATCATGGATGTATTTTTCATATTCAGCCATTTTAACTGGAACTTCGTTGATGAAATAATCTGTTGTATGACCTGTGAGATTCGTTTTCGAGTCCCCCCTCTTTTTAGTCCATGTTTCCTTATATGATTTTTTAAGAGTAATTTCTTTTTCATTTACCAAAAGGATTGCAGTAACTTCATGATCTAGGTTATGAATAGGATTGTTATGTTTGTCCAATGTCTTAATATTAAAGACCTTAACTCCGGCACTATTCTTGCCGAACAATATCCAATTAAATGCATCTACCAAGGTAGATTTTCCAGCTCCGTTGTCACCTTTTATAACTGCATTTTCACCTTTAAAGTCTGCCACTAGGCTTTTCGTTCCTTTGAAATTTTTAAGAATTAATTGCAATATCTTTATATTCACTATTTATTCCTCCTCAAATCTTTTAAACAACTTTTGCAAATATGCTTACCTTTAAAATCAACTACATCATCACAATTGCTACAAAACAAACAATTTGGTGCATATTTCTTTAGGATTATACTCTCACCTTCCGTGTAGATTTCCATAGGTGTGCCTTCTGGAATATCTAAAACATTTCTAATTTCTTTTGGTAAAACCAATCTTCCTAATGGATCTATTCTTCTAACAATTCCTGTACTTTTCATTATTTATTTTCCTCCAATTTTCTTCTTAAATTTTTCTCAACCTCGCACATCTCTTCACAACTTTCTTCAAGTTCAGCGACTCTCTGTCTTAAAATCATAATTTCGTATGCTTGATCCTCAACTAGCTGTGTATATTCACCTAACTCTTTTTTGCATTCAATTATTGTAAATGCATAATCTGCAAGTGACTTAATTAATTCATTGGTTGCTTTTTTATTCATACATAGCCTCCTAAAAATTCTTTCCTATAGCAAATAAGTGATTTACTAAGCTATTTGTAGAATTAATAACCTTGACTTTAATTTCTCTCTTAACTGTTTGCTCCTGTTGTGGTAGAATGGTATTGAATATTTTCGTAAGGGACCCTTCTCTTACAGGATCCATTGCAGTGGGTCCTTTTTTTCTGTTATTTAGTAATGCATTAACTTTAATTTCAGCTGCTATTAACTGAAAAGTAGCAATATCCACAAACTCAGGTGCTGCATAATTGAAATTCTGCTCAGCTTGCTTTAATTCTGTAATTGCTTGCGTAATTTCAGTATTCATCTTGTCCTATATCCTCCTTACAATTTTTATAAACTGTTTTCTCTAAGGTAATCACTTTAATGGAATCAATCAGTTTGAATATTTCATCTTGCTTTTTAACAATTACCTCTATGCTTTTAAGCCCTGTAGCGTTCAATTCATTTGTTACTAAACCCTTAAGTGCTTGTTGAACGTTTCCATAATAACTTGCCTTCCATGATGTTCTAGGAGCTTGGCTAGTGTCTTTAGGCTGAGTAATTCTTCTTTGAAATAAAGTGACATTGTCTGTATCGGATTCTATTTTCCAATTTTCATTTATTTGCATCTACTTTCTCCTTTCTAAAATCCACATTCTCCCTCAACGTAATATCCACACTTTTTGCAACATTGTTTGCATACCTTAATAACTCTATCATCCCCATTCAACATACATTTGCTTACTTGCTCCAATGGGAAGTCTTGTCCGCATTCATCGCAAAGACACTCAGTACTGTGATTAATTTTCATGTCTTAACACTAACGTTCTGCCTGTTGCTTTATTTACAAATTCCATTAATGTAGAGGTATCTTTCACTATTAAATAGTCATTGTGATTAAGGTCATGACTGCTTAAGAATTTTTTGTGCCTTCTTTTTAAACGCTTACCATGTTTCAATTACATTGCCCCCTTTAACATGCATTTTTTAAAATTTCTTTTAGTGATGCTTTTGCCCTTCTGATGCGTCTGCTTATATCAACTTGGGCAGCGCCTACTATCTCTCCAATTTGCGTCTGCGATAATCCTTCTCGGTATTGCAGTTCGAAGGCCTGTCTATCTTTTTTATTTAGTTTACTTAATGCTTCTTGCACTAAAACTTCTGTGTAATCATCATCTATGCCTATAGAATCAACCCTTGTGATATCCTTAGTATCGCTTGTAAACAATACTTCATCTAAACTGTCGCAATATATCAATGACCTAGTTTCTAGATAATCTCTTCTTTTAACCCTTATCATGTGAGCGAAATCCCTATAATGTCTTAAAATGTGTCCCCTTGCACTAGCCATAAAATATGTTGAAAACTCTGCTTTATCTCCATCAAATTTTTTCATAACATTTCAAATGCTTGATTTACTATAGCTAAAGTTTCCTCAAATTCCATATCTTTAGGTTGAAATTTTCTAGCAGCTTTATAAACCAAATTTATATTTGCATTGTAAAAATCGTCTCCAGCTTGCTTATTACCCTGTCTAAATAATTGGATAAGTTCCTCTTGCATTTTAATCCTCTCCTTAAAATTTATTTACCCTCTGCTGGGGAGCTCTTACCCCATTGCAGTGTAATTTAGTTGTAATATTTTGGGAATGCATTGAATATTATATATTGAGAAGTGTTTGCATTTTTAAGCTAAAATAAATTTTTTAATAGGCTTTTCAGCCCATTCTTTTCTATGATAAATATAATGCCTTTTCATCTATTCCTACGTACTCGCAAAACTGTTTAGGAGATATATAGTAAGTCCACATAGAACTCATTTTTACGGCTGTTCCAAATGGTAACAGTCCTCTCTGTAGTCCAACTCTAACAAATTGCTGAGATTTACCCATGATTTCAGCTGCCTTAATAACTGATAAATGTTTGCCATTATATTTATTCATATTGTCATGTCCTCCTTAACTTCCGGAAAGACATCTCTGATGTTTGACTTTAAAGCCTTGCAAATTGCGATTGCGGTAGTTAGCTTTGGAACACTTTCACCATTCAACACAGAATAGAATTGAGTTCTTCCAACTCCACTTTCAATAATAATTTCAGTGGTTGTAATGCCCTTTTGATTTAAAGCCTGTACAATTTCTTTGATTTTGTTATTCATTTTTTTACACCTCGCCTTCTCCGGTTATCCGGTAAATTTATTGTATATCCGGTTGTCCAAACTTACAAATTGTTATTATCCGGTTTAGCGGTTATTGGACAAGTTTATTTCTTCGTTGCTCCGGATTACTTCGTTTTTCATACATTTTCCATTTACTTTACCGGATATTAATGTTAATATTGTTCTATAAACCGGATAAAGGAGTTTTATTATGTATAATCTTGGCAATACTATTAAAAAATTAAGAGAAAATGCAAAGAAAACATTAAGCGATGTGGCGGAAGAAACAGGCGTTGGGCAAAGTACAATTTCAGATATCGAAAATGGAAAAGCAAAAGACCCTAAAATTTCCACACTTCAAAAATTAGCAGAATATTTTAAAGTTTCAATGGATTATTTGTTGGGCAACACAGATATACCAACAGGATTTGTAATTGAAACTGGTGATATGCCCGATGTAATGAAACCATTTCTAAAGTCAAAATCCAGACTTACAATTACTTTAGATGGAAATGATGGTGGTACTCCTGAAGAACGTAAAAAGGCAATAGAAGATATGTTAAAAGAAGTAAATGCATATGATAGAGCAGATGAGCTTTCGCAGCTTTTAGATTTGTTACCTGAAGACAAAAAAGGAAAACCAATATCTATGTATGACTTATATGATATAATCGGCAGTAATAAACATCTAATGAAAAAACTAGAAAGCGTTGATTCTGATGTTCCAAGTAAAGTAAGTATTCTGAATTCAAAAAATAATATAGGATCAGCTAAAACGATTCCTTCCCAATTCACTAATCCTACAAGTGCGAGAGAATATATATCCATGCACCAGATATTTGCTTCCGAAGGATTTAACCCAAACAAGATGTCTGATGAAGATGTTTTAGATTTTGCAAACGAAATGTTAAAACAAATGGAGCTTATAAGCTATAAATATAAGAAGTAGGTGTTTTAATGGAGTGGATAGATAAAATTGTATTAGGTTTAGTTGATATGTATAGAACTAATAACCCCTACGAATTGTGTGACTTGCTAGAGGTGCTAATTATAAAATTAGAAGAAAATAATCCTATATTGGCGTGGCATAACAGTGTATATTTTAGATATTTGAATGGTCAGGAAGTTATTTATTTGAGAAATAATTTAAATGTACACTATGAAGAATTTTATTTAAAGCACGAACTGGGGCATGCTATTTTGCATACTGATATCAAAAATTCTTTAAATATAAATTTAATCAATATTAATAAGATAGAAAAACAAGCTAATTATTTTGCATTTAAATTAAGTGATTTAAATTTTGACGAAATAGAGTTAGATGGAATGACCCTAGAACAAGTGTCTAGCTGCATGGAGATACCTCAAAGTGCTTTGAAACAATTAGTTAATTTATAAAATTTCTTGTATTTATAGGATAAAGGAGTGATTTGTGTCACAATGAGAAACCCTAATGGTTACGGAGCTGTATATAAACTTAGTGGAAAAAGAAGAAAACCTTTCATTGTTCGTAAAACTATGGGATGGGATGATAACGGAAAACAATTATATCAAACCATAGGCTATTATGAAAAAAGAGAATTAGCAATGCAAGCATTGGCTGATTTTAACAAGAACCCTTATAGTATTGAATCATCAACGGTTACATTCTGTGAAATATTTGATCAGTGGAAAGATGGAAAATTTGAGGGTGTATCACAAAGTGCTGTTAATGGATATAATGCAGCATATGAAACTTGTAAGACATTACATGATATGAAGTTTGTCGATATAAGGACTAAACATATGCAAGATATTATTAGGAATTGTGGTAAAGGACATAGTACATTAAGAAAAATAAAAGTATTATTTAATCAACTTTTCAAATTTGCAATGGAGAATGATATTGTTAATAAAGATTATTCGGATTTTGTTGAGATCGGTAAAAATACAGAAGATAGTACTAGAAAGGCATTTTCAGACAAGGAAATACAAAGATTATTTGAAGTTGTAGATAATATTAAGTTTGTGGATACTATATTAATTATGATCTATACAGGTCTGAGAATTGGCGAACTACTTATCCTTAAACCATCTGATGTTGATTTAGAAAATAGAACTATTACTGGTGGGATTAAGACAAATGCTGGTAAGGATAGAATTATACCAATCAGTAATAAAATTTTCGACCTGGTAGCAAATAGAGTATCACAAGGGTGTGAATATTTAATTACTAGGGATAATGGAAAGCAATTTAAATATGAAAATTATTATAAAGAAAAATTCACACCGATTATGGAGCAATTAAATTTTAAACATAAACCTCATGATTGTAGACATACTTTTGCGACATTAATGAGTAATGCTGGAGCAGATACAATTGCACTACAAAAAATAATAGGTCATGCAAGTTATGAAACTACGGCAAATATTTATACCCATAAAGATATAGAACAACTAAAGAAAGCTGTTGATTTAATTTAATAGCTTTTTTAATATAAAATTTTGTTAGTTATGTGTTAGTTGTTTGTTAGTTATGAGTGAAATTCCAAACATTTTTATACGTATTTATAAAACAAAAATCCCCCAAACATAAGTGTTTGAGGGATTTCTAAATTCATATAAACTATCTCTTTGAGAATTGAGAT
>JAEHJW020002064.1_pt1 | contig 21888 bp, 29 predicted proteins | sample 9271431 | NCBI WGS metagenome assembly JAEHJW02 | reverse complement strand
TCGTGGTCCCCCGTCGGCTCGGGGTCGTCAGTGAGCAGTCCCCTGCGGCGCCGCTCGTGCAGCACAAGCGGGCGCCAATCCGGTGGCCAATCCCACAGGGGCGCCCGGAGGTGTTCCCCGGACGCCCTTCGTAGGATGTCGGCCGCTATGGTGCGCTCATGGCGCGTAAGCGGTGTACTCGCCATGGTCAGCCCCGGGGCTCCGCAACGGCGTCGGAGTACGACCGGATGTTGGTGATGTTCGGGTACTTGAACTGCTTCCGGGACTTCGTGGTGACCTGGACAATCTCCATGTCGGCGACCGCCGGCCCCCCAATCCGATCCAGCGAAGAGGCCACCCGGAACAGCTCACTGCGCGCGAAAACCGTGGAGCCGGTCTTCAGCTGGAAGGTCCCCAGCTCCTCGTCGTCCATCAGCGAGAAGGTAACGCGAACCTCCGGCTTTGGGCCGATTCCGTCCTTGGCGTTCTGAAGGATCTCGTCCAAAGTGGGAGGGCACCCACACGCGCGGCCCTTGCGGTTGTCGGGGCTGAGGTAGACCCGCCCGTCGCAGTGGTGGGTGAGCTGCTTGTTGGCCCACATCTTGAAGTCCTGAGCAAGCGCCTCGGGGCCGCTCAGCAGAATCGGGACGGACGGGCGCTCGGTGAACACCCGGATGTAGTGGTCCTTGGGGCTGTTGGTCTCCTCCGGGGCGCCGCCGTACAGCTCAGCAATGGCGCTCGCAACCTCCCGGTCCGCCAGGGTAAAAATCCAGTTCTCGACGGACTGAACGTTGCCACGCTCATCGACGAACCCAAGCGCCGCAAGGCCGGCCAGCTCCGGGCGACCACCCTGCTGAACCTGGCTCTCCTCCATGAAGATCGAGCTGATAGCCACTGTGTTCCTCTCTCTCGGTATGCGTTGTTGCCCTCTGCCCTAGCTAGGTGTCAGTGGGTTCCAGGTGCACGAGAGCCCCCGCGACCGAAACCACGGGGGCCTATTTGTGCTGGTCAGCTGCGCCACTCCATGGGGCAGTGGCTGCAGTGCACGATGATCACTTTGGTTCCGTCGCTCTGAGTGTGCTCAACGGGGTACGTCGAGCCGTGGTCGCAGTGCTCCGGCGTACGGCCGCCCTTCTCGTCGTCCCACTGACCCTTACCAATCGACATGCGTGTCCCCCCTCATGATCGTGTCCGCGTCCAGCGCCAGCAGGGTCGCCAGCGCGTCGTCAGGTAGGGCGCCAGGGACACGGCGCTCCCGCTCCCCGCTGAGGACGGAGTACAGGTACCGCACCTGCTCAGGCTCAGCACAGTCGGCGCCGAAGGTCACGCACTCCCCGTCGGCGGACATCCACTGCCGTATCCCGTGCTCCGAGACCACCACCAGTTCCCAACCCGCCGCGCGAAGACGCTCGCGAATGTCCGGCGGGTACAGCGCCATGGTGGTCGGGTGGATCACCACGCCCTTTGCGCGGCGAATGCGGCGGAGACGTAGCCTCTCGATCATCGGGCCCGCCTCTGCGTCCCCGTGACCAGGGACCGCCCCTTGCTGCTGGCAATGGGCTTGCCCAGCACCTTCTTGCTCAGGTCACGATCCCACTCAAACGTCTCGCGAAGCCGTAGAAAGTGCCCAAAAACCTCGTCGTCGATGCGAACCGGCTTTAGCGCCCACTGCTCCGGAGTAATGTGCAGCACCATGCCAGCGTCCACACTGGGCATCGGAGTACTCACACCCTCGGGATCGATAATGCGGTCAACGTGCGCGTACGCGGCCATTTGCAGCGCTACGTCCGGGTACGTGCTCTTGGACGTTTTCCAGTCCGCGATAACGAGCAGCTTCTCCCCGCTGCGATCCGGTGTCACACACGGCTTGCCGTCGGCGTCCTCTGCCACCCAGATATGCAACAGGGCGTCGAACGACCCTGCGTACTCGTGCTGGTCGCTCCACGCGACATCCTCAGCGCGGACCAGTTCCGGGTTAACCGCCCGCAGGAATTCCTCGAACTGATTCCGGTACGGGTCGATATCCGGCCGGAGCGGCTCGACGTACTCCCCCCGAATCAGGCGCTCGAACACGTCGTGCGCGTCGCTCCCGATGTCCGCCCGAATCTTCGTGTATCGGCGGGCGGCGCCCTTCAGGTAGTCGACAGCCCCCGCGCGGTCGCGAGCGATCATCTTCGGAAGCTGGTCCGCCATATCGACGGCCAGCTCAGCGACCATTTTGGCGTTCCACCCCTGGAGGAATGGCTTGGGAAGCATCCCAATCACGCTGGTGACGCCCGGAACCCCCCTCGCAAGATCCGGGTTCTCGGGGTCGACGTAGAACCGGCTTCCACCCCGGTATGTCGTTGTGATCTGGCCCATGTGGTGCCCCTTTCTGCTCACCCCCTCTAGGTGTCAGCGGGTTCCGGGCACGAAAAAACCCCCGGTGCGCGTGGCACCGGGGGCTCTTCCTGGGGCTGTTACTGGCGCAGACGCGCACGGGCCAGCGCGAGAGCGCTAGTCAGGTCGTCGATGCGCTCGCGAAGCTCTGCCCGCTTGTCAGCAGGGAGCTTCTTGGCGGTCGCCTCTTTGGACAGACTGGCCGCAACCTTCTCAGCACGGTCGATGGCAGTCATGTACGGGTCCGCGCCCCCCAGCTCTCGATCTTGCTTTCGTTTGAGGGCGCGTTCTTCCGCCACCGTCAACCGTGGCACTTTGTGGAATGTGAACACAGCCTCAGAGGGGCTGAGGTCCGGGTACGCTTCCAGCGCCGCCCTGAACTTGGCAGCCTCCTCGGGATGGTCGTCCAGGCCCTTGACGTACTCAATTTTCGTCGGCCGGGAGTGCCAGTTAACGGAATCCCACAGGCGGTCAAACACGTTGCGCTGCTCTTCGCTGGCCTCGAACAGCCCAGCGGCGCGAAGAACGTCGTCTCGAAGCCCTTTCGCGCGCTGGGAAGTCATTTGAATGTCGGGGTCGCCGTACTTGTTCTTCAGCCTGAGTCCGAATTCAAGCCTCAGCCGCGCCAGCCTTCGCGCTGGAGAGTCTAGAGCAGCACTCGCACGAAGCCCCTCGCCAACAGCGTCCAGGATGTCGGCCTTTAGCGCCTCTCCCCCGGGAATCGTGTCGAAGACCAGCGACTCCTTGGTGGGCACCCCCTCCACAGCAGCGGGTGCCTTGAGGGCCTCAGCCAGCGCCTCTCGCAGTGCAGTCCGCCTGCCCGACGGGGCCTTTTTGATAGCTTCCCTGGTCTCCTTGGCCAGCTCCTCGGCACCCTCCTGGTCGCCCTCTCTGCGCAGCGTAAGAACGCGTTGAATCGCGTCGTTTACGTCGGCCACCTTAGCCATGATCGTCCTTTCAGTGTGGGGGACGGTTCATCTTTGCAGAAGGCGGCCACGCTGTCAAACACGCGTTGCCAGGCAAGATGCACGTCTTGCCAGCACGACGAAACCCCCGGTGGGACGAGTCGCCCTACCGGGGGTTCGATGTCACGACAGCCAGCGCAGGAGTTCGTCCACCCTGCGGTGAAGGTCAGCGATGGTGCCCACGTTGCTCACACGCTGCTCCCACGGGATTTTTGACATCTCGGTCTCTGACACGTGCTGACGGAAGGCGTCGTCAGAAAGGCCGGGCCGATCGACAGCTACCACAATGAACCCCCGGGCGATCAGGTACTCCGCCTCATTTACGAAGCGGCAGTCCGTAACCACTACGGGAATCTCCGACAGTTCAGCATCAGTAAATCGCGGAGACGCTAGGTTGATCCAGTAGTCGGGATCGCGCTCGCGCATGGTAACACCGAGTCGCTGCAAAAACCGCCGCACCTCCGGGAACTCGCGCTTGGCGCGCTCCCAGCCTACGGCGCGCACAACGTCCGATAGGTGTGCTGTACGGATTCCGCATCCCGCGTCACCGACGTTAACGACCGGATCAATCTCCAGCGCCATGACCTTTAGCTCATCAGCGAACGCCACCCGCGCGTAGCCGTGTGCGCTGACCAGGTGTTCAGCGATGGTGTCCTTACCCGCGTGCGCTGGCCCTACTAGCGCGATACTCGTGTACATGACCCTCCTAGGCTCGGCTACTCACCCTAGGTGTCAGAGGGTTCCGTCACGCGCCCAGCAGCAGGGACAGCGCGCCCATCACCTGATCCGATGGAAAACCGGGGATCAGGTTGGCGACCAGACCGACCAGGATCAGGGCCGCAGCAGTAGTCTGCGCACGATGCGCGCGCATGTAGGCCAGCGCATTGCGTAGATGCTTCACACAACCCCCTTGGAGGCGAGAACGGACATGATCATTGTCCCTAGGGCGACCACGGTGCTCAGGGGAAGCGCGTACTTCCACGCTTCGAGGCTTCTCAGACGGGACTCATGGTCGTCTGCCGCAGCGCGCAGGGTGGTCGCTGTGTCGGTGGCCCTGTTCAGGTCCGCCTGAACCTGAACTAGAACCTCGTAGATCTGCTGTAGCCCGATGCGGACACCGGGCTCGCAGTTGTCGTTATGCATCTCACTGCTTCCAGACGAGGGCCTTGAGTTCGGCCCGCTCTAGCTTAACGGGGGCCGCGCCGTAGTGGCAGACGCGGACTCCGGCACGGTGGCCCTTGCCGACCCAGCCCGTGAGCGGGCGCGCGACGGTGGTCGAACCCCCGCCGGACGCGTTCTCCGACCAGAGGTAGGACGACTCGCTCTTCTCGTTCCAGTACACGAAGTGCCGCACCTGGAGTTCGGCCCCAACCTCCAGGCCGCTTACCCGCACGGTAACGTCACCGGTGTAGTACACCCCACCGGTCGCGAAGGTGGCCGCACCCGCGCCGTGAACGTTCGCCTCGTCGTCGAACTCGGCGTCGAAGAACAGGGTCGTCCACTGTCCGGGCCTCAGCGTCACGGGCTTGGTAACCGCCAGGTTCAGGTACTCGGGCATGGCTTCGGTCTCCTCGGGGGTCGGGGTCTGGGCGGAACCGCTCAGGCGGGCCTGAATCCGGGCCCGGAACTCCTTCATGTCCGGGAACCCGGGGCCGCGCGGGTCAATTTTCCCGGGCTGCCACTCGCTATGGGCGATGATCGACTTTGCGGACCACCCGTAATGACGCGCGATGGCAGCCCCAGCGCGCACCATGGCGTCCACCTGAGCGGCCGGCCACGGGTCGCGCCCGTCGCCGAGGTTGATGCACTCGAAGCCGTAGAACCGGGCGTTCCCGTCGACTGTCGCCTCGTTGTCGGCCGGCGGATAATCACCGTATTTCTCAGATATGACAGCACTCAGTACGTCAGGGTCGCCAGCACCGGCGTGGTTCGCGCGGCCGGCGCTTACCAGCCACACGACTCCGTTTTTGTCGATCACCCCGTGGCAGAGTGGCCCGGGAAGCGCGGAGTGGCCGTTGTAGCACAGCGCGACGGAGGAGTCCCGCCCGCTGGATACGGTGTGATGCATCATCACCCCGTTAATCGGACCCCACGCGCCCTTGTGGTTGCGGTTATGGGTTCGCCAACGTTTGTGCTCGCGGACGGTCAAGCCCTCCGCGCGAAGCACCTGAATCAGCTTAGACGCGCTCATGGGCGTAGCCATTCAGACCCCTAGGTACATAATGTTCATCGAAATCCAACCGCCCGCCTGAAATGTCAGGGATGTAACACCGTAGGCCTTGTACGCACCGCCGGACATCACGTTCATGGTCACAGCGTTCGTGGTCTGTCGCCCCCCATAGGTCCAGCACCCAGCAGCCCAGAAATTGCCGGAACCCGGGTTAATAACCGACTGCCCAGCATAGTTAACAGGCTCCTCGCGCGGCCCATGCGCGGGCGCGATTGGTAGGTTCAGGTACATATTCCCGTTGCCAGTAACACGGCTGGTTGAGCCGCAGTACACCATGGCGGTGGCCTGAACCCAATTACCCATACGCACATAGCTGCCGTAAGTCCAGCCGTTACCCAGCGCGAAATCTCCCCCCACCTCAACGGTGTACTCGAACCCGACCCGAGGGTTCACGGAAACTGGGCGCCATTCGTTGCCGTCGAAAATTTCCATCCGGCTGGTGTCCTGTAGCCAGGTTGTCATACCAGACGTTGGCTCAGTTAGTGTCGCGTTGCGGACGCTGGCGGACGCGAACGTCATGACGACCTTCTCAGCCACCGCCTCAGCCATGTTCCCGCCGGCCGTTTCGATGTTGGCCCGGTCAGTCAACAGCGGGTACGGGATGTTCTGCCCCTTGCTGTCAGTTAGCGGCATACCGTTACTCCTTCACTCCGAATACAGCCCAGTGGACGTTGGTGTTGTTCCCGCTCGCAGTGCGCCGCACGTACACCGTGGCGCTGGTGCTAGTCACGCTGGTGATTCCGGGCGGGCCGGCAACTAGCTGCAGCGACCCTGAGTTGATTGTCGCGACCCCGTAAAACGAGTCTCCGCGAACCGCAGGAAACGAGATGTCTGCGGAACCGATGTTGTTTGCCGCACCGCTGGCCACGGGCACCGACACAACACCCGCCCGCATGTCTACTACCGCCCCAGAGGGAATTCCGGTGCTGATGCGGCCTAAGCACACCCATCCGCCGGACGTGCGCATTATCTCAACAAGGTCACCAGCGGCGGGGCTGTAGTGCGTCGACAGCATCCGAACGGACGGAATCTCTCCGTCTTCAACGTCGACCTCGATGGTCCCGCCCGGGTTGACGACAGCGACTGTCCCCATGCGCGCTACTTCGTCAATCAGCCCTGATGACGCGACAGCGCCCACGGCTGAGTCAACCAGTACGTCAACGGGCTGTCTCATCCCTCTGGCCCCTCTGCTTTCCCGCTTACGGTCTCGATGATGAATGCCCCACCGTCTAGCCCCAGCGCGAACGACTGGACTAGATGCGTCTCGGGGTCAAGGCCCGCGCCGTAGACCACGCGAATGCGGTCGCCAGCGTCCAGCGCAGGGTTAGGTACGGTTGACAGCGTCACGCTGCTGTTGGGCGCCAGCGCGTCCCGCAGTATGGCTTCCGCCGCTAGCTCAGCCTGCCCTACCGACTTGATGAGTTCCGAGCGGTACACCTTCGTCCGCCGGCCGAACGGGCCGCCGTAGCGAAGCGGGTCAAAGGGGTCAGTCAGCGTCGCGGTGCCGGATACGGGCGGAATGTTGTCCGCTGTGTTCTCGCCGCGCACGATAACGCGGTTGAACACTCCGTCGGCGGACAGCCCGCGCTCAGCGGCCACCATGACTCCGCGCTCTCCGGCCAGCACATCCCACGCTGTGGGGCCCAGCTCGACGTTCGGAACGTCCCGCAGCACAAAGGACCCGGCGGCGCTGACGAATATCTCTGCGCCCACGGCTCGCGCCGCCTCTTGTAGCGCCGCCCACCTGGAAGAGTCGGTGTCCCATGTCTTGGTCGGGATCGCGTCCAGGCCGTTGCTCGACTCGTCGGCGACCACAGCGTCCGGGAGGACGGCGGATATTAGGGACTGGCAGAACTCGACGGTGGACGGGTACCCCTTCGTGCTGGTGGGGGCCGTTAGCGGCTCCGCGATAATCAGCGACTCCAACCCTGGTGCCACTATGTCCAGCGGCCCTTCGTGAATGTCGCCAGAGATCTCGGATATTGCGAAAAACCCCATAGGGACAAGCTCTTCGGTGTTGTCGAGATACCGGATTCCGCTCTGTACGAATAGCTGCTGCCCGTACGGCGCGTAGGGGTCGGTCTCCAGAAATGGGAAGACCCGTGGGTCGGGAATCGTCAGCGAAAGGCTTCGCCGGATATCCGAGCCCCGGTCGACGGAGACCGACCCTCCCACGAAGGGGATGTCCTCTGCGACGATTTCACCGTCGTAGAGAACATCCACTTGCGTGCGAACGGCGTGCGCCGTGGTCAGCGTCGGCAGGAACCGATCACTCACCGGGTACACCCGTGAACACTCCTTCCCAAGTTCCGTAGGTCTCGAAGACCTCTAGCCATGAGGCGTGGTCGTCGAAGACGTTCTGCCACGTCCGACCCTGCGAGCCCTGAATACCGCCCTCTGGACGGTCGATCTCGGTAACGTCCAACTCCCAGCGCCAACCGGGGTCGGACGCGCGCCAGTTGATCGGTTCGACGCTTACGTCTCCGACCGACAGGTACAGGTTCCCGTTCACGCCGTGCCCGGGGGCCGCTTGCAGCAGCAGGGGGGTCCCGGGGTCCAGCAGCCGGTCAAACGCGTCGTTGGCGTCCCGGTCCCAGATGTGTAGGTACATCGTGCCCGTGCGCGACGCCCGGACTTCGCTCACCACCACGGGCGCCCGGCGCCCGCGTACCGCGTACTGGACGCTGCGAGCCTCGCGCTTCCAGGACAGCGCCTCAGCCATCATGACCATGCGGTTCAGCGCGGGAAGCCCCGGCGACTTGACCCATACGTAGTCGGTCTCGGCTATGACGGGGGCCGTAACCGTGGTGGTTGTCAGCGTCGCTGTCTGCACCCCGGCGTCCGTCTCCCAGACCACCCGGTACCAGACCCGCCCCCCTACAGGCGCCTCATAGTCCTCAATGTCCAGCTTCGTGCCCGGTGTGTAGGCGGCGCGCACGAGGTCGCCCCCGTACCCGCGCACCGGGTTCTGGGCCCCAGACTCGTCGACCCGCCACACGGTGACCCGAGTGGACTCTTCCGGCGGGAGCACCTCCACTACCAGGTGGACGTACCCCCGCGTGTTGCTAACCGAGAGGGTGTATTCCAGCCCTCCGGGGGCCATCGTCACTTGGTCGAGAAGGTAGGAAGTCGCCGTAGTCGGCGGTGCGTGCTGAATCTCTACCGCGATCTGCGCGTACGCAGCATCGGGCGGAGAGGTCTTGGCCCGACTGAACCGAATTCCGCTGAAGGTGTCCCCGTTGCTGTTCGGGTGCGAGTAGAACGGTTCCGGGTTGTCGTCGGTTAGGAACGCCTGTTCCGCGTCGTAGTACCGCACTCGGGGACGGGCGGTAACCCACGCGTTCGGGTCGCCGTTTGCTCGCGTCAGCACCAAGGCGCCAACGCTGTACGTGTCCCCTCCGGTGATCGGGACAAGTCGCGGACAGGATACCCGCAGCACGCCCATGTCGTCGGGGGTGATTCCCAGCATGAACGCACCGTCGTTCACCCCAGGAAGGGACACAAACTCACGCCCCAGCGTGGCAGCGTCGGCTGAGTACCCGGCGTCGCTGGTCTCAAACGAGTATTCGTCGTAGTCGAGGAGATTCCCCTCGGGGTTGGATGTGACCAACCCCAAGAACATCTCGTCCCAGTACACATACTGCCCGCTGTCGGTGGCCGTGGTCCGCAACGTCAGTCGCGCGGACGTGGCACCCGCGGGTGCGCGACCGGTCACAAAAGGGCGCTGCGCGGCCAGCGGGTCGGGCGGTGAAATGGGCCAGGTAGGTTCCGCTGCTGGGGTCCCTACCTCAGTGTCGTCCGCGTCGAACCAGTGGATCTCGATTGTCACATCGGCGGTTCTGTCCGGGACCAACGTCCAGCCATACCCTCGGTAGAACGCCCCGGGCGTAATCGGCACCGCATCGACAGTAGTAATCACAGTGTCGTCTGCGGACGCCGTGGTAGCCAGCATGGAGTGCGGTCCGGCGCCGGTAAGGTCGGTGGTCGTCCGCTCGATGGTGGCGCCAGTGGCGCTCCACCCGGACACGTCCGTTAGCAGCGTTTGCGTGTTCTCCGACAGGAGATTCCCAGGTATGAGCGCCACCGGCGTCCCTTTCACTCAGGCAGTACGATGATGAAATCGCTAACCGGCGGGCCAGACTCCTCGTCCGTGCCTACCGGCTCGTTCGTGTCTCGGGGGAACCCCTCCGTGACCTTCTCGTCGTCCTTCGTCGGCATTAGCGACTCCTTCCCCGTGACGCGGGCGCCACGATGGTGCGGTTGATGGTTCCCCGAGCCTGCCGGTCAATGTACGCGGCAAACTGCGTCTGCCCGTCTGGGCTCAGAACAATCTGGTCGCCCGGCTGTAGGCCGACCGGTCCCGGCTCAGCTCGGTAGGACGCCACCATTGCGGGGGCGCCGAATTCGAGCTGTGCGGCGGTAATCAGGTCATGCGAGGCGCGCTTGACCATCGAGTAGCGATCGCGCATACCCTCCGCCAGTGCTTCCGATATGGCCTTACCGGAGTACAGAACCCAGCCTCGCCCGGAGAACGGACCCTCCTTCGCTGGGGAATTCGGGAACAGGTTGCGCGCGCCCTTTAGCACGCTGCTCACAGCGTCCTTCACAGCGCCTGCGGCAGCCTTGATTCCGCTTACGAACCCACCGATCAGGGCTTTTCCGGACTCGTACAGCAGCGAGCCCAGGTTACCCAGTGCGCGAACTGCGGCCCCAGGAAGTTTCCCAACCTCCTTGGCACCACTATCCACTCCTCGGCCGATAGCGAGCACTAGGTCTGCCATACCGGATTTCGCAGCCTGCCAAACCCTGCGCCCCATGTTGCTGACTTCGCGCCACGCTGCCGTTGCCATGCCGGATATCGCACGCCCAACAGCGAGTGCGGCGGCGGCGGTTACGGACTTGATGTTCTGCCAAATCTTTGAGAAATGGTCTCGTACGTTCGACAGGTACAACTTGACGGCATCCCAAGCGGCCCTGAAATCTCCTCGCAGCAGCGCAGCTACCGCGCGAAGGATCGGGACTAGGAAATTCCGCAAACTGTAGACGAGCGAATTCAGAATTACATTCGCCAGCCAGGATATTGCTGTGATCGCGGGGCCGATCGCTGGTTGAATTGCGGAGAGGACATTGGCTACCAGCGAGGTTCCGGCGACCGATAGCTGACCAATAATCGGTAGCAGCTCGCCTACCACACCACCGAGTTCGCGGAGGGAGGGACCTAGGTCATTGGCTAGTTGCTGGGCCATACGCGCCCAGATCGGGGACAGTTCCTTGAAATTGTCCACGATGGGTTTAATGGCAGCGGGCAACGCCTTGAACACGGGCTCTAGCGTGTCCGCCAGCACATCGGCCACGGTCTCTAGTACCGGGGACAGGTCCTCGAATGCGTCAGCGAGTGCGCCACCGACCATTAGCGCCAGCCTGGTGACTACCGGGAGCATGGTCCCGCCCACGGTCTCAGCGAGGCGAGCTACTACCGGAGCTAGCGCACTGCCAATGGCTGCCACCAGCGCAGACACAGCGGGGACGATGGCGCGCAGTGCGCTAGTGATCGGCCCGTCTAGGGTGGTCGCTAGGACACCCAGGAGCGGCAGCGCTGTGCTCAGCCCACTTGCTAGAACCGACCCTAGGGCAGCCCCCACTTCGTTGAGAATGGTGAATACTGCCGTTAGGGCCTTTTGCGCTTGCTCGGTGCCACTCAGCTCCCTGAGCGTGCCGGTTATCTTCTCAAGGGCCGTAAGGGCGCCGGAACCTACCTCAGCGGCCGGGCCGAAGATATTACCAAGGACACCTCCGACATTGGCCAGCACAGACCAGAGCTGTCTTGCCGTGGCCAGCGCTCCGCTGATTGCTTTCTCAAGATTGCCGCTCTCCAGCCCACTGGCCAGTTTGGACGATATCGACTGTCCCGCGCGGGCCGCTGCTTGCGTGATCTTGTCAAAAGCGGGTGCAGCGGCAATGGATAGCCGCGTAAGCGCGGCCAGAAATACGCCTGGCAGCGTGGAGAGGTTCCGCAACCCCTTGTTGGCGCCTGCAAGTGCCTGCCCAAGCTCGCCACTGGATGAAAGGCTTCCGGCGGTGCGAGCCGTGGTTTTACCCATTAGGTTCAGCGCGCTGGACGTTTCGCCTAGCTGCTCGCGCAGAACCGGCAGCACGTCCTTAGCGGCGCGGCTGAACGACTCTCCCAACCCGTCGAACAGGTTGGACTGCACGTTGCGCTGTAGCCGGGACCACTCGGGGCCTAGGGTGCGTATCTCCTCCACGAAATCGCGCGCCTGCGGCGTAATCCGCCGCAACGCCTCTTCGTCGCCCCTTAGCGCATCGCCGACCCCTCGGAAGCCAACCGCCAGCGCCGCACCAGCAGCTCCCAAGGACAGCACAGCGGGGGCTGCAACGGCCGCTAGAGGCCCGATCTTCGCAAGGCTGGCAGTCAGACCCGCTAGCGTCGGAATAGACGTTGCAGCGGCGCCTAGCCTGCCCAGGAGCGGCAGCAGCCCAGACACACCATTAGCTGCTGTCTGGGCAGACGAACCGACGCGGCCCAGGTTTGCCGTGAGATCCCGCAGTGCCCGATCGTCTACGTCCAGGCGCGCAGGGATAGTAATAGGTGGTGTGAGGCTCGCCATGAGGCGCCGTAGACGCTGAATCTCAGCGCGGGTGACGCGGAACCTCACGGGGACGCGCACGCTCTGTGAGGCCCCGGAAACCTCGTTGCGAACCTCCTGCCGGAAGTTGTCCCGATCAAGGTCTAGCCCGACCTTGATGGATTCACTAATCCCTTGGAGGTATGTGCTCAGCTCGGAGCGGAAGTTACCAAAATTAGGTTCAATGGCGACCTGTACTTTGGCGCGCTGCTCGATACGCCGCAGATAGTCGTGCAGGTCGCCCTCGAAATCGGACGTGTCGGGCAACACCCGAATGGATAGTCGCCCTACCTCACGTCCACCCGGACTAGCCATTAATCCCCCTACGAATCGGGTAGTTGTATGGGCCGCGCAAGGGGGTGGCTGGATAGGTCAATGCGCTTTTTCTGCTGCGTTGCAGGCGTGGGCGGCTCAACCGGCTTAGGTTGATGCCTCACCTTTCCGCCATTGGCCCGAACGTTGTTCACGTCCGCCATTCGTACGGCGTTAACCAGTGCGGCTGTTAGATGCGCCTGCACTGTCCAGGGGCGGTATTCCTGCCCCCCTGCTAGGGACGCGAGAAGCGCAGATCCCTCTGGTAGATACTCGGCCAGCGTCCAGACGCGACGGGGGGAAAGGGTCCCGCGCCAAAGATCTGCGAGATCCAGCCCGTAGTAGCGCTGTAGGTCCGCTCTCAGCGCCCCGCCGTGCCCGTCGTCTATTAGCTGTCCGAGTCCCGAGCTTCCCCCGCCTGAGTCGCCTCCTGCCACGCGCTAACCACGCGCACGTACATGCCGACCGGCCAGTCACGCAGCTCCTCCGTCAGGGCAGTTGTGTCGTCGGCCAGCAGGAGCAGAAGGTCGCGAAATTTCTCAATCAGATCGAGAGACTCAGTCCCCTTGGAAACCTCCGACAGAATCGCCTGAGCGCTCTTCAGTCCGCTGTCTGTCAGCGTCAGCAGATTGCGGATCCGCACAGTCCTACCGGCGCTGGTCTCCAGCTCAAGGTGGGTGTACTCAGTATCAACTTCCGCGCGTAGTTCAGCGCACGACAGTGCCATGGTTGGTCCCCTTACAAAGTCTGATGTGGTCCCGTTGAGTAACCCCCGCCCGGGGGGACCTTCCCGAGCGGGGGTGGTTCTCACGCCGAAATGGCAGCCCATTCGCCGATTGCGTTACCGATGCTGGCGTCACCCAGGAAGGTGCCGCGAATCGGGAACGACACGAAGTCGTCCTGAGCCATGCCCACAGCGTCAGAGCCCAGAAGGCTCACGCGGGGGTGCCACAGCGGAAGGTAGTTGGTGCCGTCAACCAGGATGACCAGAAGGGCGTGCTCCTGAGCGACCGGGGTAGACGGGATACGAAACGAGCCGTCCGCCTGAGTCGCACCGGCACCGGCGCCGAAGTACATCTGGTAGGTGAGTTCGCTGCACTGAATCGACCGGAACACCACGCTGTAGGTGATGGTGGGGGTGGTCGTCTTCAGCGAGCGGTTCTGCCACGACCCTCTGGTCTCAGGGTCGTCGCCCTCCCGGCTGAATTCGGGAAGTTCGTCAAGGCTGGTGTGCCCGACGGACTCCCAGCCGGCACCGGGGTTCAGCGGGTCGGTAATGCTCTCGGGCTTAGCCGTGCCAGCAGGGGCGACGTAAATGTACCCAGCAGCAGGGACCAGCGCCGCAGCATCGATCTGCGCCATTTGGTGTCCTTACGTTAGCGGCCGTACCGTCACGCGGTAGGTGGCCTGGTATCGGTATAGGTCGGGCCCGCTCTCGGGGGTACCCGTGCGAATCTCGTAGGGTCCGCCGGTAACGTCCGCGAAGCGGTTCAGATACCCGCCCGGTCCGCTGAATTGGGAAATACAGGCACCAGCGATAACCGTTCGCGCAGTGCGAGCCAGCGCAGACGCGTTCCGCCGGTCGCTGTCAGCACACTGAACATCGATCACTGCAACGCCAATCCCGCGCCGGTCGGCAGAACCGCCGGCAACCTGCCGAACCACAATCAGCGGAAGGTGGTCCGCCCAGTCGTCCGGCCAAAGAACGCGCACTGTGGCTTGCGGAAGCCCCTCGCGAAGCGCCGCAGCAACTATCAGGTCGACATCGGGGAGCAGAGGGTTCATAGCCCCGCCTCAATGGCGTGAATGCCCTCCACCCACCGGCCGTTCTCGGCTACGTGCCCGAAATTAATTGCCTCTACGTGCGGGTGCTCCATCACGACGTGCGTGTCGGTGGCGCCAACTTGGACGTTGGTCCCCTCAGCGAGTCGGCCTGTGTCGCGGTGCGCGGCGACCACGGCCCGAACCCGGGCGGCGCGCCCCTCCAGTTCCGAGCGAACTTCCGCCCGAACTCCGGGCATGTGCGCCACTACCGAGGCGATATCCCGTCGTGTGTGCACCACGTCATCCCCTCCTCTTGATGGTGGCCACGTGGTGAGACGTGCGCCGCGTGTAGCCGTACCGACTGGGCTCGCCCACGATCACCCACCGCTCACCAGCCCAGTCGACGTACGACCAGGGGCCGGGCGGTAGCTCGCGGGCAATCAGCCGGTAAGAACTGTCGGTTAGATAGCCCCCCTCGGGCTGGTTCTCGGAGTCGGACGGCTGCACTCGGCACCGGACGGTAACCGGCTCTCCGATGCCGGGCTTTGTCCCCCCGTACCCGTCGTCGACAGGCACGGAGGGGTAAACCGTCGCTGTGTCCGGCCAGCGGGTAAGCAGGCTCACAGCGTCCCCCCTGGGGAGGCAATGGGAACGCTATAAACCCCACCTAGTCCGCCAGCCGCAGCAAGCATGCGAATCTCGCCCTTAGTCAGCTCAACACCTAGCGGTGCCGATGCGGGCCGGTGGTACTGGTAGCTGCCCTCAATCTCGCTCCGGTACCCCTCCGGATTTCTCATTCGCCGTTCGGCGGCCGATAGCGTGATGCTGCGGGCAATGTCCGGGGCGGTACTCGGGTCTGGCCAAGGCAGGCCGTAGGCGCGGACTACGGCGGAAGCGTCATTCAGAGCGGCTTCCGCCATAGCCAGTTGCTCACCCGTCAGGGGTTCACCTAGCCGCACCTCTAGCTCCTGAACGGTTGCGAGTGGTTCGGCCATTCAGAGCCCCTTACTCGGATAGGTCGAGAGACGCGTTGGCGGGAGTAACCGCCAGTCCCTCAGCAGGGTCGGAAACTGTGACAGCGCAAGTGCCCGTCAGCCCCTGGTAGGTGCCGGTAACGGTCGCGTTGCCGACTGCCACAGCGGTAACAATGCCAGCCGCCGAAACGGTCGCAACCGCCTCGTTGTCGGACACCCATGAGGTTTCCGACGTGACATCCTGAGTGTTGCCGCTCGACAGAGTGGCCGTAGCAGTCAGAGGCTGGGTGCTAGCCATTCTTCGGAGTAGCCTTTCTGCGAGTGGTGCGCTTGGGCGCCGCCTTCTTGGCAGGCGCCGAAAGGGACGCCACCCCCGCCCCACCGTCAAGCGTCAGTGAGGCGCTTTCGGGGGTGACGTTCAGCCCAAAGGGGCAAGCTCCAACTTCACGGCGCGCTTAAGAACCTTCGGGTCGCTGGTGTTGCCCGGGGCAACCTGGTCCAGCATGATGTTAAAACCGGCGAAGGTGCTCACGACCGACCGGTCCTGCAGCCGCTGGGACTCGTAGTCGCGCACCCACCGCATGGCGTAGCCAGCGAACGAGGCACCCGCGCCGTAGGGGGCACCCGCCGGAATGGCCGGGGCCCGAGTAGCCACCAGGAAGGCGGATGGCACGAACGCGTAAGCCGAGTCCGGGTTGATGGCGGTGCTGGTGACGATGGTGAACCCGCCCAGCCGGCCTAGGGTGGCGTCCCGCAGCGCGCTGGACGAACCGGACCGGTCAACGTCGGTGAACTTGTCGTCCTTCAGAAGCGCGGCCTCGAAGTTCGAGCCGACAAGAAGCACCCGGTTGCTGTTCGGAACCTCGTTGACGTTCAGCAGCCGACGCGCCTCCACAACTCCGTCCCAGGTGGCGCCGGCTTCCACGGTGACGGTTCCGGTGGCGTCGGTCGGGTACGGGGCGCTCTCGATCATGGACGCGATGCGCATGTCAATGTCGGTCGCCACGGCGCGAACCTGCGGGTCAAGAATCTGGGCGCCGAAAGACTCTACGTCTAGCGTCAGCTCCTCGTCGGTAACAGCCACAGCGCTGTAGATGTCGTGGTTGAGGTTCACGTTCACGGAGTCCTCAACCAGAGAGTCCGTGGTGATGGTGGCGCTACGGTCGTTCCGCCAGTCGTACTCACGCGCGGTGGTACGGGCCGGAATGCGCAGGGTAACCGCGTCACCCTTGGCGCCGGAGAAGTCGATCCCGTGGTTCGTCCACACGAGACGACCGAGGACTAGTTCGCGCTCCAACATGGTGACAGCGACGGACGCGAACTTCTCGGCCTTGAGGAATTCGTTAGCCATTTGGCCTGTTTCTCCTTATCAGAAACGGGAGCGCGGGATGCGCTTGACGATGTCGGACGGGTCGGAATCGGCCTTGGCCGTGGGGTCCAGGCCCCCCTTTCCGACACGCACAGCGGACCGGCCAAGGGTGCTCAGCTCCTCAGCCAACGACTTGGCGTCGCTCTCCCGCTCTTCGTCGGTGGTCCCGGTGATCCGGGAGGCGATGGTTTCGGGAAGCGAGTACTTCTGCGCCAAACGGACGCGAGACAGTTCCGCTTCGAGGTCAGCGACGCGGGAAGCCACCTTGCTGTGCTCATCCGGAGAGACGTAGTTCTCCCGCTCCGACAGAGCTTGGGCAACCTCGCGCGCCTTAACGCGGTTGGAAGCGGCCTCTTCGCGCGCCTCAGACAGCAGCTTGCGTAGAGTGGCGCTGTCCAGTTCCTCGCCGGAGCCGGTACCCCGATCGGTGGCACCGGAGGATTCCTGAGAGACTTCCTGAGTCTCGGCGGATTCGGCGTGGGTGTTACTCTCGTTCTCCATTTCGGTAAGCCTCCCGGGCTCTGGTAAGGAGAAGTTCGTTTTCGCCCTGGCGCCGCGTGCGCTGCTGCGCTTCGATGTGGCGTCGCCAAGCAATACGGGCCTCACGACCCGATAGTCCGCGTGTGACTTTCTGCCAGTCCCGGTAAAGCTCCCGGCTTCCCGGTACCCAGAAGTCACTGCGGCTGAAAACGGGCACTGCTTGGCAGTGGCATCCGTTGTGGTACTTTCGAATATCGTCAGGGCCTACGGCGTTGCGCAGACTCGTATCGGAAACCTCGGCAGCCTGCCGAGACGTGTAAATGGCGCCTCGCGATGCGAGCATTGCGCAAAAACTACACGGATTGCCGTCCGTCACTCGCGCCCAACCGACTACGCGTCGGTCACGGGCGCCGGCACGCTCTACCAAGTCGCGTCCAGCCAGCAGCGTCGCGCGGTCAGCAGAGCGGGCAGCGTTACGGCCGGCGGATTCCAGCTCAGCGATAACGTCCGGGTCGTCAAGTCCGCCACGTTCGGGGCCTGCCCGTTCGGCGTCCTCTCTGATGTCCCGCACCCGCGCCGGGCCCGTAGACACCAGCGAGGTAACGGCCGTCCGGTCGTACTCTTCCGGTCGGTCGTCCGGCCACTCGAACTCCTCAACCGGGATCACCCGGTCGTCGTCCGGCTCGGGTTCCCGAACTCCGTCGTTCTCGCTGGCCCACTCGTCCCGCAGATCCCCCAGCGTAACGTCTTCCAGGTCTCCGTCTGGTAGCTGAACGGTGTACCCGGTTTCCAGCGCGCGGTACAGCCGGTAGAACCGGATCGCGTTTGCTCGGGATCGCGCACGCCGTAGCCGAATGATCTCCAGTACACCGGACACGAAGTAGGCACCGGCGTGGACTGGCGAAAGCGGGTTGAACAGCTTCCACGCGTCCAGCGCCAGCGCGACGACCTCAGCCCCAATTCGCGCCTGAGAGCGCCAGAACTGCTCCAATAGGGCTGAGGTACCCCTACGCATCGTTCGGCCCGGAGATGGGCGCCTGTCGCGTCTGCTGCCCCATCAGGGCGCGCGACATGGCTTCCGCCATCTGGGCAGTGTCGTTCTGCGCCTCAGCGGCATCCCGCCAGCGCTCGACATCCCCCTCAGTTACGCCCGGAATCTTGGCCCAAAGCTCCTGCGGCGGAACCTGCAGCATCTGAACCGCCTTGCCAAGCGCGTCAACCGTCTGCGCGAGCGAGCGAGACTCGTGGTCCATCCAGGTAACCTGAGCTTCGCGGTCAAACGGCAGCCCCATCATTGAGCCCGCGAGGGCCATGACTAGCTCCCATGACTCGCCGAACGCATCTTGGTACTCGCGGACCGCCCGCGTAAGCGCGGCCTCAGCGGCTGCTAGCGCCTCAGCGGACAGATTCACGATGCTGCCCAGAAGGTAGTGCGGCGGAGTCTGCGAGATCACAGACATCTGCCGGACACCCGCTTCGATTGCGGACAGGAAGCCGTCAAGCGGCGTCTCGTCCAGCGTGCCGAACTTCGTGTCCGGATCGGGGGCGAGCATAAAGCGCGACGCGTCCGCGCGAATCGGCCGGACTTTCGGGCGTCCATTGTCGTCGTAGACTGGATTGCCGTCCGAATCAGTCTCGATATCCGGCGCCATCCCCGTAATCGTTCGAACCTTAAAACTGCCGAACGTCTGGGCAACCAGCAGATCGAAAACAGTCTGGTTAACTCTGTCCTGAATCGGAATTAGCGGCCAAACAACGCCAGTGACGCGGCCGTCCAGATCCACATCCTGGGCGAACCGAACCACCGGACATACCGGCCGGCCGTTCAGGGTCATCCCGTGTGCGTAACCGCCCACCTCGTCCGCAGTATCGTCCCCTGCGCGGTACTCGTATACGTGCGTCTCCGTATAGAGCCAGGCGCGAACAGTGTCGTGCGTGCCGGGCTCCGGCAGGCGCTCAACCTGCAACGCCCACAGCGGTAGAGCGTCGTTCGCAGGGTCGTCGTACTCGGCGTACATGGTGCGCGGGCTGGCGCCCCTGATGTTGGGCTCGCCGGTCGCGTCCGGCAGCACCGTCACGTACGCAGAGCCGTACTGGAGAGCAGCGCGGTGAACAGCGTGCTGGCGACTGTCCATACGAGTGCGCTGCCACGCGGACCACTCCGGCGCCGTTTCCTCACTGGCAGCCCCGGAGTGCCGGAACCCGCTCACCGACATAGCCTGCGCGGGTGTGGACACGATAAGCGGTAGAAAATTGGTTACTGCCCGCTCGGCGAGGCGCCGGTATTCAGCGGTAGCGGATTTCGGCATATACGGGTCGTCATGACAGCCGCGAACATACCGGTCAACCCTCTCCACTCTGGGCCAGTCGTGCTGCATCTGGGCGACGCCACGTTTCACCAGGGAGCGAAACAGATCGTCAGCCATTTCCCCTCCCTAGAAGAAATAGACAGCCCCCGATCTCTCAGGGGTTCGGGATTTTCCGGACTCAACGAGCCGGTGCCTTGCTAGGTCAGCCAGCAGCAGCGCCGCGTAGCCGTCGACTTTCTGCGCGCTATCGCGGGTCGCCTTTCCGAAACTCAAGCCGTACTGATTTGGTCGACGGCGCGCGTTCAGGACATGGCGCCGAAGTGTCCGGTTCAGCGGAAGCTCAGGGTCGCCGTGGAGCACTTTCCGCTCCTCAATCGCACTGACCAGCCGCTCATTCGCCGCAGTGAGTTCTTGCAGGCCCCCGCGCATGTCCCGTCCGACAGCGGATCGGCTCGACGCCTTAATTAGCAACGTCTGTCCGTAGTCGGCGGACCAGGAATCCACCCACGATTCCCAGTAGGCCACGTCAGCAAAAAATGCGTTCACACGATAGGTCTCCAGTGCGGAGCGCACGGCCCCATCGACAGCGTAACGGTCAACCTGCCACCCGTCCGCCTCTGGTCCGTCTGGGCGCTCCCAAATGCCCAGCGGAAAGACAGCACGATCGCTAATGCGGATCGCAACCAGCGCGGTGGCGTCGCTGCTTTTTCCGCCGTCAAACCCGAGTGTGATCTCATCCCCGTTGCGAAGTACAACGGCCGAACTGGCAGATTGGTCCCAATCCTGGGGGGAAATCAGCGAATCGCTGGCTGTTACCAGTTGGTTCAGATACATGCGTTGCGACCGCTCGCGCGGCATTGTCCCCCCGTAGATGATCGAAATCACCCAATCGGGATCTAGCCATTCGGCGTCGCCACGGGCAGCCAGAATACCGGCGGTTAGCTCCTCGGGATCGGACATGTCCACGTTCGGCGACTCCACTGAGTCGTAATACATCCCAGGATCGCGGGCCTTGCCCTCCAAAATTTTGCTGAAGGTGTTCCATGTGCGTTCAGCAACGGAATCCTCGCCAGGGAGAGGTGCGTTGGTAATTTCCATAGTCCGCGAACCACCGCCGCGCGACTTTCCGACGTTACCGGCGATGATTTCGGCCATTTCATGACCATGGTTGTTCTGTAGCCAGTGGTGCGACTCGTTCAGAATTACCAGCGTAGGCCGACCACCCTCCAGCGTGCGCGGAGACGACGTAACGGCCTCAATTAGTCCGTCACTACCCGTTCGAACGAATTCCCGCCCGATATCGAGACCGTACTGCTCGATTGCGTCGTTCGAGAACATCCCGGGGAACAGCCTCATGGTGTTCTGGGTCTGCTGTAGTGATACTGCGCAGACCTGAACCCACGGAGCGCCGTGCGCCTCAGCGAGCGGCAGCCCGTCCGGGGTGTATCCGGCAAACCGGCAGGGGCCGCACAGTTCAACGGCGGCAATGGCGGCTAGGAACGGGTCCTTCCCCGCCCCCTTCATGCGCCGAACGGTCCCGGTGCGGTATCGGAACTTCTTGTCGTCACCCAGCGAGTACCAACGGAGCACAATCCGTGCCTGTTCGCCGGTGAATCGCCAGCGCGTTCCCGGGCTATCTCCGTCTGGCTGCCGTAGGTACTCCGACGCCCATGCCAGTACGTCCCACCCGACAGTCTCGTGCGGCAACGGAATGTAATCCGGGATGGTGCGAACCGGTACCAGTCCGCCAGCGCCAGGGACCGGCTTGATCTCGGTCACTCCGCCGTACACTGAGAGGAACATTCGACCCAAAATGGCGCCGTATATCTCCGTCTGAGGGTCGGCAGCGCCCGTCCGCTCGACGTACTCGGCGCACTCGGTTCGGTAGTCGACCCATGCGTGGTAAACGGCGGTGGCAGGGTCGCGACCAGCGTCCATCAGCGCTCGAACGCGCGATTCGGTGAACTCCGGTGCGGGCTCACGGGTAACTACAGGCGCGGACGTGCGTCGCGCTCTAGCCACTCTTCCGCCCCCATCTGGCCTGAGCGGCCTTCTGGGCGCGAATCGAGCGCGGGTTCGTCAGGTCTATGTGGTTGCCGTCCGCGTCTAGCTCGGGGAGGTTCAGCGCGCTGTAGAGGCGCAGGTAGGTGGTCCGGTGCCGCGCCAATTCCTGGAGAATCGGGTGCCCAACCTCCTGCCCCTGGCTGCCTCGAACGGTCAGCGACGCGTTCCGCATTTCGGCCTCAAGCCTCGCCAGCAGCGACGCGGTCAGACACAGCTCGACCACGGTAGGCACTTCATGCGCGTCGAAATCGAACGACGCGGTCAGGGTGGTAAACAGATCCGCACCACGGCCGGAGAGACCGTAATCGGACGCCCTCATGGTCCCCTCCTTTGCTCGCGGCTACGCACGGTGGCGCTCACCTGGTCGTTTGGGCAAAATCAGCGACTCGGCATATGCGCAGAAGGTGAGCCGCTAACAC
>JAEHJW020005644.1_pt1 | contig 21894 bp, 37 predicted proteins | sample 9271431 | NCBI WGS metagenome assembly JAEHJW02 | reverse complement strand
TTTGATTGCCGCTCTATATGGACAAGTAGCAGGCTCAGTAGTAGACCAAACAGACCTAGCAGCAGACCAAGCAGCAGACCAAGCAGCAGACTCAGCAGACCAAGCAGCAGACTCAGCAGACCTAGCAGCAGACTCAGCAGACCTAGCAGCAGACCTAGCAGCAGACTCAGCAGCAGACTCAGCAGACCTAGCAGCAGACCTAGCAGCAGACTCAGCAGACCTAGCAGCAGACTCAGCAGACCAAGCAGCAGACTCAGCAGCAGACTCAGCAGCAGACTCAGCAGCAGACTCAGCAGACCTAGCAGCAGACCTAGCAGCAGACTCAGCAGACCTAGCAGCAGACTCAGCAGACCTAGCAGCAGACCTAGCAGCAGACCTATTTTTAGCCGTGTCGTGAGCCAAGACAGTTCTGGCCGCATCAATCGCCTTTCGTGGCCTATCGTCGTCTGGATAAAGCCTCTCAAACTCTTTTAGACATAATTCGGCAGAAAAAATAGCTAAAGAAATGGAGTCTTTTTTAGTCCATTTATAAGCCTTGACAATTCGCATAGCCGAATAAGCGGATTTCTCTTTGTCATCAACGTGTATTCCTTTAGTCTTAACGAATGCTAAAACTGACCCCTGGACATAACTAAAAGCGTCATAAATAGTGTTTGAACAGTGGAGTCCGTTTTCGCACAGGACAATAGCGCCGTTAACGTGTTGCCACTCTCCGATGCGCCAAACCATATCCCCGCTTTCCGACTTAATTTTTCCTCTTTCCAAATTAAGAAATTTATACATTTGCTTCATCGTAATATTCTCCTTCTTAGTTCCCCTGCGGGGCGGGTATTAGTTGACCTGTAATATTATCAATGGTTTGGTAAACAGGATTTATGAGCGGTTGTACCCCATTGGCTATAATGATACCAAAGAATGCTACGGTTAGTGCAGCACACACTATATGAGCAATTATCCAACCGAACCGATCTGTATCGCTGTAGCCTTTTTCTTCTTCTTCTTTTAAGGCATTACTGGTGATTTTAGTTAATTTAAACCATACCACCATAATAATTATTAAAAGTATTCCAAAAAATATTATTGAGGTAATCGCATTTATATAAACTTGTCTATATTCAGCCTGCCAGACAACTTGACCGTCTTGTCCTATTTTATGAGCCAATGGTGTTATGGCTGTTACTATTTGTTGTATTGAACTCTGATTCATCTTAATATTCTCCATATTCTTTAATTCTATAACCAGAAGTTTCTAATAATTGCTCTGGTTCTTTTATAAACTTAATATCTCGTCTTACTTCTTTAAACTTATTATATCTAGCTTCTTTTACTACTTCATCTGCTAAATATTTGCCTTGTTCCTGGATTTTCTGCCTACTTCTTCTAATAGTTTCAAAGCTAGGCATATCTCTTAAGACTTCTTCCTGCTCTCTGGTTAGGTTTAGTCCTGATTTCTTGGCATATATTAACCATAGTTCTAAATCGCTATTACGAGCCATATGTGAGGCTTTAAGGATGTTTTCTATTCGCTCTGATACTGTCATAGCTATGGCCTTATATTTCTCGTTGCTGTTGATGTGGTGTAGGTATTTCCGTCAATCCCCTTATAGGTATTATCATAGTGAGTATAGTCTACTCGAAAGTTTATGGTACAGGTTGTCCAAAAGGTCGTCTCCAGAGAAGGGTTGGCTACTTCATTACAGTGAACAACTTGTCCCTTTTTATAGGTATATCTCTTAGCCCAGTAAGCGTTTTGACTATCCTTATTAAGGGTGGGTTGAATTACTATAAAAAATACCATAGAGAATATTACCAAACATATAATAGCCATAAAAATTAGAGCACACAATAGGTCTTCATCTATAATCCTTTTTCTAAATTTTATGCTAGGAAACATTTTACTTAACCCTCTCCATTATTTCCCTTAAAGCATAATAGGCTGGTGACACAAGCAGGTTAATTCCATCATAGATAGGTAGTAACATTAGTCCCAGTGGTAAGAAAATCCAATTAGAGTTTCCTATTTTCCAGAAAGACACTCCTATCACGATTAAAGCTAACACTATTTCCGATATAGCTTTAGCAACATATCTTCTAATTAATATTTTCCATATTTCCTCTACGGCAACCTTTAATACGTTTGCTAAGGGTTGAAGTTTATCAAGAATATCTTTTTCTGACATAATTGCCTCCTATAAATGTCCGTCTTTTAATATAAATGTTGACACAGCAGTAACAATAGCATTTCTTAGCTTGTCATCTTTACTAAGCAAATATGCAACCCCTCCAACGATTAGAGCTTCTTTTAGTGCTGGGTTGTCCTCTAGGGTCAACTTTACCTTGTTAAATAAATCTTTTCCTATAATATTTTTTAGTACTTGTTCCATAATTTCTCCTTATTAAATTATATTATTTCTTATCTCTTAAAGCTATTTCATCTAGCTCATCTCTCATTATTTCTATTAAAGTAGGTAAGTTATCTAGGTTTTTATTAATAGCTTGTCTTACTAGAAGAATAAATCTATTATCTCCCTTAGTCCACTTTTTATATGTTTTAGCTAGTTCTATAGCTTCTTCCATTAAGTCTGTATTTACTTGGTTACTCATTTCCTAAACTCCCCTTTTTATTAATCTAAGTATACTTTTTACAGTTTCAGTAAATCGGTCGTTATAATATTTGAGGGCATTTTGAACGGAAATATCATCAGACTTTATTATTACATTAAAAATATCTCGAGAAACTCCAAGGTCGTCTAAAAGATGTGCAACTTTTTGTCGTGTTGGGTCAATCTTATTTTTTCTTTTCATTTCCAAAATACCTCCGTGAACATTTTATTGATTGAGTTTAAATAGTCTAAGTTAGGTGGAGCGATATATCTATGCACCCAAATCCTACTTATACTAGGTATATACTTAACATTAATCTTGGTCATTGTATTCATCCCCTCCTATTCTTTTTAATTCTTCATATTTATTGTTACCTTCATTATCCCTAAAACCCCCACAGTCTGGGTTATCACAGACTACTACATCGCTATCGTAGCTAGGGTCAAATACTATTTCTTTATCTATATAGGCGTTTATATGGGTGCAGTAATATTGCCTATAATCATCGTCCCAAGTGTATTCCTCTCCCTTTAATTCTACTAATTGTTGTTGTGCCATTTTTCTACCCTCCTATTAAACCAATTATAAGTCTTGGTATAAAGTTTAAGTAAGTAGCCAGTGCCTGAATTATCATTAAGAAAACTACTATTTCAAACTTATGTCTTTTAGCTAGATACCAAAGCACCTTATGAGTCTCTAAAGTGTTTAGTTTCTCGTTAAGCTCATAGCGTGCTACTGCTTCTCGGTTAAATCCACCTTCTTTACCAGTCTTTTCATACTTGAGTTTTATGCCGTCTAGTGCTGTTGTTTTTGTGTTACTCATTTAATTGTTCCCCCTTTAATTAAAGTTACTTATCTATATAGCTAGAACTATATATATCATTAAAAATATTGTCAATAGTCCTAGTACGTTTAAAGCTGTTTCTTTCATTTTTATTTTATCCTTTTGGTTAAATATTCACTTACAGTATAATCAGCACCATCGACCTTGATGCCTGCCTTAAAGGCGTTATTCAATTTAGTTGTGTCTACTGCTATTTTCTTAAATTGTTCAGGTAGTTTATCCATTTCAGTTCTCCATACTTTACGTTCTCCTAGAGATACTGTTCCCCAGTCGCCCTTAAGAGTCTTAATATTGTAAGTTCGCATAGCGTCTTCAACATTTGACCAAGCTTCTTTAAGACGAGCTTCTACGTCCTTTGTATACTCTACGAACTCTATAAACTTGGTAGAGTTCTCTACTATATCTTGTGGTGTTATTGTTGCTAATTCTTGTGTACTCATTTCGATGTACCTTTCATATATTTAACTTTACACAGCTATAATAACAAAGCGATATAGTAATGTCAATAGGAATATTTACATAGCCTGTGGATAAAGTTTATATATAAGAGGTGCTATAATATAGGTACTATGACCCAAGAAGAAATATTTAACGCCTTAAACCCTGCTTGGTGGGTAACATCACCGTCTAATAACTGGCAGACTGAATTTGTCGGTACTCAAATAAACTTTACTAATCCAGGAGGACTAGCTTGTACCTATGTATCTCAAGCACCTATTCAGACGAACGGACTAAATGCCGGCATAGGGGCTCCTGAAGGCGATTTAAGCACGTTTATAGCCGATTTAATGTATCAGGCGAGTATTTATCTAGCTAATGTAGGAAAAGCCGTCTCAATAGACGGAAATACGCCCTTAACGAGTTTTTACAATGCAACCACTTAGCCTACAAGAATGCTACGACGCTTTAGACCCCACTTGGTGGGTAGACGCTTACCCATTAGGACAGACTGGACCAGTATACCCTTCTACTATGATCTATTTCACAAACCCAGCAGGAGTATATGGAAACTATGTAAGTACAGGACCTATGATCCTAACGGAGGATCAAACAGAAGACCCAACTACTAGGGAGTACTATATTCAGAATAACTTAATGTGGGACACAGCTAGGTTCTTACATTTATCTAAGTGTACAGGAAACGTAACGAATATACAGCCCCCAGAGTTTCAAGTATTCCCTATTTATTTTAAGTAATAAAAAAATCCCCTATGGATTTACAAGTACTTTTAGTACTAGGGGATTAGAGAGCTAACAATTTATGAAAAGTGAAATTTAATAAAACTCTTTTGACTTTTGACTGGAGGTACTAGTACTTATCCATTCAGTACTCAAGTTTAATTATAACATAAGCGTCAATAAAAAAGTATTTGACATATTTATTTTACTGTGCTATCCTCCTTGTATTATGCAAGTACACGATTGCAATCATCAATTTGTAAATAACAGCCCCCGTGTAGCGTGTACTATGCGGGGACTTCTGTTTATAAAGGGACAAAACTAAAATGCGTAATGGATGGATAAAACTGCATACAAGGTTCATAGATAACCCAGTTTGGAGACGTGATCCTACGGCTTGGCGAGTTTTTGAGTATCTCCTTTCAGAAGCCTTTTATGGCAAGCCACAAGGCACTACGTCAACAACCCGCTACCAGATAGGAAATGCATGCCTCGTCAACAACAACACTGCTTGGAGTGCGTTGCTAAGGCTCAAAAAAGCCAAAATGGTCAACATCTCCAGCAACTACCGATGTAGCATAGTTTCAATCTGTAATTGGGACAAGTATCAAGGCGACCGTCAACAGCCTCGTCAACAGCTCGTCACTAACTCGTCACTAACTCATCAACACTCTTATAAGAATAAGAATAAGAGTATTAATACTAAAGTATTAATACGGACTGAAGTCCCAAAGACAACTAATCCAGAAATTGATAAAGCATTTGAATACTGGGAAAGAACTATAGGATCTCCAATCACTACGAGGGTTAAGCTAAATAGAAACGCCTGTCATAACCTTATAAAGAAATACGGATTAGAGGGAATAAGTAAACTAATTGACGGGGTTGCCCTAAGTTATGAGGATCAATATGCCCCAAGAATAGCCGATTTTACCCAACTCCAAAGTAAGTTACCAGACTTCTTGCTATGGGGGAAAAAGAAAGCAAATAATACTAAGAAAGGAGTAGTACTATGATTATAAGACTTAGGGATAAAACCGAACTAACAGTATCTAAAGAGAAAGGAGAGAAGCTAAGCGATTTACTTATGTCTGGAAATTGCCCCGACTTTATCCAGATAAATGAGTTCACCATAGCCAGAAGTGAAATTACAATGATTAAACCAGGAGGAGAATATATTTCGGAAGGAACTAAACTAATCGAGAAAGGAGATTATCGAAACGACCAAGAAATATACGAAAAAACTAGAAAAAAGATAGGAGAACTACGTGAAGAGCTATTTAAAAATGTCCAAAAAGCAAAAAGAGTTCATCGAAAAACTAGCACTTGAAACAAATACTGAAATAGACTGGTATAAATGCGTAAGTATGGATCAAGCATCAATGCAAATTAGAAAACTAATTAAACTAAAAAACTTACAAAATAAACCAAAACAAATAATTATGCTATAATAGATTATAACTATGAATAAATCTCAAGAACAAGAAGCAATAGAAGCAGAACAAGCTATTAAAGAAGAAGTAAAAGAAGCTGTAGAGTATAATAAACTACATCACTTAGGTAAGATAGCAGTGCGAGAGGAAGATAAGGAAGATGTTTAAAAGAACTAAAGACTTTACTAAGATAAGCCCTAGAAGACATAAAAGAATGTTACTTAAGGCAGCAAAGTATGCTAATAAGGAGCAAAGGAAGCTAGAGGATAAATTAGATGGCAACAAAGAATAGAAAGAATAAATATTATCTTAGTGATGAGGAAAAAGAAAGATTAGCTATTTTATTTAGCTTTCTCTATGATAACCCCAAGATAGCTAAATCATTTTATGATAAAATGTTACCAGATATAACTAAATGGGAAGAAGAATGGAATAACGATCCAAGATACACCGTATAAAGGACAATATTAATGGCAACTCTTAAGCAAAAACTAGCAGTAAAAGAAATAAAACTAAATCCTAGTAACCCTCGACTTATTAAAGATGATAAGTTTAAGAAGCTAGTCCAAAGCCTTAAAGATTTCCCAGAGATGCTAGACGCTAGAGAAATAGTAGTAAACAAGGACAATGTTATTTTAGGCGGGAATATGAGATTTAGGGCCGCTAAAGAAGCTGGTTTAACAGAAGTACCAGTTAAAATTGTAGACTGGCCAGAAGACAAACAAAGAGAGTTTGTTATTAAAGACAATGTCAGCGGCGGAGAATGGGACTGGGATATTTTGGCTAATGAGTGGGGTGAGTTACCCCTCGATGAGTGGATTACAACATACCAAACTTTTTCACCTAATATAGCCCCCAATTTTAATGAGTCTCAACTAACACAAGAGATTATAGCCAAAAAAGAACAAGAGCTGGAGAATCAAATGATAAAAGCTTCTAAAAAAATTCAGGTTGTTTGTCCTACTTGTGGAGAGGAGTTTGAAATAAAAGTATGACAAAAGAAAAACTTGAAACCCTACTTAAAGAAGCCCAATATACTTTTGCTAAAACTATGCCTAAAAATCCACATTTTTATACTTTAAGAACAACGTGGAATGATCAAGATTTTATAGATGTAGTAAAGTACATAAGAAAATATGGAGAGAAACAGCGGTATTATAAAAAGATATACATATATTACTACTTAGATGGGTATAAGTATTGGACTATGGGTGATCCAATCAATGAAACGATTTTAATTAACAAGGCTAAAGTTAATGAAAATATATCTTAAACAAAACGTGTTAGAAGCCGCCCTAGACCGTGTAAGACGTATATATGATGAGTTTGATGACATTATAGTGGGTATGAGTGGTGGCAAAGATAGTACGGTGGTTATGAACTTGGCACTAACGGTAGCTAAAGAAAAAAATAGATTACCATTAAAGGTTATGTTTTTAGATCAAGAAGCTGAGTGGCAGGGAACTATTGATTATATTACAAATATATTTTCACGTGAAGACGTTACACCCTATTGGTATCAAATGCCTATGGTAATAACCAATAATGCCAGTTCATACAATAGATACAATTATTGTTGGGACGAAAAAGATAAAGATAAATGGATACGAGAAAAGGTAGATATAAGTATTAAAGAAAACAAATATGGTACTGACAGGTTTCATGAATTGTTTGGTGCTATAATGGCTAAGGATATGCCTCAAAACTCAGCAAAGTTTGCGGGGGTTAGGGCAGAAGAAAGCCCAAGACGATCTATGGCGTTAACTGAGAGTACCACATATAAAGATATTACTTGGGGAAATAAAGAAAATCCTAAACTTAATCAATATACCTTTTATCCAATTTATGATTGGAGCTATACAGACGTTTGGAAATATATACTAGACAATAATATTGAATACAATAAAATATATGACAAAATGTATCAATATGGTTTAGATATACGTTCAATGAGAGTTAGTAACTTGCACCACGAAACGGCCATACAGAGCTTAACATACGTACAAGAGATTGAACCTGAAACTTGGAATAAAGTTGCTGAAAGAATAGATGGAGCAAACACCATAAAGCACATTAAAAAGAATAGTTTTACTTGCCCCGCAATACTACCATTTATGTTTAGTGATTGGAAAGAATATGCGCTATACTTGGCTAACAATATAATACAAGAGGATAAATACCGAGATATGCTATTACACCAAGTTGAACTACATGAAAAACGTTATCTTGACGAACCAATTAAAACTGAGTTTTGGCGAACAATAATTAACACAATATTGAGCAGTGATTGGGATTTTACTAAATTTCTAAATTGGACACAGTCATTAGACGTATTTTCATATACGGCCTTCAATAAAGGGGTATATAAATCATATATGCTTAAAAATACAAAATACTTTACTGAAGACATGAAGCGTAAATTAGTAGAGAGGTCAGCATGACCATAAATGAAATAAACGACACTAGAAAAAGTCTGCACGAAAATAGCCCCATCAAACAACCCATTGACTTGGTACTATGGATACCCATTGAACAGGTGGAACCAAATGACTATAACCCCAACTCCGTAGCTAAAGTAGAAATGGAATTACTGTATAAGTCAATTAAGCATGATGGCTATACGCAGCCCATAGTTACTATTTATGATCCTACTAAGCAAAAATACGTTATAGTCGATGGGTTTCATAGGTACTTTGTTGCTAAGAACAAAAAAGATATTCTGGATAGAAACAAAGGCTGTGTGCCTATCGTAGTAATAAAAAAAGACATAAATGAAAGAATGGCGGCAACCGTTAGGCACAATAGGGCAAGAGGTGAACATTCTATTACTGGCATGGGCAATTTAGTATTTAAAATGCTTGATAATGGTATGTCAGATGTAGAGATTTGTGATAGCTTGGGCATGGAACCTGAAGAACTGCTAAAACTAAAACATATTACTGGCTTTAGTAAGCTATTTAAGGACGTTGAATACAATAAGGCATGGATAAGTAAATATCAAGCTAGACTAAAAAAAGAATATAATAAAGATTAGATAAAGATTAGATAATATGCCAAACCCTCAAAATTTAATACCAGCTAAAAAAGGTGAAGTCAGAAACCCTAAGGGTAAACCAAAGGGCTTACAGCACTCTAAGACCAGACTTAGACGTTTGTTAGAACTTACCCAAGACTTAACTAACCCTATTACAGGCGAAGTTGAAGGCTTTACAGTATTAGAACAACTAGACTTACAACAGATCATTAAAGCCAGAAAAGGAGACCTAGGAGCTTATAGGGAAATACTAGATAGACTAGAGGGAAAGACTAAAGATGACTCCTTGCAACAACAAATTAATATAAACTTTATAAACAAAATACCTAGACCACCTAAGAGAGATGATATAATAAGCGAAGAAAAGGGGGAACAGAATTGATTTACCTAAGTAATGCAAAAAGACGTATTAGTTCCCAACATAACACCTAGCCCAAAACAAGAGCTATTTTTAACTAGCTCAGCTGATGAGACTTTCTATGGCGGAGCGGCAGGTGGTGGCAAGTCAGCAGCCTTAATAGCAGAAGCAATAACAGCCAGTATTGAAGACGAAGCACACCACACATACATATTTCGTAGAACTCTAAAAGAACTTAATCAAAGTGAAGTCCCAGAGCTACTTAAACAACTAGACGTATTTAGGGATAACGTTAAGTACAACTCTCAACAAAGTCTATTTACCTTTCCTAATAAATCTATTATTCAGCTTGCTTACTTAGATAATGAAGCAGACAAGTATAGGTATCAAAGTGCTGAGATCCACACGCTTCTATTTGATGAGCTAACCCACTTTACCCAAGACCAATACGAATACTTAAAGACTAGAGTTAGAAGCGATAAGAAGCGTTTAATGCGTATTATGAGTGCATCTAATCCAGGCAACATAGGACACGGCTGGGTTAAGTCTTACTTCATAGATGGACATAGACCAATGGAGGTATTTAAAGAAGAGAGCAGTGGCATAACTAAAATGTATATACCTGCTACTATTGAAGACCACCCTAATCCAGACTTTAGGGCAAGTTATAGGAAACAGTTAGAAGCTTTAAGTGATGAGAAGCTTAAGAAAGCTTTACTACACGGCGATTGGGACATCTTTGCAGGGCAAGTCTTTAATGAGTGGAGAAGACATAAACACGTCTTTTCTAGGCTTCCAGTACACCTAGAAGACTGCATACTTTATTGTGGACTAGACTGGGGTTATAACGACCCAACAGCAGTTTACTGGGTAGCAGTCAGTCCTGACCAACACTTCTATGTCTATAGGGAACTATACGCTAATAATAAACGACCTGAAGAATGGGCGTATGAACTAGCTATATACTTAAAACACGAAAAGGTTAAGTTCTTAGCTATGCCTCACGATACTTACTCTAACTTAGGAGGTACTAGACCTATAGTAGACCAATTTAGAGAAGTCTTTGCTAAGTTAGGAATACAAGTAAACATAATTAAATCAGCTCCAGGAACACACATTGCAAAAGTAAACAGACAAGCTTTAATGCACCATATGCTGGGCGATATGCCAGACGGCAGAGCTAGGCTATCAGTCCACGAGTCTTGTGTTAACTTAATTAGAACTCTACCTATGCTTCCATATTCAGACACTAACGTTGAAGAGATTGAGTCAAAAGGAGTAGAAGACCACGCTTATGACGCTTTGTCATATATCTGCTATGCCATAACAGGAGGATATAACCAAACTAAGATAGTTAACTTACTTCAGCCAGAAGGCAACGTACCAAAGGGCTTAATTATCTCAGAAGATATGCAAACTAAAGTATTTAACTTAGATGACATTGTTTTACAAGCAGGTAAGAATAACAATAAAGACTGGAGGTACACTTGAACCCTAAAATAATGACAGCTTTTATTTATGTTAAAGATAGTGATACTCAAGCCTTGCACTGTGTTAATTGTGGACAGATGTTAATGGTAGTTAGGGGACGAATATTAAGTTACACAACTGGAGATAACTATTCATATAAGGATGTTAAGGCTTCAACAGATTACATAACACACATCTGTCATCGTTGCAAATATAAAGTTATTCTGCTTATTGTAAACAAAAATTAATTGTTGTATTATAAGCTTAATCGGGGGAACGATTATCAAATGAAAGGATAACAGGAAAGCGAGGATAGACCGATAGATTACGAACAGATTGCCTCCCCCTATGAAGACCAACGAGTAGACAACCTAGAAAATGCCTACGGCTTAATAGACCAATTCCCACAAATAGCTACAACCATTAAGGCTAGAAGCTTAGTTAAGAACATTAACGAACGTGTTGAGGATAGCATTGACTACTGGGATGATATGCAAGGTCAGAACCTACGCTATGCTAGGGCTCAAGCTTTTCGTATGGTTATTGGCAAACAAATAGATACTTCTAAACTTTATCGTTACCAAATCCCTTATATAGACAATGAAGTACATATTGGAGTAGACGCTATTATATCTTATGCCTGTGCTCAAGCTCCTAGACCAGAAGTAAGTCCAGCAGAGGATACACCAGAATCAAGGATTATGGCTAAGGACCTAGAGAAAGCCTTAACTGCCTACTGTGATGACTTTGATATACAGCGAGTATTTGAACAGGCAACCTTTAACTTACTTGTTAAACGAGTAGGAATTATAAAGGCTTATTATGACCCAGACTATGGTAAGAATGGCGAGATTATCACAGAAGCTATTAACCCAGACTATGTCATTATAGACAAGAACGCTAAGGAAAATGCTAACCCTGCTTTTATATGTGAGATACATAAGAACTCAGTAGACGAACTGATTGCACGCTTTCCTAGTAAGAAAGCCGAGATACTAGAAACCTTATCAATTAAAAAAGGAACTCAACGTCAAATGACTGGAGAAGCTACTTGGCGTGAAGTATGGGCTACAGTTTATAATACTAAGCACGAAGCCGAAGAGTGGGTATTCTGTTATGTTAACGATGTAATGCTAGATATGTTTAAAAACCCTAACTGGTACTGGGGAGTAAAAGGTAAGTATAACAATTTCTTAGAAGCTCCTATGAAGCCATATATCCCAATTAACTACTTAAATGATGGTAGCCACTGGATAGACCAAACCACACCAGTCGAACAGGTCTTTTCTATGCAAGATGTACTAAACAAACGTGGTAGGCAGATAATGGAAAATGCTGACACTGCTAACGGCTTCTTAGTCTTCTCAACAGACGCTGTAACAAGTGATGACCTTGAAAACTTAACTGGCGACCCTAACCAAAAGATTGTAATTAATACAGCAGGTAGACCAGTCAGTGAGTTCGTCTTACAAGTAGCTCCACATATGTTACCTCAATATGTTATGGACGATAAGATAGACGCACGTTCAACAATTCACTCTCTTATGGGTACACCAGCTCAATTCTCAGGCACTAATCAATCGGAAGCAGGTAAAGACCAAACACTAGGTGAAGCTATTATGATTAAAAACCAAGCTCAAGGCAGACAAGACCGAGTAGTTAGATGTATTGAAAGAGGAGCTAAACAATACTTCAATTTCTTAGTTCAATTAATGGCAGTCCATTATGACGAGAAGCACTGGTTTTCTTATAATCCAGGAGACGGTAACTTTAATAAAGTAGTTATGACTCGTGGTATGATAGACCCAGATATGAAAGTAAGTGTTAGAGCAGGCACAACCCTCCCATTTGACAAATCACAACGTCAATCAATTGCTATTAATCTTAATAAGACTGGTAGTATATCCCTCCTTGATTTATATAAAGACTTAGGTATGGACAACCCACAACAACGTTATGACAACTGGGCTAAGTTTAAGACCTCACCTGAAGACTTGTCTAGAGTAGCCGATGACGAAGTAGAAGACAATGACGCTTATGTAGAGTTTATAGAGATTATAAACGGCAAGGAAGTAGAGCCTAAACAAGACGCTTCAATGTCGCACTTACTAACACATCGTAAACAAATGTTAACCGAGAAGTTCCTGAAAGCAGACAAGAAGTACCAGAAGCAGTTTATGGAAAACTTTGAGAAAGAGTTAGATATAGCAGAACTTATCCAACAATTAGACCAGGAGACCCAAAGTGGAGGACTTTCGTCTCTAGACCTTAATCCTCAGAATCAACAACCTCCTCAACCTATTAATGCACCTAACGGATTGCCAGGAATGCCTGGAGTAATGCAACCTCAGTCAGGCTTAAATGTAGTTCCCCCTAGTCCTGGCAGTCCAATGGGCGGATTACCTCCTCAACCCCCAATGATGGGAGGAGGATTAGGACAATTAGCTCCTCAAATGCCACCACCTCAACCTATGGGAATGGGACAAGCACCTAACCCTATTCAGTTACCAGAGAACAACCCTATGCCACCTAACCTAGCTAATCCTGGTGCTATTCAAAACGTTTAACATTAATTTAAAAGGAGGTTCATTAAATGGATCAACAAGCAACATCAGGCATTGACCAATCAGCCATAGATAGTTTTGTCCAAGAGAACGAAGAGGGCAACGGTCAACTAGCTGATTTAGTAGAACAAAAATATGACGAGCTAGTAGAAAAAGAAGCTGAAACTAAGAAAGAAGAGGAAGGGGAAAAAGAAGATGAGTCAACCGAGTCTAGCGAAGAGTCTAAGGAAAAAGAAGAGGGTACTGAAGACACATCAGAAGTATCTGAAGAGCCAGATGAAGAAGAAGGCTACTATGCAGATGAGGGTATAGACGAAGACGATAACGTAGAAACCCCAGCTGTTCAGAATCAGAACTTAGACCCAAACCAAAACAATGACTTTGCTAAGTTTATATTAGACAGCCTACCAGTAATTAATGTAGTAGGAGAACAGAACGGAAAGATAGTCAACCTCCAAGTCAAAAGAGCTAATGATTTGCCTAGAGACTTCCTATTTACCTCTGAATATGATAGACAATTATTCCAACAGGAAATAGCTGATCAAACTTTGAGAGCTAGAATGCTAGAATCTGAGTGGACTAATAGATTAAATAATCAACAGGCTACTGATTTTTCTAAAGCAGAAGATAGGGATATACAAATAGATATAGGGGATTTACAAAGAGAGGGAGAACTTAGAAAGTTTAAGTACCCACCTAATGATAGACGCTTTAATTCAGACCCTGCAGTAATTGAAATGCAGGAAGTATTAGACTTCTATAATAAAGAAAACCAAAGACGCTTAAACGAAAGCAACCAAAACGGCAGACTATTCTCTAGACTTTCATATAAAGATGCTTATACTTTATGGCGTAAAGAAAACCCTAAAGATAGCCCCCAGCAGAAAAAAGAAGATAACGCTAGGAAACAAGCCTCTAGGAAAATATCTAATACGGGTCAAGGCTCAAGTGTTGAAAGGAAATATAAACTACCTCAAGACGCTTCTATTGATATGATACTAGATACTTACTTCCCAGAATAAAAGAATAATAATTAAAGGAGATATTAAATATAATGAACAATTTATTAACAACAGTATTTGCAGTTCTAGCACGAGCTAACCTAATTACTCGTGAGGCCGCTAAGACCTTATCCGAGGAAACACAAAGCATAATTCATCAATCTAAATATGAAGACGCAGAAAAAGTAGTAGAAAGGATTGAGGGTAAGATTAAAGTTTTAGTTTCCGAGCCTTGGTTAAAACACATCAGTGTATTAGAGGACAAAGTTAAATCTTTAGAAACTCAAATAGAAAAACTTGCACAAACAAAAAAGAAGTAGTATTATATTGATGTAAAGTATATAAAAGCGCTTTACTTATATAAACGGCCGAAAGACAGCCCAATAAAAGGGCTGTTTTTTTATTTTAAAAAATAATAACAAAGGAGAAATCTATATGGCAGGAATGGTATTTACAGATAGAGTAACCGATATTACCTATCAGGAAATTTTGCCTAGACTAGTTGACCAAATCAACAACTCTAACATATTTACCTCTCTAGTTCTTGGAAGATCTAAGAGATGGAGCGGTGTAACATTAAACGTACCAATCGAAACAGCTAACTCTACAACGGGTGGCTCATTCAGTGGTATGGACACATTCCCAACTGCAGCTACTAACAACACTAGAATCCTTACTTTCTATGTTGCTGCTTACGAGCAAAGTATTGCAATTCCAGGAATTGAACGAGATATTAACGCTAATAACGAAAAGCAAGTCTTAAGACTACTTGCAACCAGAATGGATGAAGCTAAAAACTCTGCAGCAGCAGGTGTAGGTTCTATTCTTTATGGAACAGGTTCAGGAAAAGACTTTGACGGATTAGGTTTAATTGTAGACAACGGAACAAACACTTCCGCTTATGGTGGATTAACCCGAAGTACTAGCACATTCGTTAATGCAGACGTAACAACTGTATCTAATGGAATAATTACTTTATCTTACTTATCAAGTGAGTTCGATAACGTAAGTGCAGCAGGTTCATTCTCAGAAAGCCCAACAATCGGACTTACTACTAAAGCTATTTGGACATACATCGAAGGTATTATCCAACCTATGCTTTCAGCAAGATACGATGTTGTTAACTCTGGTGGATATGACCGAATAGATGGCGGATTGCCACCTGGTGTATCTGTAAGACCTGGAGACGAAAGACTTCGTGGTCGAGCAGGATTTAACTCAATCCAATACCGAGCAAGAAATATGGTTGCAGACGATATGGCCCCAAGTGGTACTTTCTTCTGGTTAAACGAACACTATCTTGATTTCTATAGCCTAAAGGCTGCTGAACTTAAGCAAATTAGTTCAAATAACGAAGTTACTGAAGGTTACTACAAGGACGTAAAATTCCCTGATGTATGGCAATTCCGAGAGATGATGAGTCCTGTTAACCAATATGGACAAGTCGGCTTCCTAATGTTAATGGGTAACTTGATTTGTTCTCAGCCAAGACGTAACGGTAAATTAATTGGTGTAACATCAAACTAATAAGATAAAAGAAAAGGAGAAAATAATATGCAAAACGGTCCACGATATTTAACCGAGACAGACATTAATACAATTCAGCTCTATACTCCACTTACAGCAGGTAATACTGTTGGAGGTTGGGCACCTGGATTTAATGCTGATCCTCGTGAATTAGGATACAAAGGTATAACTGCCAACAACCGAGAGTTTAGGTGGTGTTTAATTGGAGGAACTTCAACAGTTGCTCCTGGAACACTTTTAGTAGCACCTGCACAAGCAACAGATGCAACAGGTTTAGCTATCCCTACTTCTCAGCCAAGCAATACAGCACTAGGAAGCGGTCCAACACCAAACAGTGCTTTAACTAAAGGTTCATTCTCATTCAACGTAACTAATGGTGCAACTGCAGTTACTCAAGATGAATTTGCAGGTGGTTATGTAGAAGTACTACAAACTTCAGGAACTAACGAAGGTCCAGTAAGCTATCAATTAAGAGGAAACTCTTCTGCTGCAGCTAGTGGGGCAATTACACTTTACTTAGCAGAACCTCTAGCACAACCAGAAGTGTTGGTAGCAGGAACTGATACAGTAAACCTAAGGAAGAATACTTACTCAAACATCGTAACAAGTGCAACAGCTGGACAACCAGTAGGAGTACTAACAGTACAAGTACCTAACAGCTCTTCACAACAGTACTACGCTTGGGTTCAAGTTAAAGGACATTGTGTTGTAAATGCAGACGCTTCAGGCGTAACAGCTTTTGAGGCAGTTAAGCAATCAGTAACAACTGCAGGAGACGTAACAGTAGTTGCAGCTGTAACAGATAAAGTTGTAGGACAAGCATTAGACACAGTTACTTCAGGAACAGCTTCAGTAGACCTTTGTCTAAATTAATAAACTAAAAGATAAGGAGAACCTATATGGCAAGAACAGCACAAAACAGTTCACATCTAGCTATTGAAGAATATATTAACCAAGTAGAACAGCAAGGCGGAATATTGACTAATTACCCTGTTGTCATTAATAACAGTCTTACAGCAGATTCTGTTAATTATAGCGGTGGACAAACCATAACTGACGCTTCAGCCAATGCTCTTTCTGTTGGTGCTAATGGTACTACTAATCCAGTCTTTAATGTTGACAGCTCTACTACTTCAGTAGCAACTGGAGTTGATATAGTTGGTGCGGCAGCAGGCTCAGGAGTAGCAGTTAAAGCTATTAGTTCAGGAACTAATGAAAGTATTAGTATAGCAGGAAAAGGAACTGGCGAAGTTCAAATTGCTTCAAACTCTGCTCTAGCTATTTTGGATAATGGTACAGCAACAGCAACTTCGGGTGCAGCCACACTAAGTAAAGCGGCAGGAGTGGTTACTTCTGAAAGCTTAACAACTGCAGCCTTAGGGTATTACACGCTAACTATAACCAACACTGTTGTAGCTGCAACAGACCTAGTCTTTGCTAGCGTCTCAAACGGCACAAATACAGGAGGAACGCCTGCAGTAACAACTGTTACGCCTGCCTCTGGCTCAGTAGTTGTAGTAGTGGAAAATACGGCATCAGCAACTGCCTTTAATGGAACTATTAAAGTAGCTTTCTGGGTAGTCAAAGCTAGCTAGACAACACAATAAAACAAAAACTATATAATTAAGGCTTTCTTAAACGAGAGCCTTTTTTATTTGCATAAACATATTGAATATACTATAATGCCCATTATGAACATAGAATCTCTTAAGAGTCGTATGCAAACCTTAAGTAATAGGTATGATGAATTGACTCAAACTATACAATCTCAAATTAATGAACAAAGACAATTAGAAGGAGCATTTAAAGAACTAGAACTATTAGTTGCTAAGTTAGAATCAGAAGATAGTAATAAAACGGGGGAAGATAAAGTTGCAGAAAAGGCGGTAAAAGATAATGGACAACCAGTCGCAACAACCAACTCCCCAGCTATACGGGGTAAGTAATACTTCGGTAAGTGATGTTAATAAGACATTTGTAGATAGATTGCACGATAGATTTGAGCCAACAGACTTCGTTAGAGTAATCAATCCTGATGATGAAACGTTTTACTGGCAGAGTATGAATCCATCTAAAGAAGCAGAGAGTAATGTAGGACGAACTGGTCACTATATTCAAAGAGATTTACCAGATATGTATGGTATACAGGCAGGAGAAACTAAAGTACTTCAAGGTTGGAACGCCTATATAATGATTGAACAGTTATATAAGAAACTATCCCAGAAAGAGGTAATTGCCTCTCACCCTGAGGGAAAAAACATTGAGGGTAAACCTGTAGACTTAGCTTTTGCTTGGTATGATGACAATAAACAACAAAAATATATTGATATGATCCTAATTGGTATTGAAACCCCTGAATTTGATAGAGGAGGCGTTAGTCCTACTCCTCAAATTATAGAAACTCCTAGTGTTGCCCCTAATAATCTACCCTTAACAGATAAAGAAGTATACGAAAAGTCTTTAGCAGATTTAGGATTAAAAGAAAATGACAACACAGACACTAAAAAGACCACTAGTTGATATAAAAGCCCTTAAACACGAGCTAGATAGCCTTAAAAACGAAATAGAGGAACGAAGAGATTATCAAAAGACCCAAGAACAACTAATTCAGGACTCTATTCAAGAGGGAAACGAGAGTTTAAAGGGGCTACAAGATGAATATAGGAAGTATCTTATTAAGAAAGATGAAATCCTAAACGATATAGGCGATATAGAAGCCCAGAAAGACGAATTAAATAAAGAGATAAGCTCTTTATCTTTACAAAAAAGAAACTTAGAAGAAGTGTATGCTAAGACTAGTGAGAATTATAAGACCACCCTATCCAGTCTAAGAATAGAAGTAGACAAACTCACTGATACATATAAAAATATGAAATCTCAAATAGACGCTTGGAGTTTAAAAATGGAAACCGAGAATAGAGAATTAGACACTAAAAGGAACGTCCTAGAAGCCCAAACCGAAAAGTTAAGAGAAGAACAAAGATATATAGAAAGTAGAAAGCGTTTAATCTAATTAAGCCCTTTATGTCTTTATAATTAGGTGGTATAATAAACGTGTACGTTATATACACGGCCAATAGATAGCCCTAGAAATGGGGCTATTTTTTATTTAAAAAGAAAGGTTTAGCACAAATGTCAACATATACATTTACTTCTAAGGAAATATTAACGGGTACTACTGATTTATTTGTTAATAGCGTGGTTAGTGATGGAAATCACGTTAACTTAACGGGTATGATAGGTTCTGGTCCTCAAACAGCAGATAACTCTAGTACGGCTCTTACATCACCCCTAACAGTATCAGACACAGCGGTTACTACTCTTAATATTCCTCAGGATGCCGCCCAATTAAACATCATCACAATAACTAATACGCTTAATATCTCTGAGGCAGATAGTACAGTAGCAACTAAGTATTTTACAGTACCCACTGGGACACTCGTTACCATAGATGTTGCTAGGTGTTCAAAACTATACCTAGAAGCAAATACAGGGAGTGCAACTGTTAGTTTTTGGTTCAATATGATTTAAAACAAAGAAAGGAGTAAAGGTTATGGCAAACTACGGCGACCCAACCAACAATACTACTGGAGCACCTACTCAATGGAACTTTAACCCTACCGTTAATACCTCTAATGACTTAACCTATACTGATACAGGTACAGAGTATGGCTCAACTACTCAACCCTATGGAGGTTATACTTCTACTGATGGAAACCCTTATAACTGGAAAAATGCTACTACTTGGACTAATTCTTTAGTCTACCCTGCCGAGCAACAGTATTATGGTGGACCGAGTTATGTTCCTCTCTACGGAGCACCTACTGCTTGGGACTTAAATCCAGGTATGATAAATCAAGCAGGGCAATATGTCAGCAGTTTATCAGGTAGTGCTAATGTCTACCCTTATGACCAGTCTACTAGAGAATACGACCAAACAGCTGTTACTTATGACGGGACTAATGGAACTCTACCTTTTTATAACTGGAAACAACCTACTTCTTGGACACCTATTGCAGGAGGTAATTCATTGTGAGCACAAACTATCCTCTCTCACTTGACAATTCTACTAGCTTGCCTTATCCCTCAGCTCAAGATGACACTAATTCACCTAGCTTAGCTGGAGGACAGGATAATCAGAACGACGCTTTAATCGCTGTTCAAACCTTACTAGGGAACAATACTACTCAGACAACACCTACGGATCAATATAACGTTTTACAAGCAGGTTCTGCTACTTCTAACGTATGGGGTAAGATAACTTCTAATAATGTATCTTCCTCTACTGGCTCTGGTGGTTTCGTCTTAGCCACTTCTCCCACTATTTCAAGTCCCACCATTTCATCACCCACTATCTCTAGTCCTACAATTACGGGTTCACTGGGAAATATATCTACAGGAACTATTACGGCCAGTGGGGCTACTACTCTAAATAGCACCCTATCAGTAAGCGGAACTTCTACCCTAACAGGGGCAGTTACAGCCAACGGAGGTCTTACGGTATCCTCTAGTTTTACGGCTACAGGCTTAGTTACCTACGCAGATTTACTCTCTACTATTTTTAGTGGACAGTTTAGTTCTTTCACTAATTCAGGAACAGGGGGCGGTACTTTTTATTATGGTAACATAGGCGGTCTTAAAATACTTGTAGGAGAGACATCGTCCAATACGAGTGCGCCAACCCTCGTATACCCATCAGGGTTTTTTACGACGTGGGCATATGCTACGTATTCTCTTGCGACTGTAAGTGCTACACCAACTGGGACAGTACTATGGACAAACGGTTCTAGCTCGACCAGTGAAATTTCTTTAAATGTCGACGGTCAGCCTTCTGGGTTAAGTTTCAATATATCATTTACGGTAATAGGCGTATAGGAACGTGAAAGGAATAAAGATATGCTAAGTTTTGAAACAATGTACACCAGAGTAGCCGATATATGTGGGTTTAGTGCAACTGCAGATAGCCAAGACCTTACTAATGCAAAGAATGACATAAATCTAGGCTTAAAGCTTATTAAGAACGCCGCACGAAGATACTGGACTAGAAAACAGGCTAGTGCCAACTTAATAAATAACCAACAGTATTATGAACTTCCTCCTGATTGTGTTCGTGTTACTCAGGTTTATGTAAACTCTAACGGATTAAACTATCCCGTTAAACCAATAGACTCAGAATATATGTGGAACAAGATAAACGTTATCCCTGCCGTTACTATTAATGTTCCAACCTATTACTTCATTAGAGGTAGGGACGAAATAGGTTTATGGCCAATACCTAGTGCCAACGCAACAAACTCTTTAAACGTATCTTATGAGCCTCAATTAGAATTAAGTATGAACGATGTTACTACAGGTACGGTTACAGTTACTTCGGGAAGTACGACAATAGACTGTTCATCTAACGCTTGGGACGCTTCCTTTGTAGGACGTTGGTTTAATATAACTGGTCGTTATAACGAGGCTTGGTATCAGATAGCTAACTTTGATAATACTGCTCAACTTGAACTAGCCAACTTCTATGGAGGTGTATCAGGCTCTAACTTAAACTATGTAATTGCTGATTGTCCAGATATTCCACCAGATTACCACTTAGGATTAGTTTACTATGCCGCCTATAACTTTTATCTAAAACGTAAAGATATGGGTAGTGCCGAGCTGTATAATGGACTATTCCAAGAACTTCTAACTGAATACCGAGAGAACTACGCAAGTAAGCAAACAGGACTGGTACAAGGACAGAACGATAAATATCGTTACTCAATCTTTATGATACCTCCTCCTCCAATAACAGGATAATAAACTAGACAAGAAAGGAAATAAATGTCAACACCATATCCAACAAGTTTAGATGACGGAACTACCTTACCATACCCAAGTTCT
>JAEHJW020005272.1_pt1 | contig 21909 bp, 26 predicted proteins | sample 9271431 | NCBI WGS metagenome assembly JAEHJW02 | reverse complement strand
AGTGTAATTATTAATTTTTTCTATTAATTTTTGTTCTAATTCTCTGTTCATCGTGTCATAGCGTATCTACTTAATTCACAATTTAATTCACCAAAGTTGACGTAATTCCATAGTTTATGTTTAGTATAAAAATTTAATATTTCTTTATCTTTACTAAACTTTTCTATTATATTATTTAAAATTACTTTATCTTTCGTGTTTTGCAAAAAAGCTTCTAAAATTATGATAGCTGTACTCTTTTTTTTAATGTCTATTAAACGTATAGAAGCGTTAAAATTATTCTTTAAAGCTTCTCTACAAATGTTGTCTGTTTTGTTATTGACAAATTGTAAAACTAATCCATTTTGTTTAACTGCTTCTAAGCATATTTCTTCAGTTTGTTTTTTAACATAACATAAAGCGCTTCCTCTTTGTCTAACTGCTTCTAAACAAATTTCTGGAGTTTGATTCTTAACATACTTTAAAGCGTTTTCATCTTGTTTAACTGCTTCTATACAAATATTTTCATTTTGATCTTTAACGAAGAATAAAGCATTTCCATTTTGTCTAACTGCTTCTAAACACATCTCTTCTGTTTGATCTTTTACCATTCTAAGAACGTATCCTACTTGTTTAACAGCAGCTAAACATACTTTTTCAGTTTGATCTTTAACATACTTCAAAGCTAATCCGTTTTCTTTAACTGCAGCTAAACATATTTCTGGTGTTTGACGTTTAACATGTACTAAACTGTATCCATTTTGTTTAACCGCAGCTAAACATACTCTTATTGTTTGATTTTTGACGTACATTATTACCCAACCATCATGCTTAACTGCTTCTAAGCAAATATTTTCTGTTTGATTCTTAACTTCCTTTAAACTTAAAGGATCTTTTTTAACTTGTTCTATTAAATATTCTTCTAATTCCTTATTCATAGTGTCATAGTATATTTAATTAGTTTATCGTTTAATTTAGTTTTATAAAAGTCAACATACTTCCAAATATTATGTTTAGTGTAAAAATCTATAAATTCTTTATCATTATGAAATTTTTTAATTATCTTAGTTAAGACATCTTTATCTTTCTTATGATTCAAATAGAAGTTAAGTACAATCAAAGCCTTACTTCTCTCGTTGATATCTATAAATTCTATTGCATTTGCATTTTTATTTATCGCTTCTAAACATACTCTATCAGTTTTATCTTTAACATACAATAAAGCATATGCGTTATTCTTAACTGCTTCTAAGGATACTTCCTCAGTTTGATCTTCGACATACTCTAAACTCAATCCAAATGTTTTAACTGCTTCTAAACATATTTCTTTTGTTTTATATTTAACATATCTTAATGCATATCCGTCTCTTTTAACTGCAGCTAGACATATTCTTTCAGTTTGATCTACGTACTTTAAAGAATAAGGATTTTCTAATACTCTATCTATTATATTTTTTTCTATTCTTTCATTCATAATTTAAATAAAATTTTACATATTTTTTATATATATTATATATATATAATATAAAATGTATTTTGTTTATTTAATTTAAAATAATAAAGATAAAAATGGATAATAAAAAACTATACGTAGACATGGTTCCTTACAAAGCTTGGTATAGCAATCTTAGAAATGAACTAGCAGAAGGAGAATGGGATAAGATAAGAAAGTCTGTTTATAAGAAAACTAATTACTGCTGTGAAATTTGTAATGCTAAGAGTGAAAGATTAGAAGCACATGAAAGATGGAAATTCGACGTTAACACTAAAACTCAAACTTTAGTAAACATCGAAGGATTGTGTAGCGCTTGTCATGAAGTAACTCATATAGGATTAGCTTCAGTTAGAGGTAATACTAACAGAGCTATAACACACATGATGAAAGTTAATAGAACAACTAAAGATGAATGCGCAAGAGAAATAGTTGAATCAGTTAATAGAGTGTATAAACTGAACAATTATCAATGGAATAAGTTAGACTTAACTTACTTGTTAGATAACTATAATTCTTACTTATCTAACGAAACAAAAGAAAAGATACAAAAACTAAAAGAAGGAAAAATAGAAAGAAACTTTTATAACAAAGAGAGGTGATTATCATGAATAAATTTATAAACAATATGCTGAACAATAATTCAGAAAAATTATATAATATAATAGTTGAATCGATAAACGATAAAGATTATAAAAGATTTTGTTTAAATTCTAAAACGTTACTAATGAATAGTAATAACAAGAAAATTATAGAGAAAGTTACTGATAAACTAAACGAAGAAGGAAATTTAAAGTTTAACAGTATGTGTAGTAAATTCTTATTCAACGCTTCTAAGGTGTATGATTCAAATACTAGCGATATTCTAAAAGGTAAACTAAACAATAATATTAATTTTTACGATAAATTTAAAGTAAAAGATGAGAAGAAAGATAAAAGCATTAGTCAGAAGCAAAAAGTTACTTTGAACAAGAATATAGAAAATTCATTCACATTATCGAGATAAAAAATTTATAAGAGGAGAACAATATGCAAGAGTTAAAGAAAGCAATAGTAGACAGTGACGTAGAACAGATAATGAAAAGAAACGTTTATAGAATGACTGGATCTAAAGCTATACTATGGACACCTATAGAATTTTATGAATTCGACAAGAGTAAACCTATGTATGCCTATACTGACTTCAAGAAGATAGCAATATTCAACAACACAGGAGTCAATAAAACATTGTTACTGTTGCATGAAGTTTTACATATAACTTTAAGACACGACGTTAGACGCGATAAGTTAATAAGACCAGAAAGTTTAGAAGATGCCGTTATCTTTAACTATGCTTCAGATGAAGCGATAAATCAATTCGTTAGAAAACAAATATACTCAGCTAACAACGCCACGGTCGATCATCCTAATGAAGAACTTATGAGTTTAGTACCTTTAAGTGACTGGCAAGATTATTTGAAGACAGGTGTAGATTTAAATCGTGATATGAAGTTAGACGTAGAAGGTTTACCTACTGAAGTTATATACATGATGCTTAAAGAAAAATCAAAAGATGGAAAAACACAATTTAAAATTGAATCTATAGAAAAAGAAAAAGGTAATTGCGATAATAAAGGAAAAGAAGGCGATAATGATGGTGAAGGACAAAGCGGTGAAGGAAAAGGTAAAGACGGCAAAGAAGGGCAAGAAGGACAAGGTGGAAGCTGCAAAGAAGGAAAAGATGGAGAAGGAAAAGGTGGAAGTGGTAGTGGTAAAGAAGGAAAAGATGGAGAAGGAAAAGGTGGAAGTGGTAGTGGTAAGGGTGGCAAAGAAGATAAAGATAGAAAAGATGGAGAAGGTGGAAGTAATAAAGATGGAAAAGATGGAGAAGGAAAAGATGGAAAGAACGGCAAGAAAGAATCATATAAGTTAGTAACTATAATAGAAAACGGGAAAGAGGTTTATAAGTCGATAATCAACGAAGAAGACTTAAAACCGAAAGATAAAGATAAAGGAGATAATCTTAGAAAAGATATTAGAAATGATATTAGAATCACTATAAACGAAGATCATAAAGGTAACGCACAACAAGGATTTGGTTTAGGTAACATGCAGCAAGAATTAGAGTTTGAGAAGATAAACTTAGACCTAAAGACGGCTCTTCAAAATACATTCAATGCTGAAAAAGCTGGAAGTATAAATATTAACTTTAAGAAGAACAACAAGATGCAGTATACTATGAACAGAGCACATCCTGATAGATTTGTTAAACTTCCAGCATATACTTCTCCTGTGATAGAAAATTTAGACATACTAGTAGATACCAGCGGTTCAGTACCTGATGAAGAATATTCTAGATTCATAAGTATAATAAAAGATAATAAAAAGTACATAAAGAGCTGCAACGTTTACATGACTGACGGTGGTATACAAAATGTAATAAAGATGAATTCTTTCAACGAAACAGAATTCTTAAATGCTATAAAGAAGAGACAAGGTTACGGCGGTACAGATTATACAGAAACATTCAAACAATTCGAAAAAAACGAAGGAAAGTTAAAGATAGTTTTCACAGACTTCTTAGTAGACATACCACCTAAACCTAAAGGAGGTAAAGAAGTAATATGGATAGCTAATCTCAACTCTAAGTCTTACATTAATAGTAAGAGCATTCCTTACGGAAAAGTTGTATGGTATAGAAAAGAAGAAAGAAATAGAGATATGCCGCAAGATCAAGAATTAACACATAACAGATGATAAGGAGATTAAGATGAAGTTAAAAAATTTAATAGAATTTTTATTAGAAAATAATCCGTCGTTTAAAATTCATGTTAATGGTAACCTTAAAAATACAGATGAAATTTGTATAGACAAAACTAACACTAAAATTGAGAAAGAAAATGATAAGTATTTAGTGTCTATGACGATAGGAAACAACGATAAAATGATAACACTTAACAAATCTTATTATAAGTTTCCAAAGTTGTCTAATCCTAAGTTTGAATTTAACAAGTTAAAGAATAAGTTACTATCTTTTAAGATGCAAGAGAGAATACTCCTATAGTTAGGAGTATATAGCACACAACACAGTTAAAAATAATCTAAAATGAATGCAGAATTAGAAAAACAATTAATAAGGCAAGTTAAGAAAGATCCATCTTCTTTAAGAAATATAGAAGAACAAACTGAAGATATTTGTTTAGCAGCGATTAAACAAGACGGAGACTATTTACAGTATGTTGATAATCAAACAGAAACTATCTGCTTAGCTGCAGTTAAACAGAATCCATTATCGATGTTTTAGATTTTTAAATCCAATAAACAAAATATTATTAGATTGCAGTAAACATAAGACTACAAGACTGCTTTATACTATACTGTAGATAAGCAAGCATTGTGTATAGCACTAAAACGCTTACTCCAGCTTTCACTATAGTAATTCTCTAGTATGCCATATATACTATACTTGCTTAACTTCTTAGGTATTAATCTACCAAATGTATCTACAGTATGCAACTTGCTTCTCAAAACATTTGAGACAAGCCGACTTTTTAAATTTTTTGCTGAATGTAAATCTGCGTTTTCTTTTACTCCGCATTTTTTACAGTGAAATTCTTCTTGTGTTTTGCGATTACTACTAGATATGTTACCGCACTCACAAGTAATACTGCTGTATCTAGAAGACGTTATATGAACTCTTATTCCGTTCTTCTCACCTTGCGACTTCATGTAGTGTTTTATTTTAGATAAATGCAACAATCTTAGTAATCTTGAATACTTAACGTTGAATTCTTCGTTGTCAGTACCTAGTTTATCTCTGAAGAGTAAATCTTCAATTACTATGTCTGATATACAGTTATCTTTACAGTACTCTATGATCTCGTGTATTTCTAAGTTGACGAACCACTCAAGTTGTCTGTAAATACGTTTCAACTTCTTCAATTGTTTATCTGAAAGATTCTGAGTTCCTAATTTATCTAACTTCTGCAGATCTTTCAATATACTTCCAAAGAACTTTCTGTCAAAGTCAAACTCTTTGTTGTTAGACATAGATGCAAAGTTATTCTTAACGTTAAAATCTACTCCTTCAGCTATAGTAAAGCTGTTGAACTTCGGATCAGGCACATCTACTGTAGCCGATATGTTGATCTTGTTGCCTTTAACTGACGGAGATATTGTGAAGTACTTAGTATTCAAGTCTGACAATCTATGATATTCTTTATTTATTTGTATCGGTAAGATGAAGTGATTATTCTTGAACATCTTAAAAGAAAACCAATCTTTATATTTCGTGTTAGTTGAATCTCTTAAGATGTAAGCAGTGTTTTCATTACCTCCACTAACTCTGAAAGAAGATAGCTCATTAGTGAACTCTATTAGTTTTATACGTTTGATAGCATTGTTTTGTGCAAAGATAGCTAATTTAACTATGCGTTCTAACATCTTCTTCTCTTTGAAGTGTTTAATCATAGTTATTATAGCTGGATTTTTTTATTGTTGAATGTATCTTGGATAGATCTGATAGGTTAATATATGTTAGATACTTAATTAAGCGACATATCGTAGTAGACTGCTTATCTATTCTAAACTCTTTAACATCTCCTACATCATGATGTTTAGTTTTCTTCTTAAAGTGAGTGATATTTATGTTAGTTTGAACTTCGAACTTCTTATTTTTAATTAAACGTTCAAAAGCATTAACATACTTATCTCTTAATATTGCAAACTCAGTTTGAAGATTCCACTTAGGTATCTTATCACTATGAAAGTTTTCGTTGAACTTAGAGTTTAATGACTTAGCATCTCTGTTGAACAAGAGTAGTTTTTTATTGTTGTATATCATAAGAGACATTGCAGTCTTATGAGTAGTCATCTCTCTCATAATGTCGAAGACTCTATTCATCTTTCCTGTATTAGCGAAATGTACAGATGTCATCTGACTCTTAATCATATGTATATATTATAACATATTAATTTAAAAAGTAAATATATTTTATTTTTAATTTAATAATTTAATATAAGAGTGAAATAGTGATTTAATTTATAAAAACTTACTTGTTTGTGAATAATTTTAAAATTTAACCGTATACTTTTATAAATAATATCGCTATTTTGATCATCTTCATATAATTTTGTAATTTTTTATTATATTTACAAAGTTTATATATATATAATATATATAAGTTATTATAAGTTTTATGAATTATTCTAAATATACATAAACAAAGATAAAGAAATTATCAACTTCTATACTAAACATAAATTTTGGAATTATGTAGACTTTAATAAATTAAATAACAGATTAACTCATTACATTATGATATTATGAACAAAGAATCAGAATTAAAATTAATAAAGCAAGTTAAAGCAGATCCTTTTAGCTTAAAATACATTAAGAATCAAACAGAAACTATCTGTTTAGAAGCGGTTAAAAAGGAATGGTTAGCTCTAAGACATGTTAAAGATCAAACTGAACAGATATGCTTAGCTGCAGTTAAAGACTACGGATTAAGTTTGTTGTATGTTAAAAATCAAACAGAAGCAATATGCTTGGCTGCAGTTAAGCAAGATGCAGGTGCATTAGATTATGTTAAGAATCAAACAGAAGCTATTTGCTTAGAAGCAATAAGACAAGATCCATTATCTATCAAATTAGTTAAACATCAAACAGATAAAATCTGCTTAGAAGCACTCAAGTGCAACAACAAAACATACATACTTAAAGATATAATACCTTCATTAAATATTAACATTAAAAGCATAGCTTTGATTACCTTAAATGTTTTGTCAAAACATAATGATAAAGATAAAATTATTTTGAATAAGATAATAAACAAATTTAAAGAAGATAAAGAAATACTCGATTTTTATACTAAACATAAACTTTGGAAGTATGTTGATTTTAATAAATTAAACAATGAATTAACTCATTACGCTATGATACTATGAATAAAGAATTAGAAGAAAAGTTGATAGAACAAGTTAAGAAAGATCCTCTTGTATTAGATGTTATTATAGATCAAACTGAAAAAATTTGCGTAGAAGCAGTAAAACATAATGGATTTGCTTTGAAGTATGTTAATGATCAAACAGAAGCTATTTGCATAGAAGCAGTTAAAAATAAAGGAAACGCTTTACAATATGTCAAACATCAAACAGAAGCTATTTGTATAGAAGCAATTAAGCAAAATTCATTATCTTTTAACTATGTTGAACATCAAACAGAAACTATCTGCTTAGAACTAGTCAAACAAAATGGATGGGCTGTGAATAATGTTAAACATCAAACAGAAGCTATTTGCTTAGAAGCAATTAAACAAGATATATTTGCTTTAGATTATGTTAAACGACAAACTGATAATATATATAAAGAAGCTTTAATTTGTAATTTTAATCTTGCTATGAACTTTATAAAGATTAAACAAAAGAGTACTGCTATGATAGTATTAGAAGCTTCTTTACAAAATAATAAGAATAGAATAATTTTAACGAATATAATAAATAAGTTTAATAAAGATAAAGAAATTGCTAATTTTTATACTAAGCATAAACTTTGGAATTATGTTGATTTTAATAAATTAAATAACAAATTAAATCATTACGCAATGACACTATGAACAAAGAATTAGAATTAGAATTAATAGAGCAAGTTAAAGCAGATCCTTTAAGCTTAAAAGATATTAAGGATCAAACAGAAAAAATTTGTTTAGAAGCGGTTAAAAGTAATGCGTACGCTTTAATGTACGTTAAAGATCAAACAGAAGAAATATGCTTAGAAGCAGTAAAACGTAACGGAGCAATATTAGGATATGTCAAGAATAAAACAGAAAGTATCTGTTTAGAAGCAGTAAAACAAAATGGAAATGCTTTAGATTATGTTAGAAATCAAACAGAAGAAATATGTCTAGAAGCAGTAAAACAAAATGGATATGCTTTATGCTTTGTTAAAGATCAAACAGAAGCTATTTGCTTAGCTGCAGTTAAACGTAATGCACATTCTTTAGAGTATGTTAGAAATCAAACTAAAGAAGTTTGCTTAGAAGCAGTTAAAGAAGATGGAAATGCTTTATTCTACGTTAGAAATCAAACTGAAGATATTTGTTTAGAAGCACTAAAACAAAATGGATTCGCCATAAGACATGTTAAGAATCAAACTATAGAACTTTGTTTAGAAGCAGTTAAACAAGACGGAAAGGCGTTAATGCACACTAACTATAAAACAGATGACATTTATAAAGAAGCACTGAAGAGTAACTTCAGTAGTGCAGTACAACTAATAGATATAAAACAAAAGAGCAATGCTATAATAGTACTAAAAGCATCATTATTGTATCCAAAAGATAAAACAATATTAACTAGCATAATAGAAGAATTTAACGAAGATAAAGATGTAGTTGACTTTTATACAAAATATCAGCTTTGGAAACATGTAGATTTTAATGTATTAAATAAATTAACTCAATATGGTATGACACTATGAATAAAGAATTAGAAGAGAAGTTAATTAAAGAAGTTAAAGAAGATCCTTATTGTTTAAAGTATCTAATAGAACAAACTGATAAAATTCGTTTAGCAGCTGTTAAAGTAAAAGGCATGGCTCTTCAGTTCATTGAAGATCAAACGGAAGAGGTTTGCTTAGAAGCGGTTAAAGAACATGGAGATGCTTTAAAGTACGTTAAACACCAAAATGATAAAATATGTTTAGAAGCAGTAAAGCAAAATGGATATGCTTTAAGATATGTTGAACACCAAACTCCAGAAATTTGCTTAGAAGCAGTTAAAAGTAAAGCATACTCTTTTCAATTTGTTGAAGATCAAACAGAAGAGGTATGTTTAGAAGCAGTAAAACGAGATGGATATAATCTTGAATTATTAAAACATCAAACTGAAGAATTATGTTTAATTGGTGTTAAACAGAAAGGATACGTTTTGCGGTATGTTAAAGATAAAACTGAAAGAATATGCTTAGCATCAGTTAAGCAGGATGGACAAAATTTACGATACATTGACAATCCAACTGATAGAGTGTGTTTAGAAGCATTAAAACAAAATTTAGACGTTGTATCTATGCTAAATATTCATAAACGAAATGTAGCTTTGATAGTCTTAAATGCTTATTTGTATCATAAAAGTAAAGATAAAAAAATATTAAATAACATAATAGAAGAATTTAATGAAGATAAAGAAATAGTTGACTTTTATACTAAACATAAACTTTGGAAGTATGTAGACTTTAATAAGTTAGATATAAAGTTAACTCAATATGGTATGACAATATGAACAAAGAATTAGAACAAGAATTAATAGAACGAGTTAAGAAAGATTCATATACTTTTAAGTATATAGAAGAACAAACTGAAGCTATATGTTTAGAAGCAGTTAAAATAAATCGATTAGCTTTACAATTCGTTAAGAATCAAACAGAAGCAATTTGTTTAGAAGCAGTTAAAAGAGATGGAAATGCTTTTAAGTATGTTAAGAATCAAACAGAAGCAATTTGTTTAGAAGCAGTTAAGCAAGATTGGTACAATCTAAAACAAGTTAAGAATCAAACTTTAGAAATGTGTTTAATAGCAGTTAAAGAAGATGGAAACGCTCTAGAGTACGTTAAAGATCAAACTCAAGAAATATGCTTAGTTGCAGTTAAAAATCACAGCTTAGTTTTAAAGTATGTTAAAGATCAAACTGAAGAACTTTGTTTGATTGCAGTAAAACGCAATGGAAATGCTTTAGAGTACGTTAAAGATCAAACAGAAGTTGTATGCTTAGTAGCAGTAAGACAAAATGGATATGCATTACAGTACGTTAATAATAAAACAGAAAAAATATCATTAGAAGCAGTTAAAAAACACGGATCTGCGTTGAAATATGTTAACGATAAAACACAAGAAATATGCTTGGAAGCAGTTAAACAAGATGGACGCGCATTAAAATACATTAAAAATCAAACTGAAGAGTTATGTTTAGAAGCAGTTAAGAATAATATACGTAGCTTTAAGTATGTCAAAGATCAAACAGTTAAGTTGTGTAAGTTTGTGTTAGATAAAGATTTAAATAGTGTATCTATGATAAAGATTATTCCAACAAAGAGAAATAATGCCTTAGTAATATTAGATGCTTATTTAAAATACAATAAGAAAGATGAATTAATCTTAAATAAAATAATTAAAACATTTAACAAAGATAAAGATATAATTAACTTTTATACTAAACATAAACTATGGAAGTATGTTGATTTTAATAAGTTAGATAATAAATTAACTCAATATGGTATGACATTATGAATAAAGAATTAGAATTAAGATTAATAGAACAAGTTAAGAAAAATCCATATAGTTTAGTAAATATTAAAGAACAAACAGAAGCTATTTGTTTAGCTGCAGTTAAACGTAATGGAAATGCTTTAGAATATGTTAAAGATCAAACAGAGGCTATTTGTTTGGAAGCAGTTAAAAATGCAATATATACATTAGAATATGTTAAAGATCAAACAGAGGCTATATGCTTAGCAGCAGTTAAACTACACGGGTGTGACTTGTCATATGTTAAAGATCAAACTCCAGAAATATGTTTAGCAGCAGTTAAAGAAGATGGAAATGCTCTAGAGTATGTTAAAGATCAAACTCCAGAAATATGTTTAGCAGCAGTTAAAGAAGATGGATTAGCACTATGTTTCGTAAAGAACCAAACTGAAGAAATGTGTATAGAAGCTGTAAACAATAACGAAAAAGCAATAAGCAATGTAGAGAGTAAGAATAAAACATTTAACTTCTATAATAGTTTAAAGAATATAAACATAGCTATAAATTCTTTAGATCTAAGAATAAAAGTTAACTGTTTAATAATTTTAAACTTATTAATAGATGAAAAAGATAAGAATAATTATAAAAAAGTATTAACTAAAATAATAAATAAATTTAATAATAAAGAGTTTATTGACTTTTACACTAAACATGATCTTTGGAATTATGTAGATTTTTCTAAAGTTAAGTTAAACGATAAGTTAATTCAGTATAGTATGACAATATGAACAAAAATTAGAATTAGAGTTAATAGAGCAAGTTAGAAAAGACACATATAGCTTAGCTAACATAGAATATCAAAGTGAAGAAATCTGCACAGCAGCAGTTAAACTGAATGGAAATGCTATAAGCTACACATTAAAGATCAAACAAAAAAGAATATGTTTAGAAGCTATAAGACAAGATGGACGCGCAATATCATATATTAAAGATCAAACAGAAGAAGTATGTTTAGAAGCAGTAAGACAAGATGAATACGCTCTAATGTATGTTAATAATCAAACTGATAATATCTGTTTAGAAGCGTTGAAAAGTAACTTTAATGATTATTTACATTTAATAAAAATTAAAGAAAAAGTACAGCTATGATAGTATTAAAAGCTTTTTTGCAAAACACAAAAGATAAAGTAATTTTAACTAATATAATAGAAATGTTTAATGAAGATGAAGAAATAGTTGACTTCTACACTAAACATAAACTTTGGAAGTATGTTAACTTTACTAAATTAAATAATAAAACGCTTCATTATAGTATGATATTATGAATAAAGAACTAGAACAAGAATTAATAGAACGAGTTAAGAAAGATCCTTTTAGTTTAAGAGACATTAAGAATCAAACAGAAACTATTTGTCTAGAAGCCATTAAAGTAAATGGATATGCTTTAATGTTCGTTAAAGATAAAACTGAAAAAATATGCATAGAAGCAGTTAAACAGAATGGTTCACTATTACAATATATTGATAAACAAACAGAAGCAATATGCTTACAAGCAGTTAAACAAGATGGAAACTCTTTGCATGACGTCAAAGATCAAACTGAAGCTATTTGCTTAGCTGCAGTTAGACAGAATGGAAGTGCTTTATTTTATGTTAAAGATCAAACTGAAAAAGTATGTTTAGAAGCTGTTAAACAAGATGAAAGCGGTTTATTTTATGTTAAAGATCAAACTGAAATAATTTGCTTAGAAGCAGTTAAATGGAACGGTTATAACTTAGAGTATGTGAAGAATCAAACAGAAAGAATTTGTATAGAAGCAGTTAGACAAAATGGAAATGCTTTATTCTTCGTTAAAGATCAAAATGAAAATATTTGTATAGAAGCAGTTAAACAAGATGAAAACGCTTTAAAGTATGTTAAGAATCAAACTATAAACATATGTAAAGAAGCAATGAAAAATAATTTCAACTCTTTCATCTATATAAAAAACATTAAAGAAAAGAGTATAGCGATGATAGTACTAGAAGCTTCTTTGTTATCAAACATAAAAGATAAAGTAATTTTAAATAAGATAATAAAAAAATTTAATAAAGATGAAGAAATAGTTGCTTTTTATACTAAACATAAATTTTGGAAGTACGTAAATTTTAGTAAGTTAAAAAATAAAAAATTAAGTCAATATGTTATGACAATATGAACATAAAATAAAAAATATTTAAATGGAGACCACTAGTGAATAAAGAATTAGAAGAAGAAATAATAAAAGATGTTAGAAGAGATCCTATAAGGCTAAGAGATGTAGAAGAGCAAACAGAAGCAATATGCTTAGCAGCAGTTGACGTTAGAGGTTACGCGTTAGAGTATGTTAAAGATCAAACTGAAGCAATATGTTCATTAGCTATGGAACAAGATGGAAATGCTTTAAAGTATGTTAAGAATCAAACTGAAGAGATATGCTTGAAAGCCATAAATCAATACTTAGATGCGTTTAAATACGTGAAGAATAAAACTAAAAAGATATGTTTAGAAGCTGTTAACATGGACGGAGAAATGTTGAAGTATATAGACGATCAGACTGAAGAGATATGTTTAGCAGCTGTTAAGAGTAACTTACATGCTTTTATGTATGTTAAACGGCAAACTGAAAATTTATGTCTAGAAGCGGGTAAGCAGAGTAAGTATTATGTACGGTATGTAAAGAATAGAACAGAAAGAGTGTACTTAGAAGTGTTTAAAGATAACTTTGATGTATTGAGTGTTTTGAACATTAACGATAAAAAAATAGCTTTAGTTGCGCTGAAAGCTTCTTTGCTACATAAGAACAAAGATAAAAAAGTATTGAATGAAATTATTAAGAAATATAATAAAGATCAAGAAATAGTTGACTTTTATACTAAGAATAAACTTTGGAAATATGTTGACTTATCTAATCTAAAAGATTTAAGCGCGAAGTATGGAATGTTAATGTGAAAATAATGAATATTTTTATCTTTAATTTAAAAATTTTATATTTTTTATATTATTTATATATAAGTTTCTTGTAAATATAATAAAAAATTACAAAATTATATAAAATAATTAAAAAGCGATAAAGATATTATTTATTAAAGTATACTATATTGTTAAATTTTAAGATTATTCACAAACAAGTAAGTTTTATAAATTAAATCATTATTGTCTTAAATAATATTTACTTTTTAAATTAATGGTGCTTATTATATGTATATTATAATACATTAATTCAAAAAGTAAATATATTTTATTTAATTTAACTTATAAAAACTTTACTTCTTAATGAATAATCTTAAAATTTAACATGCGTATTACTTTATATAAATATTAAATATCATTTAATCTTCACAATAGAAGTAAATTCATCTTTATAATTCTTTTTGATATTATGTAATTATAACTTTATCATTATATCATACCAGGTTAACTAAGATCATAGTTAATGTTGAGTATGTTATTTATATTAAAGCTACAATATAACATATCTACGTCAAACCAGAAGCATTCTATAATTGAATTAAATAATAAATTAAGTATATTATAAATTAAATTTGAAGCATTAATAATTGCTTCTTATCACAAATAATCTAAAAATTATAAAAGATATGTATATAATAAGATTAAATTGATAATAAAATCTAAATCTTTAAATATATCATAAACACTTTTAACATATAAACAATAAAAAATAAATTATATATATTATATATATGAATATGAATAAAAAACTAGAAAAACAATTAATAGAACAAGTTAAGAAAGATCCATTTAGTTTAAAATACATCAAGAATCAAACTGAAGAAATTTGCTTAGCAGCAGTTAAACAGAACGGATCTACTATAATGTACGTTAAGAATCAAACAAAAAATTATGTTTGACAGCAGTTAAACAAAATTGGAATGCTTTAGAATTCATCAAAGATCAAACGAATGAAATATGTTTAGAAGCAATTAAAAAAGACCCATGGGCTTTACAACTAGTTAAAGATCAAACAAATGAAATATGTTTAGAAGCAGTTAGAAAAGATGGATGGGCTTTGAAATATGTTAAAGATCAAACAAATGAAATATGTTTAGAAGCAGTTAAGCCACGTAGTAGTATATTAGCATTTGTCAAAAATCAAACTGAAGAAATGTGCATAGAAGCAGTTAAACAACATGGGAATAATTTACATGATGTTAAAAAACAAACAGATAATATTTGTAAAGAAGCGCTGAATAATAATTTTAATGATTCTGTACTTTTTGTAGATATCAAAGAAAAGAGTACTGCTGTGATAGTATTAGAAGCTTCTTTAAAAAATATAAAAAATACTAAAAATAAAGTAATTTTAAATAGAATAATAAATAAATTTAGTGAAGATGAAGAGATAGTTGATTTTTACACTAAACATAAACTATGGAAGTATGTAGATTTTAAGAAATTAAATATAGAATTAACTCAATATGGCATGACGCTATGAATAAAGAATTAGAACAAGAACTAATAGAAAAAGTTAAGAAAGATCTTTTAAGCTTAAAAGATATTAAGGATCAAACAGAAAGAATTTGCTTAGAAGCAGTTAAAAAAGATGCGTATGCTTTAATGTACGTTAAATATCAAACAGAAAGAATTTGCTTAGAAGCAGTTAAACGAAATGGATTAGCTTTGCAATGGGTTCAACGTCAATCTGAAGAAGTATGTTTAGAAGCTATCAAAGAAACAGGATTAAACTTACGTTTCGTTAAAGATAAAACTGAAAAGATTTGTTTAGAAGCTATAAGACGAACTCCTTTGTCGCTTCAATATGTTAATAATCAAACTGAAGAGATGTGTTTAGAAGCTGTTAAACGAGATCATTCAGCTCTATCTTTCGTTAAACATAAAACATTCAAAGTGTATGACGCAGCTATAAGCAAAGATATTTATGCTCTAATGTACATTAAGAATAATAGTTATAAATTGTATAAATTAGCTTTGAAGAAAGACATATCTGCATTCTATCTTATAGATAGAAAGAATAGAAGTGAAAAAGTTTGTATTACTGCATTGGATATTATGTATGAAAATAAGACAATTAATAAGAATATGTTGAACCATATATTGAAATTGTTTCCTAATGGTAACATTAAAAATCTTTATACTAAGTATAATTTTTGGAAGTATGTAGACTTCAAAGAATTAAATAACTTAGGCTTAAGCGAGTATCAGATGGTGTTGTAGATGAATAAAAAATTAGAAAAAGAGTTGATAGAAAAGGTTAAAGAAGATCCTTCATCGCTGAAGTATATGCAAGAGCAAACAGAAGCAATATGCTTAGCTGCGGTTAAAGAAGATCCATTCGCAATGTTTTAGATTTTTCAATCTGACAACCAAATAGCTTCAGATCGCAGTAAACAAAACACTACAAGACTGCTTTATACTATACTGTATAGATAAGCAAGCATTATGCATAGCTTTAAAATGCTTACTCCAGCTTTCGCTATAGTAATTCTCTAGTATTCCGTATATGCTATACTTGCTTAACTTCTTAGGTATTAATCTACCAAATTCATCGACAGTATGCAACTTACTTCTCAAAACATTTGAGACAAGTCGACTCTTTAAGTTCTTAGACGAATGAACATCAGCGTTTTCCTTTACTCCACACTTAGTACAATGAAACTCTTCTTGTGTCTTACGATTATTGTGTGATATGTTACCACACTCACAAGTAATGCTGCTGTATCTTGAAGATGTTATGTGAACTCTTATTCCGTTCTTCTCACCTTGCGACTTCATGTAGTGCTTCACTTTAGATAAGTGTAACAACTTTAATAGTCTAGAATACTTAACTTTGAACTCTTCGTTGTCAGCACTTAGTTTATCTCTGAAGAGTAAATCTTCAATAACTAGATCAGATATACAATTGTCTTTACAGTATTTAATGATCTCGTGTATTTCTAAGTTAACAAACCACTCAAGTCGTCTGTAAAGACGTTTTAACTTCTTTAGCTGACTATCTGAAAGATTCTGCATTCCTATCTTATCTAACTTCTGCAAATCTTTCAATATAGTCTTGAAGAACTCTCTGTCGAAGTCAAACTCTTTGTTGTTAGACATAGCTGCAAAGTTATTCTTAACGTTGAAGCCAAGTCCTTCAACTATGGTAAAGTTGTTGAACTTCAGATCAAGTTCGTCGACGGTAGCAGATATGTTTATCTTATTGCCTTTTACCGACGGAGATACTACGAAGTACTTAGTATTCCAATCTGATAGTTTATGATACTTTTCATTTATCTGTATGGGTAATATAAATCTATTATCTTTGAATAATTTAAAAGAGAACCAATCTTTGTACTTCGTATTGCTTGAATCTCTTAAGATATAAGCATTATCTTTAGAATATCCATTAACTCTAAAAGAAGATAGTTCATTAGTGAATTCTATAAGTTTTATACGATTGATGACATTCTTCTGTGCAAAGATAGCTAAGTTAACTATGCGTTCTAATATATTCTTATCGTTGAAGTGTTTGATCATAGTTAATATAGCTGGATTCTTTATTGTTGAATATATCTTAGATGGATCTGAAAGATTAAGGTATGTTAAGTACTTAACTAAGCGGCATATCATTGTAGATTGTTTATCTATTCTAAACTCTTTAACGTCTCCTACATCATGATGTTTAGTTTTCTTCTTATACTTACTAATGTCAAAATTAGTTTGAACTTCAAACTTCTTATTCTTGATTAAACGATTAAATGAGTTAATGTATTTATCTTTTAAGATAGCAAACTCTGTTTGAAGGTTCCACTTAGGTATTTTATCACTATGAAAGTTTTCATTAAACTTAGAGTTTAACGACTTCACATCTCTATTGAATAAGAGTAATTTTTTATTATTGTATATTATTTGAGACATACCAATCTTATGAGTAGTCATCTCTCTCATTATGTCAAAGACTCTTTTCATCTTTCCACTATTAGCAAAATATACTGATGTCATTTGACTCTTAATCATATGTATATATTATAACATATTAATTTAAAAAGTAAATATATTTTTATTAATAATTTATAAAACTTATTTGTTTATGAATAATATTAATTAAACTTTAACTTGGTATTTTTATAAATAAAATATATTAATCTTCACAGTTAAAATAAATTCATCTTTATATTATTTTCTAACAAGATTAAATTATAGAATAAAAATTTTAAAATATCATTATATATAAAATAATAAAAATAAATTATATATATTATTAAGATAATTATATTATAATTTAAAATTTTTATGAAAGAAGAATTAGAAAAAGCGTTGATAAACGAAATAAAGAATAATCCATCTTGTTTCAAAGAAGTAGATGAATCTGATCAAACAGAAGAGATATGCTTAGCAGCTATAAGAGTAAATGCGTACAATCTCTCGTTAGTAAAGAATCAAACAGAAGAGATATGCTTAGCAGCTGTTAAACAAAAAGGAGATGTACTATGTTACGTAAAAGAACAAACAGAAAAAATATGTAAAGAAGCAGTTAAACAAAATGAATATGCTATAAGGTACGTAAATAATCAAACTCATGATTTGTGTAAGATAGCAGTAAAGAAGAACGGATACGCGTTGCTGTACATTAAGAATAAAATTCCTGAAATATTAAAATTAGCAGTAGAACAGAATGGGCATGCGTTGAAGTACGTAGAAGATAAATCTGAAGAATTATGCTTTGCAGCTATAAAACAGAATCCTTATGCTATTATGTACGTAGAAGATCAAACTGAAAGATTATGTATTACAGCTGTTAAGATTAATCCAGATTCTTTAACTTACGTTAAAGATAAAACAGCTAAAGTTTGTTATGAAGCTTTAAGAAGAAACTTTAAATCTATAAGATACTTGAGTGATTCTGATCTTAGCAAGAAGAATGTATCTTTGGCTGTAATAAGAGCTATGGCTACTTGCAGCAACAAGGATATTAAAACATTAAATAGAATAATTAACTTGTTTAAAGACGATAAAGATATACAAAATATTTATGTAAAGTATAACTTATGGAAATATGTAGATAAGTTTAAAAAGAACAATTCACAATATTCAATGTTAAGATGAAAATATTTACGCATAATTCGTAAACATTATGGATAGAGAATTAGAACTAAAGTTGATTGAAGAAGTTAAGAAAGATCCTTTCAAGTTGAAAGATATTGAAGAGCAAACTGAAGATATTTGTTTAGCTGCAATTAAGTCTGCAGGATCAGCTGTGATATTGAGGGTAAAGAATCAAACTGAAAAGATTTGTCTAGAAGCAGTTAAACAGAATGGCAATGCCCTTCAATACGTCAAGAATCAAACCAAAGAGATATGTTTAGCCGCTATTTTACAAGATGCATATTTTATGAATCATGTTAAACATCAAACTGAAGATCTTTATCTAGAAGCAGCAAAGATAAACGGAAACGTCTTAGAATGTTTTAGATTTTTTAATTTAATAAAATAAAATTTATTAGATCGCAGTAAACAAAACACTACAAACTGCTTTATTACTATACTGTAGATATGCAAGCATTGCGTATATTGTTGAATCGCTTACTATAGCTTTCTCTATAGTAATTCTCTAGTATGCCGTATATGCTGTACTTGCTTAACTTCTTAGGCATTAACCTGCCAAACTCATCTACAGTATGCAACTTGCTTCTCAAAACATTCGAGACAAGTCTATCCTTTAAGTTCTTAGATGAATGAAAATCTGCGTTTTCTTTTACTCCGCATTTTTTACAGTGAAATTCTTCTTGCGTTCTACGATTACTACCAGATATATTACCACATTCGCAAGTAATGCTGCTGTATCTTGAGGTTGTTATGCGAACTCTTATTCCGTTCTTCTCACCTTGTGACTTCATGTAGTGTTTCACCTTAGACAAGTGTAATAGCTTTAACAATCTTGAATATTTAACGTTGAACTCTTCGTTGATGACACCTAGTTTATCTCTGAAGAGTAAATCTTCAACTACTATGTCTGATATACAGTTATCTTTACAGTACTTGATGATCTCGTGTATTTCTAAGTTAACGAACCATTCAAGTCGTCTGTACAGACGTTTCAACTTCTTCAGTTGACTATGTGAAAGATTCTGCATTCCTATCTTATCTAACTTTTCTAGATCTTTCAAGATAATCTTGAAGAACTCTCTGTTGAAGTCAAACTCCTTGTTGTTAGACATAGCTGCAAAGTTATTCTTAATGTTGAAGTCAATGCCTTCAACTATTGTAAAGTTGTTGAACTTTGGATCAGGTTCATCAACAGTAGCCGATATGTTGATCTTGTTGCCTTTAATAGAAGGCGATACTACGAAGTACTTGGTATTCCAGTCTGATAGTTTATGGTATTCTTTATTTACTTGTATAGGCAAAATTATCTGATTATGTTTGAACATTTTAAAAGAGAACCAATCTTTGTACTTCGTGTTAGTTGAATCTCTTAATATATAGGCAGCATTGTGAGGATCTCCACTAACTCTAAAAGAAGATAGTTCGTTACTGAACTCTATCAGTTTTATGCGATTGATGATATTCTTCTGCGCTAAGATAGCTAAGTTAACTATGCGTTCTAACATATTCTTCTCGTTGAAGTGCTTTATCATAGTTAATATAGTAGGATTCTTTATTGTTGAAATTATATTGGATGGATCTGATAGGTTAATGTACGTTAAGTATTTAACTAAACGGCATAACATAGTAGACTGCTTATCTATTCTAAACTCTTTAGTATCTCCTATAGAATGATGTTTAGTTTTCTTCTTGAAGTGAATAAGATTTATATTAGTTTGAACTTCAAACTTCTTATTTTTGATTAAACGATTGAATGTGTTAATATACTTGTCTATTAGTATTTCATATTCTTTTTGTAAATTCCACTTAGGTATCTTATCACTGTGAAAGTTTTCATTGAACTTAGAGTTTAATGATTTTATGTTTCTGTCAAATAATAGTAGCTTTTTATTGTTATATATCATTATAGACATAGAAGTCTTATGAGTAGTCATCTCTCTCATGATGTCGAAGACTCTATTCATCTTTCCTGTATTAGCGAAATGTACTGATGTCATTTGACTCTTAATCATATGTATATTATAATATATTAATGTGAACTACCCCGCCCTTACGGACGGGGCTTCTTGGTTCGTAGATAAGGTGCTTTTTAGTGCATAAGCATTGCTGCTTACGATGTCATCCACAGAGCTTATCTCCCCAAGCGTAAATTCGGCAAGTTCCTTGCCTATAGTTTTATTTAGTATATTTATCGACGCATTCATATCCCTGTCGTGTTCGGTATGGCATACGGGACAAGTCCATTTGCGGACGGATAAAGTCATATCCTTATAGATATATCCGCATGCCGAACAGGACTTTGATGTATTGCGGGGGTTCACTTTCTCTACATAACAACCAGCCTCTTCCGCTTTGTAGTTAAGAAAAGAAACAAACTGTCCCCAGCCTGCGTCAGATATTGATTTAGCAAGATTATGATTTTTAACCATATTTTTGATTTGCAAGTCTTCTACTTTGATATATCCGTAGTTATCTACTATTTGCCTTGACAGCTTATGCTGAAAATCCTTGCGCTGATTAGATACTTTTTTATGTAGTCTTGCAACCGATACCTTTGCTTTCTTGCGGTTATTAGAACCTTTCTTTTTATTAGAAAGCCGTCTTTGTTTTTTAATAAGGCGTTCTTCGGAGTAAATAAGGTATTTAGGATTATCAATAACCTTGCCATCAGAAAGAACCGCAAAAGACTTAATACCTACGTCTATTCCTACCTGCCGAGACGGCAAGGGTTTAACCTTAGGCGTATATTCTACCGAAAAACAGACATACCACCGGTCTATTTCTTTTTTGATATTGCAGGTTTTGATAATGCCGTCTATCTGCCTATGCTGTTTAAGTTTTATATGCCCGATTTTGGATAATTTAAGTTTACCGTCTATTATCTCAAAGCCCGACTGCGTATAAGTTATGCTGTCATATCTGCCTTGATTTTTAAATCTCGGATATCCCGCCTTACCGCTTTTATCTTTAAGCCTGCGAAAGAAGTTTTTATAGGCTTTTTCTACCCTGAGTAAGACGTCCTGCAAGACTTGAGAGTGGATATTTGTAAGATATTCGATGTTTTTCTTATCCTGAACTAATATCTTTTGCTGGTCTATGCGGGATAGACTTTTCTTTGTTTCTTCGTAAAAAGAT
>JAEHJW020007582.1_pt1 | contig 21954 bp, 34 predicted proteins | sample 9271431 | NCBI WGS metagenome assembly JAEHJW02 | reverse complement strand
CCATAGCCGTTTAACCAGACGATTTGATTTTTTTCAAGTTCCGAATTTTGAACCGGAACTAATTTCATATTTTCATCAAGTTCTAATATTTCAGTTTTCATTTTTGCAACCTATAATTTAATTGTTAAAAATATGTTTAGAACTTTGCGCCGCCTCTCGGATAGTTTAGACCGGCAAAGTGGCAAGGGAAATTATAATAAATTTGGTTTTTCACAATCTGTAAATATTAAATTATTATTCATCTGTTTTAGTTGTGCTAATTGCTGTAAGTTCATCCACACAGTGTGCATAATTGAACTAATTGCTAACCAATGCTTAAAGCCGTTTCTTGTATCTATGCAATAGAGTTCCCTTTCTTCCCCTCCATCATTTCCATTTACTCCCCATTTTCTGATGGGAATAGTCAAACCGCCCGCCAATGCTTCTAATTTTAATTTGTGTTGTTCTTCCATTTCATGTTTACAGTTTTTATGATTTGCATTAGATGTATTGAGTAATAAATGACGTTTAGCTTTTTTACATTCAAGACAAACCGCATAAGGTTGGCAATATCCATAAGGACACTTAATTTTTCTTACTCCGCCAATATTGCCGCAGAAATCGCAAGCTAGTTGATATTTACCTGTTTTGTAATTTAATCCATACGAAAAGCCCATTTTGTTTTCCTTTCAAGTTATTTATATTTTATTAAAATTTTCTTATTAGTTCGTTTCTAAAATTTTATTGCTAATTAAATTCACGTTTTTTGAAACCTTAAAAATAAATCGGAAAAAATTTCTATTATTTAAATTATATCTGATTCTATCCTCAAGAAACATATTCGCAAGTTTACCAATAGCTATAAATGTTTTTCTTTTCAGATCATACCTTAATTGACTTTTGTCACGGAAATATACATTGTAATATTCTTTTGTCATTTTATTTGCCTTTCAACTTAGTTGTTTTCAAAAATTATCTTGGTTTCCGGGATATATTGCTTGAAGTCGGAATAACGAGCACGTCCCCGGAAAAAAGATTTCCATTCATTGACTTCGTTTCTATAATACCACAAAGTGTCGGTGGGAATATTGATAACAACTGTTTTTGCTTCTTTTAATTCCTTAATAAAATTAATTTTTTTTCTCATTGTTTTTTTTGCCTGCATAACTTGTAAATCCGAAATACTATAATTGCATTCTTTAGACGTTAAAGCACTTGCACAATCCAAACCGATCTGATAATGTTTCCCTAATTCCGATTCGACCACCGCAATATTTTTTATAATATTGCCGCAATTTTCGCACGTCGTGAAGTTGTAGTCATCACCAACAACTAAGTCGATAATTTTATATTTAGTGTTAATGGGTAAATTTCCGTTAATTGCTTTCATTTTATTTGCCTTTCTTAGTTTATCACGAGAAAAGGAATGAAAGCCGCCATCATCCCGAATGCGACCGGCGGGAATATCATTGCACCCATACCGGATAGGACTGTTACGAATATACTTGCCTTAATTATTCTTTCTTTTGTTGTGCTTTTCATTTTATTTTTCCTTTCAATTTTGTTCACAATGTATAAAGTTTTTTTTATCTAAAATCCGATTCCTTCATTTGCAAATCGGTATCCCAGTCTATCACTTTTGTCATTTTTGTAAAATGATTTTTTATATAATTTAGTGCGTTTTTTTCGTTTATCGAAAAATCGCCCTCAAAAGATATTTGCCAGACTAGTTGATCTATTGAGAAATAGATAAACCAATCATCAACACAGAGAAGTTTTATTTTTGTTTGTTTCATATCACACCTAATTAATTAATGATTATTTGCGCTTAGTTGCGGATAATTTAAACCGCTAACCAGTAAGTAATATTGATAAGTGTATGGCAGAAACCAGTTTATTTTGCTTCAATAAGTTTATAAACTTTATTTTCATCAAAACCCATAAATTCATCTTTATAATAAGATGTAAATGCTATATAGGTTTCATTTTTATGATGAAGAAAAGCAATTTCATTATAATTATAATCATCGCTTCGATTGCCACTACCCCCCACTTCTTCAATGAAAATAGAATGAGTATTATTTTCACTGTCAATTAAATGTTTTGCACTCATATTTACTCCATATATTTTATTTTGCTGCAATATTGCAGTTTGTACTTAATTTTGTTACATCATATATTTATTTTTTAATAACCTGAATAAAAAAATAATGATCAAAATTGATAATACATTTTAACACCTCTTAATTATTATTTGTTGTAGTGGACAAAGGCGGATAGTTTAGACCGCTTCCAATGTCCTTTCTCGGTTCCCGGACTTCCTTGTTTCATGTTTGCGTGTTTCCTTAATCGCTCGACCGGCATCACCGGCACAACGAGCTTTTAGGGGCGTGCGCAAAAATCTGCAAGTTTGAACCCATAGCCATCGTTAAGCGTGCGTCACAGAGGCTTAACCAATCAATCAGTATTTTGTTACACAATATAATATACAAGTTACATGCCAATATAATAAACTGCTAAATTTGAATAAAAACGCAATATCTTAAATGTGCATTTGCCCATTGTGAGACACTAAATGAGCAAAAATCACCGCAAATGTATATAGTATATAGACTTGCGGGGAATGTACAAAAGTAAACGAGTGTGGAATATTAACCAATCTCTTTATGAGACGACATATTTGTCGTGAAGTGTGATGTGTGAACTTGGGGGATCGCGATATAATTAACTGTGATGGATGGGGAATCTATACAAAAGAGTACAGATAAAGTCCGACAATAAAAAAGTTCAACATTGAATGATTGCTTTAAGCAACTAATATAAGGAATTGTCAAATTGTCAAAAGTAAATTGGGGAGTGCTGCAAACCTAAAAAAGTAAGTCAAACCAGGTCGTACGCCTAATTAACGTCAAAATCAGCCGGTAACTCATTCTCGTAAAATCCTTCAAATTTGCACAAAATCTTAAATCGGACAAAAAAGTCTGTCCTATAATGTATATTATGTAAACTGCTTTTTGTCATACGATTTAGGTCACAAATGATTGATAAATAAATGATTAGAGTCACTGCTATGTTAAATGTCACGACCGGGGAGGGTAGTACCTCAAAAATCGTGATGTCAATCCAAGAATCTTCTTTCTCTGAAATTTGAAATTTATAAAAAGGCGGATATTCTTAAAAAACAATTAGTTATGGTTTTTGAGTGTGATAAATTTTGAGAAAAAATAAAAAAATAAAAAAAATAAAAAATTTGGTAAAAAATTGAAAAAAGAGATAAAATAATGTAATAATCTTAAAATGAGAAAATAATTTATCAATATGATACATTTTACTTGACATTGGCTTTGGAATGTATTAATTTAGTACATACAATTTCTCAAAATAAGATTATGATTATGTCGACCAATCTAAATGAAGCACTTCGATTATCGAAGAAAATAGACACGCGGGAGTTCATCAATTCGGGTTCAGACAATCCAGATAAGTTTTTACGCAAGGCATTTGAAAAGGATGAGGATGAGCAGAACGAGATTGAGGCTTTGAATATCTGTAAGAAAGAGAAGGCGGATCAGAAGAGGATAGCGGATGCGATATACAGATATTGTAATCGGGGGAATGTGGAGTGAAAAGTTTAATATTAACAATAATTTTTACGGTAATAGCAATGATAAATGCCATAATGGACTTGATAAAATGGAACCTGGATTGGGTTATAATTGATGTTATCATGTTTGTTATTGGTGTAGTATTTATTTCGTGGGATATTCGGGAAATCAAAAAAGATACTTTACAGTAGTAACAGAAGTGTCGAAAATTCGGGCGACGAAAAGACTACCTAAGTTATGGTTAAATAAATAAATATAGGAACAAAAATCAAAAAGTTAAAAGGAACAATTCATTCCTTTTAAGGGAACGAATCGTTCCTTTTCATTACCAAATCGTTCCTTTTCGAAATTACAAAAGGGTGTTAAATGAAGATAGAAAAATATGCAATTTTAGATACAGAAACCGGCGAAATGTTACCCTATCATCCCAAGGGGAAACATAAGGATAAGACAATATTTGCAGTTTATTTCCCGATTCAGAAGACGGTTAAAGATTATTTAATAAAATATTCAACATCAACAAACATAGTAGAAGTTAAGAAATATAGGGCAATCGAAGAATTGGGAATTTCAGAAAGATTATATACAAAGGAAATCAGCAGGCTAATTAAAGACAATTTCTGTATTAGGCTTGCACACGATAGGTATTTCATCAATCCCGAAAGAATGATTAAAGGTTCACGAAAGAATATTATGAAACTAATTAATTTTTACAAGGCAACCAAGAATGATTTGAGGGAAATTGACTTGGATAAGAAGGAAAAGAAGATTGAATATAAACAATATGCAATGCGTGTCGAACGGAAATCTAAAGAGAATAATTTAACGCTTGTTAAAACCGCATGAATAAAGTTATACACGGTAATTCCTTAGAAATCTTAAAAACCTTAGTTAACGAAAGTGTTGATTGTATAATTACATCACCGCCCTACTATCAGTTAAGGAGGTATGCCGGAATACCAGATTATATTTGGGATGGAAACGAGAATTGCGAACATGAATTTGAATTACATAAAACAAATTTAATGCACGAGAACCGGAATAATATAACTGGTTCCCAAGAAACTGCAATTGAAAGCAATAGTGGGACTGTTCATATTCGTAAATATAATGATTATAAAACTGGCTTTTGTTCAAAGTGCGATGCATGGAAGGGGCAATTGGGATTAGAACCAACTTATCAACTTTACCTTAACCACTTATGGCAGATATTTGATGAATGTTATAGAGTGCTGAAAGATGATGGTACTTTATGGGTTAATCTTGGTGATACTTATTCCACACAAGGCGGACAAAACAGAGGTAAGTCATATAAAAATTATGAATACTCAGAAGATGTTAAAAATGTAGAACTGGGTACAGAATTATTAAAAGGCAATCAAGGAATGCCATCAAAATGTTTGATGATGATTCCTCACCGCTTTGCAATAGGGATGATTGATAGAAATTGGATTTTAAGGAATGATATTATTTGGGCTAAGCGAAACGGAATGCCGGAAAGCGTAACGGACAGATTTAGCAAGAAACATGAATTTATTTTCTTCTTTGTTAAGAATCAAAAATATTATTTTAATTTGGATGGGGTGAGAGATACGCATCTGTTTGAGTGTCCCAAAAGGACTAAGGGTAAGAAAATGATGGATTTGGGATATTCTGAAAAGTGGAATATAGCAACTGGCGGTAATAATCCAAAGGGCAAGAATCCCGGCGATGTATCAGACTTTTGGGATATTCCAACAAAACCAAGTTCGGTTAAACATTATGCAACATTTAACAATGAACTGATAACGAAGCCAATAATTGCCGGTTGTCCCGAAGGCGGAATAGTATTAGACCCGTTTGCGGGAAGTGGAACAACATTGCTAACAGCTTTATCTCTTAACCGTGACGCAATCGGAATTGAGGGAAGCGAAGAATACTGCAAGATAGCAAATGACAGAATTAACGAACATTTAGGTCTTTTCAAAGAAGCGATATAAAAATTTTTATGAAAAATTAAAAAAAGAGTTATGGGAAGAAGAAAGAAAATACCGGATGGAGTAACGATAGCGGAACCAAAAGAGGTATATGTTAGGAAATGGGGCGAACTATTTGGCAAAAATTATCAAGAAAGCGACATTGAGGCTATTGGTGATGAAATGGTGGATTTTTTTCTTGACCATCCTGACTCCGTGCATATTTCAGATTTTGCGGCGGAATCGCATGTAATTAGACAGAGAGTTAATGAGTTTGTGAAACGTAATAGTTACTTCGCTTTCTGTAGGCAACTTGTAAGAGATATAGTAATCAGCAGGGCATTAAAAATGGGATTGAGTACTAAATCCAATCAAAACGTAACCTTCATTATGTATTTACTTAATAATTCTACAGAGGGTGAATTTACATATCGGCAGGAAGTTACCAAACAAGAAAGTCCACTGGAGGAAAAAATTAAAAGTATGAACAAAGATGAGCGCAAGAAAAGAATTAAAGAACTAAGCAAGAAACTTAAACCGGAATTAAAATTAGTAGCAAATGATTAGCATTGACGATCAGATAGAACTTGAACTCTTATTAAGACAAGAAAAAGCCGAACAAGGCGTTGCTCATTTTTGGACTTACCTACAGTTGAAGGCTCCCGGATTCTTTACCGACGATAAGGTTTATTTGAGAAACCTTGCAGATGACTTACAGGCATTTTATGAGGGAAGAATCCAGCGGGAAAGAGAAGAAGACAAATGGATGATTGTCCCAACTCCTAATCCTACGTGGATGACTTGTAAAAAGTTAATGATAAATTTACCGCCCCGGCATGGTAAAAGCAGAAGTATTGTAGAGTGGTGTCAATGGGTTTTAGGTAAGAATCATAACGAAAGAATTATAGAGTGTTCATACAACGATGATACGGCGGGTGACTTTGCAAAATTTGTAAAGGACGGTATTATAGAAGAAAATAATACCGACGAGGGATATGTATTTAGTGATTTTTTTGAAGATGTAAAATTAAAGAAGGGTTCGAGTTCATATTATAAGTGGGCATTAGAGGGGCAGCATTTTAATTTTTTAGCTGCTGGAATTGGCGGAAGTATTACCGGAAAAGGCGGTTCGATATTAATTATTGATGACCCGATTAAATTAGCGGAGGAAGCCTTTAACGAAGAAAGGCTTGAAAAAATTTGGAATTGGTACACCGGAACTTTTTTATCGAGAGGAGATGCCGAGGACGGACAGGAACCGTTGGAAGTTATTATAATGACCCGGTGGGCGGAAGGTGATATTTGCGGGAGAATATTAAACTCGGAAGATGCAAAGAACTGGTATGTAATAAAATTAAAAGCATATAATGAAACAACCGATCAAATGTTATGTGAAAAAGTTTTAAGTAAACAAAGATACTTAGACCTTCAAAGGAAAATGGATTTTCAGATACTTAATGCAAACTACAATCAAGAAACTGTAAATATAAGGGGAAAACTCTATCAATCATTCAAAATTTATGATGAATTGCCCAAGGATAAATATGGTAAAAGTTTAATAAGAGAGATTTTGAATTATACGGATACGGCAGACGAAGGAACTGATTTTTTATGTTCAATCAACTATGGATTATATAAAGGCGAAGCATATATACTGGATATTTTATATACCAATGAACCAATGGAAAAAACAGAGTTGATGACGGCTAAGTTTTTCATTGACGGCAAAGTGAGTGATGCTTTAGTGGAATCGAATAATGGCGGGAAGGGGTTTGCAAGAGCAGTAGAAAAATTAATTTGGGAAAAATATAAATCACGAACACCAAGAATAAGGTGGTTTCATCAATCTGCAAATAAGCTTGCGAGAATATTTACCGCTTCTGCATTTGTGCAGGAACATATTTATTTTCCATCCAATTGGAAAGACAGATTCCCGCAATTTTATAAATCCATGAATACTTTTCTAAGGGAAGGAAAGAACAAACATGACGATGCTCAAGATGCCATAACTGGAGTTGCAGAGAAGGCGCAAACAAGAAGTACAATAAGATTTTGGAAATAAAAGGAGAATAAAATGCCATATTATACCTATCAATACCTCATTAACAGACAGATAATGTCTGATTCACAAAAGATTAACAGTGATAGATTGGGATCGTTAATCGACAGTGATTTATATACCTGGCAAAAGGAAAGAATGAGGGAGGGGATTAATTATTATAATTGTAAACATAAGATTCTTGACAAAAGAAAATATTATTATGTTGACGGCGTAAAGACTGAGAATGTTTCGGCAGCGAATCATAAAATTGTGCATCCATTTTTCAGATATTTAAATAATCAAAAGACAAGTTATATCTGTGCAAAACCAATAGGGATAACAACAGCCGAACCCGATGTAGAGGATTCAAATAATCCCACTCCCGAAGAACAAAAGGCAATTGACGAAGCACAGGAATTTCAGGATTTACTTTTAGAACAACTTGGGGATAGATTTAATAATAAGATGATAGAATGGGTTTCGTATGCCGGCAAAGCCGGTGTTGGAATTATACATTTCTACATTGACACAGAAGGGAATTTACAATACACAATTATTCCCGCAGAGGAATGTATTTTAATTTATGATACGCAATATCAAGATAAATTAGTAGGAGTGGTAAGATACTATACTTATGAATTTGTGGGTAACGATGGGCAATTAAAAAATCTATATAAAGTGGAATACTGGACCGAAAAGGACGTTACCTATTGGGAACAGCAGGAAGACAGAACCTATATTTTGGATACACTTTACAATATCAATCCGGCGGGGCATTTTTATAAATTTAACACAAGCACACCGGGTACGGTGGAACAATTAAATTGGGGCAGAGTTCCCTTTGTGGTATTAAAAAACAATCCTGATAGAACCACAGACCTGGAACCGATAAAAGACATTATAGACACTTATGATTTCATAAGTTCTGATTGGGCGGATGCACTTCAAGACTTTGCCGAGATGATTTATGTTGTAAAGGGGTATCAAGCATTAGAAGACGAAAGACATCAAGGATTGAGTGAAGCTGCAATCTTTATGAGGAATTTAAAAGAAAAACACGTAATACCGGTAGAGGTAGATGGTGCGGTGACTTCATTAAAAGTGGAAATTCCGGTAGATGCAAAGAATAAACTCTTAGACAACAAGAGGAAGGAAGTATTTTTCTTTGGAGCCGGAATAGACGTAGCAAATGACAACACCAGGGTGGCGACATCGGGAGTGGCTTTGAAGTTTTTATATGAAAGCTTGGATCAATCTGCAAATCTTTTAATTAACCAAATGAAATTATCTCTGAATGATTTTTTCTGGTTTATAACCAAATACATAAACATGAAGGAAAAGAAAAAATACGATTCAAAGGGAATAGTATTCACGTTTAATAAATCCATGATAACAAATTCGCTTGAACAGGTACAAATGCTTACGCAGGCGAAACCCTATATTTCAAATCAGACCTATCTTGAAAACTTACCTTTTATCAATGATGCAGAGGAAGAACAAAACAGGATAGCGAGAGAAAAAACAGAGGATATGCAAAGCGGGGTTGTAAATTTAGATCAAGTTCCGCCCGACCCTAATAGTTTACAACCAGTAGGAACAGCACCGTTACCGGCACAGATATTAAAAAATCAACCCAAACAATCTAATCAAGGATAATATGGAAGAAAAACCGACTAAAGAAGTGTGGATTAAGGCATTTAAGGAAATGTACGACAAAGCAGTTGAGGTAAACGGCTGTGAATGTAAGAAATGTTACGGTAGAGGATATACGGGGTGGAACGAAAAGGCTCAGCAATTAATTCCGTGTATTTGTCTTTTGAAAGCAAATAATAAAATGAGATTAAGAAAATTAAGAGGCGAAGATGAACATAATTAAGGGAATATTGCTTTTGGTTGCTTTATTATTTTTGCCATTCCCTAAGAGCAACGGCGAAGAAAGATATAATGGGTATGACATCTAAAACCATAACATCTTCATTCTTAAAACGAGTTGCAATAAGGAAAGCTAAAATAAACATGATTAATGGCGGGGTGTTTGATTATGTTCCTGATAAAATAGACTTGATGTCATATACTCTTGAGGATGCGATGAATGAATAGTTTAATGAAGACAACAACGTAGAGGAAATAATAGAAAAGGGTTGGACTTTTAGAAGAATAAAAACGAAAGGTAAAAGATGAAAAAAATTTTACTAATCTCCGCGATTGCAATTTCTTATTTACTATATAGGAAAATTAAGAAACACATGAAATTCGATTTTGATATTGATTTTTCAGACACAAATAACATAGGAATATAAATGGAATTAACATACCCAACAGACATAAACTACTGCATAAATTTAAGTCACGAAATTAACAAAGATTATCCCAATTCTGCAAGGGTAGAAGCAACGGGGGGTAAATTTGTAGTTACTATTTCGGATGAATATTGGAATTACTGCCAGGAATATGTAAAAGAAAACTGTAAGATAAAAGATGTGGATTGAAGTGCCGATAATTGTAGCACTAAAAGACGACTCGGATGAGGAATATGAAGTAAGCGGAAATCTAAGTGTTGATAAGATACTTTATTATTTTCCCGATGCAGACTACGAATATACAATTGTGAGAGTAAACGGTGAAAATTTACAAGTAAAAATGCAATATGGAAAATTTAAGAGATTATTAAAAGATGCCAAAGAATAGCTTTGATATAATATATTCCCCGATAGAGAATAAGATTTTAACCGAATACCGAGACGGTAGAGAAAAGGTTAAAACCGAAATAGCGGGTATATTTGAGAAATACGGCACTTATCCGACTAATTACCAAATCAATAAGGATAAACTCAAGAAAATCTATGCTGCAATTGCCTTAATCCTTGCAACTATGCAGACAAGGGTTATTAATTATATTGCATCTGGATTAACGACAATGATAGATGAAGCCAGAGACGCATTTATAAACAATACCGGGCTTGAAGTGAGCGAACTATCTTCTACAGATAGGGGGATATTACTTGGGAACAATCTTTGGAATGAATATATAAAACAATATAACGGTAAGCTCTTGGTAGATATTAAATCCGAAATCGAAAACGCATTAAGCATGAATACAAGAAACGAAGTAATAGACGGGACGATACATGGTAACTCATATACCGATATAATCGCTAATATTAAAAAAGATTTCGACATTGCGGCTTCGAGAGCAAAGGGATTAAGTTTATATAGTAATCACAAAGTTTATAATGAATCCATGCTTTATATGGTTGACAAAGCCAAAGTAAAAGGCGTTAAGGTACAAAAGTATTGGAGACACAATCCAGAACCACATCCAAGACCGACACACTTAGCGGCAGATGGCAGAGCGGCAGATGCCAATGGAGTATTTCATATAGGCGGTAAGAAAACAGAGGCTCCTGGAATGTTTGGCGACCCGGAAGACGATGCGAATTGTCATTGTGATATGTATTTTCGCATAATTGAAGATAATACGGAAAATAATTTTAAATAGCAATACCAAAATTTGGAAAATCGGATTTTTTTGATTATATTAGGAGTGACTTTTGGAAGATAGAAAACCTATTGAATTAAATGGAAAATACGAACCGATAGACATTCTGGTCTTAGCATTAAAGTATTTTAACCTGATACCGAAAAACGGATATGGTGAAACGAGGTTAATTTTCCAAGATAACATTTTGATTAAATCCAGCACTACACAGGATATTAAAACTAAGATTGATTGTAAATAATTTTAATTGACCGCAACAAGCGGAGATTAAAATTTCAAATATTTAACGAATAATAATTCGCTGACAGAATAACTGAGGCGAGTTAGTACAGATGAAATATTCTGTATTGACTCGCCTTTTTTTATGCCTAAAACGAAATATTGAATAGCAAAGACAGATATTACATAAAAGCAGATAATAAACGTTTCCGACAAAAGTTTAAGAAACGTAAAAAAAAATTTAATTCTTATGTGGAATATTTGGAATCTCCCGAATGGAGATTAAGGCGAAACCGCATAATGAAACGTTCTCATGGTATTTGTGAAAAATGTGGTGCTATGGAAGCGACAGAAATTCATCATAAAACTTATAAGAGAATTTATCACGAATATGATAAAGATTTAATTGCGCTTTGTTATGTGTGCCATAGAACCGAACACAACAAAATTTCAGATGAAGAAATAGAATCTATGGCTAATAAATTAGTTTTAGACAGTCAGGGTTAGGGATGAGGGGAGTTAGAAATAACTCCCAAATATTGGCGGGGTGGTGTAATCCGGCAGCACAAAAGGCTCATAATCTTTGGGTTCGGTTCAAATCCGGCAACCGCAACTAAAAATTAAATACTTGGGGTAGAAAATGGCACGTAAAGCAAAATTAGGAAGTGGAAAAAGATTTAAGGCGTTGGCAAAGAAAGTCGGTTCTCCCGCGCTTGCGGCATATATAGGTCGTAAAAAATATGGGAAGAAGAAGTTTGCCAAACTAAGTGCCAAAGGTAGAAAACATAGAAAAAAATAAGAGTTTTATAAATGTTCTCTGGTATCTCTACAGGATAAAAAGAGAGACTGAATGAGCTGACATACAGCGTAAGAAAATGTATCAGAAATAAAAGGAAATATGTATGAGTTCGTTGAAAGATTTGTTGGGTGATTTATATACGCCCGAAATAGAGGCTAAGATTGGTCAAAGTCAAATTTACATCTGGAATAAGGAAAAACCGGAAACGGAGCCTTTCCCCAAATTCAGAGTGAATGAAATGACCGAAAGCCTAAAGACAAAGAATGCGGATTTGGAAGGTCAGATTAAGAATCGTGACGATGCTATAACCGAGAGAGACAAGCAACTCAAAGACCTAAAGAAAGCAGCCGAAGGACACGAAGGCTTACAGAAGACAATTGAGGAATTGCAAAAGTCGAACAAAGATCAGAAAGATGCCTTTGAGCAAGAAAAAACAAACCTTGCGAATAAGGAAGTTGAATATAAGAAATCTTTTGCAGTAAAAGAAAATCTTTTGAATGCCGGAGTTAGTGATCCAGACGCAAGAGAAACCTTAGCATTAAAAATCAGAACATCGGTAGGCTTAGATAAAATCGAAGTCGGAGAAGATGGGAAGATTAAGGGTTTTGATGACATGCTTAAACCGATGAAGGAAAACAAAGCCTTTGCGGGATTCTTTGGGCAAGAAGTAATAGCTGGACAAAAGCATCAACACGGAGATATTTCAGATAACGAGTTCTTTACAAGAGAGCAGGTAACGGGAATGTCACAAGAACAAGTCACGGCGAACATCGAAAAAATTAACAAATCAATGGCTCACTGGAAGTAAGCCAAAACAAAATTAAAGAGGAATTACAATGGCAGTACAAAATTTTATAAAGACCGTATGGTCTGCAAATCTACAAACACAGCTTTTAAAAGCACACGTGTTTGCATCGGTAGCTAACAGGGATTATCAGGGTCAAATTCAGAATCTTGGCGACAAAGTAAAGGTTATGCAAATAGCACAGCCTACAATTAACGCTTACTCAAAAGATGTTGACATTACAATCGAAGACATCAATGATGCAGCTAATGAACTCGTAATTGATCAGTCTTATTATTTCGGTTTCAAGGCAAATGATGTTGAAGCAATTCAGCAGAAGGCTTCTGTACTTGCCGAAACCACTAAGTTGGCGGCTTACGGATTTAGGGATACTGTTGATAGTTATTTTGGCGGACTTTACGCACAGGCTGGTTTAACTTCTTATTCAACCGGGACAACTCCCTGGAACGTTAATTCTTTGAACGTAGAAGACGTACTCTTAGATGTAAAAGAGAAAATGGCGCGAGTTCCGTTAAATGGTAGATTCATAATTTGCCCGGAATGGTTTCATAATAAATTAATCCTTGCCGGTCTTTCGACCAAACAGGATAACAATGCAATCTTCACAAATGGTTTAGTAGACCACATTATGGGATTTGACATTCTCTTATCCGAAAACAACAGTGCAAGTGTTGGCGCACCAACCTGGACTGAGACAAGAATAATCGCTGGAGTAAGGGGACAATCATTCTCATTTGCCGACTCTATCAATCAGATGGAGGCATTCAGACCGCAAAATAGATTTGAAGATGCAGTAAAGGGTCTTTATTTATTCGGTGGAAAGATGATGAGACCGGATATGACCTGCACAATCTATGCTACAAAGACAGCAGAAGCATAAGAGGTAAGAAAATGAAAAAAATATTAATTATACTTTCATTACTGGTATTGTTTGGTATGAGTTCTTATGCACAGAGTTACAGACAGAACTCTGTAATAGCAACCTACAATCAGGTATTGAAGGGTAAAATCTCAACGGTAATAAACGATTCACTTGTGGCGAATGGATTAAATGGAAACGTGCTGAGCGTTTCCAAAATTCAACCCGCTACATTGGGTGGTTCATTGACCGCAACGGATTCCACTACATCGGTAATCTTAAAAGATTCAGCCGGTAAGAAATGGAAACTAAGAATATATACTAACGGTGCTGTGGTAGCAGACAGTACAGGTTTAAACTAAAAATTTGAAAAGGAAAATAAAATGGCAGTAACATCATTAACGGCTAATGCACTTGTAAAAGATACCGTTTCGGCTGACTTAGTTATAAGCGGCGGAACAGCAATCGACGCAACCAAAACCATGCAAGTAAGCTATCCAATTGAAGGAAAATTACTTTTGGTTATTAACAATACCTATGCAGGCAGTAAAAACATCACTCTTAAGGCGGGAAGTTTTCTTTCGGCTGGACAGGGCGACTATACCTTTGCAGTAGGACAAGACGACGTAGTTTATTTAACAGTATCAAGCACACGGTTTAAGGATTCCGATGGATACTTAAACATAACATTTGATACCGGAACTACTGGCTTTGTTAGAGCAATTGCTTTACCTTACTAATTAACGGGGCGGGAAACCGCCCAAACTTTTAAGGAAAATTATGCTTGTAAAATGTCCGTATTGTTCATGGCGGGGAAGAAATAAACAATTACCGATTCACGAAAAGAGTTGCCTTAATAAAAAGAGGGTTTTGAAGAAACAGTACAATAATAAATCCGAGCAATCTCTTGATTACCGTATAGAAAAATTAAAAGATTTTTCCTACGAGATACCGGATGATTTAGAGACGATGACCGATATTAGATTTAATGATTTATTGGCGAGATTCGAAGATCAGAAAAAACGGGATGACGAAGCACTGTTAAAGAAAAATCAGAGACGTGAGAAGTTCTTAAAACAGAAAGCCGATAAGAAGCTTGAATTAGAGCGACAGACGCAGGAAGAAACCGAGAGGAAAAAACTTGAGGAAGAAAGTCGTTTAGAACAAGCCCGGAGAGAAAAAGAAAATTTCGAGAAAGAACAATCAGCGAAATTAGAGAGGGAAAAAATTTTTGAGGAACAGAGAAAGAAAATTCCCGAACCGGTAAATGAATTTGAAGAAGAGGACATTGACAAGCCTAAAAAGAAACGGATGAGATTTTTACAATGAAAAAATATTTATTTTTTCTACTTCTAACGGGATTTGTCTTTGCGCAGCAAAAGCCAATTACCACATATCAGACTACTTATTTTTATGCTGATTCAATAAGCCAAGTATTATCCTTAGATAAGGGATTTTATTTAAAGGGGATGCTTATTCCTGAGGGTTTAACGAAGACGGTAGAGTTTCAAGTAAGCAATGATAACTCACATTACTACGCCTTATCGGATACGGGTGGAGTGTTATTATACAACATTGATTCGTCCAAAGCGTTGGCATTACCATTGGTGGATAAGTTTACTGGTTGGAAATATTACAAATTCCTAAAGGACAAGAAAACAACAGATACCACAAGTGTTATTTCGGTATTAAGTAATAAGTGAGGCTAAGATGCCGATTATTACCCTTGCCGACGTTAAAAGCTTGCTTCAAATAACCGATACAAGCAAAGATGCTTTAATTACCACACTCATCCCGATTGTACAGGATAAAGTCGTAAGGTATTGCCATAATACATTTGATATGCCAATGATTAGAAGTTATGGCGATACATTTACATTCGATGCAAGTCAAAAAACCATTACCGATTCTAATTCAGAATTTGTTAATAACAACTTTATAGCTGGGCTTGAAATTAGAATTAAGAACTCGGTTTATAACGACGGAACCTATACCATTAATACATTGACGGCTGCTGTATTAACCACTAATGAAACTTTGGTAAATGAAAGTCCATACGTTCCAAGCACAGATAGCAACGCATTTGATTCTGGTTACGGTAAGACTCCTACGATAATTCAAGCAATCAAATTTCCGCAAGCGATTAAAATACCTACGATGATTTATATTGACTGGTTATCAGTTAGAAATCATCATGTGATGTTAAATGAACGTGCGGGAGACTGGAGCGGGGCATATCAGAAGGAAGCAGATGTTCTTTCATTATTTAACGATTGGCGGAAATGATAAGTCATTTTTATAGTCCGGGATTTTTGAGATTAAGACCTTATATGACTACTGATGTAAAAGGGAATAACAGGGTGACATGGGGTGCATCAATTAGTAATATTACTAAAGGGGTGACAACGGTTATCAATAATCCCGGACATCAATATTTGGATGGAAGTTTGGTCTATTTCCAGAACATTGCCGGAATGACTGAATTAAATGGAAATACTTATCTGATTACAGTGATAGACGGAGATAATTTTTCAATTCCTGTTGATAGCACGAATTTTAATAACTACGAAGGATTGGGAATTACTTACTTATCATTTAATGCGGAGAGACAAGCAAGATCGGGAACTGAACAAAACTCGGCAGATAAGATGACTGTTTTTATAAAAGATATTATTTATACTGATTGTTCTCAATTAGATGAATCAGATAGAATCCAAGACGGCAGTGAAATTTTCGAGATTAAAGATATAGACGAGAAAAAAAACATCTTCAAAGAAATTGACCATTATGAAATAAGTATTGTAAGCGTAAAATGACGGCAGAGTGGAATATACGGCAAATAGAAGTTCCTCTAAAAAGCTATATGGAAGAGAGATTAGAGGAGTGCGGTCAACTTATTTCTAATTCAGCCAAAACGAATTGTCCGGTAGGAAAGTATGAAGACGATAATATTCATGGTTATTGGTCAACCATTACAAAGGCGATGAACAAACCAGGCAGAACAAAAGGTTCAATAAGCTGGGCAACAATTAAAACACAAAGCACGGTAGATACACCGGCAATACAAGAAGATGCTGTGGCAATCCCGGATGGTGAAAATAAAGTTTGGATCGGTTCTTCATATCCGGTGATGTGGTTTTTAGAATTAGGAACAATAGCACATGATATAACGGCTAAAGTGGCTAAGATATTAAAATGGGTAAGCGGCGGAACTACTTATTTCGCGGCAAAAGTTTCACATCCGGGAACGGAACCAAACCCAATTTTAAGACGAGCATTATTAGATAATACTGTTAAGATAGGTGCGATATTTAACCGAGAGATAAATGGTTGACGAATTAAAAACCGGAATTTATTCTTATGTCAGCAGTAGTCCATTTTTTATGAACTATTTAACCGGCGGAATGTATGGAAATGAATATCCGCAGAATACGACTAAGGTAGTATATCCGAATATAATTTATCACTGGATTAATAATACTAACGATAGAGATTCACACGGATACTTTGAGAGTATAAATATTCAGTTTAACATTTATACAGATGAGGACACGGAAGTAAATTCCAAAGCGGGCAGTGATTTAATGGATTTTTTAGTCGATCAACTTACTACTTTAATGGATGATGCAGTTTTAACGGTTGACGGTTACGGGAATATAAAAACAATTAGAAATTTTTCACATCCTATTCCCAAGATGAATGAAGATAGAGTTTGGGGATGGGCAATTGAGTATCAAATTTTATTGGAGAAAATATGAGTGCAATAAGCGGGGTATTAGGAGAGGTTTTATGGGGAACACCCGTAAACATAACAGGAATTTCGGAAGCTTCATCGGCAGTAATTTCCATTGCCGATACTTCGCAATTTACGGTGGGAAGCCGTGTAATTGTTAGGGGTGTAGTCGGAATGACCGAGATTAATAATCTACATGGAACCGTTACTAATGTAGTAGCAAACATATCAATTACTGTGGACATTAACAGTTCGGCATTTACGACTTATGGAAGCGGTGGAACCGTTAGTCTTGTTATAGACGTGGATAAATTCTCTTACACAAAGAAGGGTGCTACAGCGAATGTTACCGATTCATCTTCAAACCAATGGGAGGATCATATACCCTCCGGCTTTGTGGGGATTACGGGAACATTTGAGGGATTTTTGAAATCGGGGGTAAAGAAACCGACATTTCATTCAGCTATTGCATTTGGATTCTACGAAACTGATACAGATTATTTAACCGGAACGGGAATCATCACTGATGAAGGAACCACATTAGAGGTAAGTGGAACCAATGCGGTTAAAATAACATTTTCATTCCAGGGAACTGGAAGTTATACTGATACTAATTCATAAGAGGAGATAAATAAATGGCAACATTTTCGGGAACAGGCGGTAAGGTATCTTACGGCGTAACAGACTGGAACATTGATAAATGGAGTGTAACCAAAAAGGGTGCGGTAGCAAATGTAACCGATTCCGGTTCTACTACTTGGGAAGATTTCATTGCTTCTGGATTTACAAGTTGGACAGCAACCTTTGAGGGATTCTTAAAAAGTGGAGTAGCAAAACCCACATTTCATTCGAGCATAGCTTTTGTATTTACCGTAGCTACCGGCGTTACAATGAGTGGGAGTGGAATCATAACCGATGAAGGTACAACTCTTGAAGTCAATGGAACCAACGCTGTGAAAGTAAGTTTTACAGTACAGGGAACAGGCGCATTGACAGAGGCTAATCCTTAATGGAAGTTGAAATAGGTAGGGACAAACTGATCTTATCCGAAAGAACGGCAAGGGATGTGCTTGATTTAAGCGAATACCATGAAAAGCATAAGTCAAACACACCCACATATAATTTAGTTGTAATGGCTACCGTTATTGAGTCTTCGCTACGGGCGACCATGAGAAATCTTAGTTGGTATAGATTCTTTGAGAAACACAAGTATAAAAAATACAAAACAAAATACTTGCTTGAAAAACTTCCACAAAGTAAACTCTTAGACCTATACCAAAAGATTTTTGAACTTGAGGGGATTGACATTAAAAAAAAAGTAATGGAAGTGCAATCTCAAGAATCGTTGCAAGAGCAATAATTAGTCATTTCTTTAATTATAAACCTAATGAAGTCGAATCACTATTGATTTCCGACTACAGAGGATTAATCGAACAGGCATTTAACCTTACAAACTTTAAGATAAACGGAAAGATTGATTTACAAACCGAAGAAGACAAGCAAAAAGAAATGTTAGAACAAGTTAAAAAATTAAGACCGGATTTACTGTAATGGGATTCTCACAGAAAATAGGTTCAATATTTGTAGAAATCTTTGCCGATAAATCTAAATTAACGCAAGCACTAAAGGAAGTTCAGTCGGATTCCGAGAAGGCGGGAAAGCGGATTGAACAAAATATGCAATCTGCCTCAAAATCTTTTGACTTGGTGGGTCAAAGCGTTGAGCAACTTCGCATACAGCTTACGAAAGCCGAGCAAGAACTTGCCAATGTTAAAAGAACTATGGATTCTGTTGGCAAAAAAATGGGGATTGCCGACTTCGCCTATAACAATCCCACTATGCGGATGCAGTTGGGGTATGATGCCGCTATTGCAAAGGTAGAGACACTAAAAACCCAACTTAGAGAATTGGGTGTTGAGGTGAATGATAAGCCAATAGAGTTAAAGTTTAGCGATAAACTTGCAAAGATGCAATTTGATGAAATCGAGACATTATACAAAGAATTAAAATTGGAACTGGCGAAGGGTCTTTCGCTTAATCTTGATGCAAAATCAATAGCCGCAATAAAGGCACAAATTGCAGCAGTTGAAAAAATTCTAAGCGGTACGAATTTAACCGCGTTGAATAAAGCTAATATGATGGAATTTAATAATTCCATTGCGGTAATGAAGATTGAAGAAGTGAAAGCACTTTATAAATCGCTTGAAGAGGAGCTTGCACACAAAATTTCAATCAATGCCGATTCCGCCTCAATTGAATTAACCAAAGCCAAAATTGCATCCGTAAAAAATGCACTAAGGGAAGTTAATGATGAAGCAATGGCAAGGAAGGCTAAAATTGATTTTGATGATTCTCTTGCCAAAATGAAAATTATTGAGTTGCAGGCATTATTGGTAAAATTAAGGGCTGAATTTGCGGAGAAACTCAAACCGAATGTTAGTCAAGGCTCATTAGTAGAGACACAATCTCAAATAAAATCCGTAGAACGAGCCTTAAATAATGTTGGTGTGGCGACAAAAGAGGTATCTAAGGTTAGTGTTAATGAAGTCGGCAAGATTGAAAGAATCTGGAATAGTTTATTTATAAGACTTGCTGGATATTTTGTAATTTATAAAACAGCGGCATTTCTAAAAGATTCAGTGCAAGCGGCGGCAGCGATTGAGGGTGTGAGAAGAAAATTTGACCAATTAAACCAACCAAATTTATTAGATAAATTAAGACAAGCGACAAGGGGTGCTGTTTCGGATTTAAAGTTGATGGAAACGGCTACGAAGGCAGCGAGTTTTGGAATTAGCGGCGATTTATTAGCTAAAGGATTGGAATTTGCGGGTAAGCAGGCAAGGCAGACTGGACAGGATGTAAATTATTTAGTTGATAGTTTTGTAATGGGAATAGGTATGAAGTCAACCAGACGACTTGATAACCTACAAATAAAATTGCAAGATATTCAAACAGAAGTAAAGAAAACTGGCGGAAATTTTGAAGAAGCAATAGGAAACATCATTGATAGAAGATTAAAAGAAATGGGTGATGTCTCTGAGACTGCGGCGGATAAATTTGCTCAGTTTCAGACTAAAATTGAAAACCTAAAAGTTGCAGTTGGTGACGAATTAATTCCGGCAATGGAGCCATTATTAAATATATTTGAAAAAGATATTGATGGGGCGGAAAAATTTGGGGCAGCATCTTCTACGTTGGGTGGCATAGTAAGGGTTTTGGCAGCTTCAATTGCATTAGTCGAAACAAATTTGAATAGCGTGGGTATTGCACTTGGAGCGGTTGGTGCAACCTTAGCGAAAACGTTACAGGTTCTATATACCTATACTAAGGCGGCTTTTGAAGTCACAAGTGGGAATTATCTTTGGGCTATGAGTACCATAGAAACAGGTGCTAAGTTAGCTGATATTTGGGATATTGCCAATAGAGGTACCAAGATGTATGTAAATAATCTTCAAACCGGTTTTGATACCATGAAGAAGATAGCCACCAATCCATCGTTAAATAATCTCGCGCATACTTATACGAATGGTAAGCCGAACACCACTCCAAATGCACAACCATTATTATCTACTGCTGTAAGTGGAGAAATGGAAAGTCTGAAAACTCAGACGGATTTGATGAAAACTAATTATCTTTTAGGTGAGGCTACAAATAAACAATACATTGATGCGTTAAAGAACGAAAAAGACGAATTAGAAAACTTAAAGAAAAAGACACTACTTACATCGGACTATGCTAAAGTACAAGCCAGAATACTTGCGGTTGCACAGGAACTTAGCAGTAAGGGGACTAAAGAAGTAAAAGACTTACAAAAAGAAGTTGACAATTTTTATAAAGCATTATCATTAAATGATAATAACGCTTATCAGAATGCACTTAATAATCTAAAGAAACAAAGAGACGAATATCTAAAAACAGTAAAAGACAAATCAGAAGTAGACAAATGGTACAATGAAGAATTTGCGAAACTTCAAAGCGATAGAGCAAAAGCACATGATGATGAGTTAAATAAAACCCTAAACGCAATAACTCTTACTCAGGAATACTATGACTTAACAGATACGAATGATAAGATTAAAATACAGAACGCAATTGACTATATAGATAAATTAGAAAAAGAATCAAAGACATCAGAATTTCTTAATAAACTTCTTAAAGAGAGAAAAGAATTAGAGGATAAATTACGAAAAGCGGGAACTCCGATAACGAATATTGAGGGAGTATCTTTATTTAATCCTACGATGAGCAAAGTCGGTGGAGTACCCAAAATAACACAACCCGGATTAAGCCAAGATGAAGAAGAACAATTATTACTGGATAAAATTAAAAAGCAATATGGTGCGGTGGGGACAATAGTTGCAAATTCTATGCAATCGGTAGAAAATTCTTTCGCCACCAATGTAACGCATGTTATAGAAGGACAAGAAAATTTAGCAACGGCAATAAAAAATATTTGGGCT
>JAEHJW020009444.1_pt1 | contig 21967 bp, 23 predicted proteins | sample 9271431 | NCBI WGS metagenome assembly JAEHJW02 | reverse complement strand
GTGCCGCGATCAGGGTCGTTATTTCCGCCGCGCTTACAGCCCGCTCCCACGCCGCCGCCTCATGGAACCAGCATTGCGCCGAGCCTTGCACCGTGCCGTCATGCAGAAACATCACCGCCGCATTCGCACTCGCCGGCAACGGATTCGCCACGGCAAAGGCCACCTGCACGCCATCGAGCCACACATCTACACCCACACCAGGCGTATTACGCATGATCACTGCGTGGCTATGGCGGCGCGCCAATGTGCTGGACAACACTAGCTGCGCCGAACTTCCCGGAAACAGCGTCAGGTTACTGCCTTCAACACTATCGGCCTGCAAAACAGTAAAGCCTGCCCCCGCCATAGTATGGAGCAAGGGTATCGGCTGATTGTCGACATAATATGTCCCCTGGCGCCAGTTCGGCCGCGTCCATACGAAATATCTCGTCCAGGCCTGCGCCGCACCAAATTCGAGCCCCGGATGCACCAGACCCCAATCGGCATCCAGGCTCGGACCGAAACGAACAATCGCGGCATCCGGCGCTCCCACCGCACCGAGATACCCATTCACCCGCGGCGCCGCCAATGTCGCGGCGGGGGAGGTGTCAAAGCTGACATGATACGGCGTCAGATTGCGCCCCTGGCCGGACTTGTCCGCCACAGCCCCGACAATGCCGCCCGCGGCACCAACCGGCGCCCCGCTTGTATCGAGAAGCCCCGCCAGAACCCCCGCATCCCACCAGCCGGACAAGCCGCTGATCGCCGACGGATATGGTCCCGTGAACAACCCCACAGGCGGCGTACTCCCCGCCGGCAATGGCCCGGAAAGCACCCGCCTGCCCGGCCTCGCCAGAACCGGCGAACCTTGCATATTGAACAACATCCCCATGGCCTCAGGTCACCGGAACGGTAAAGCTGCTCACGGCGCTGTTCGTGCCGGTGGCGGCCTGCACCCATACGTAATAATTTCCGGCAACCGCCGGCGTGGTATAATAAATCGCCCAGAGCGTATTGGTGTAAATATTCGTCGCGGCCTCCCATCCAGAACTCGGCGGCGCGCTATTGGATGTCGAGAGCGCCACCTGCGTCGCCACGGCCTGCGCCGGCGTCACCGACCCGTTCAACGGAATCGTGCTCACCCCGTGCACATAACTGCCTCCAGGATTATTAAAGCCATAAGCCAGGCCGGGTGCCGCCGCCACGGCAATCGCTCCCGAGACCGCCGTCAGCCCGCTCACCGGATCCTGCGCCCACGCATAATACGTGCCCGCCGCCGAAGGCGTCAGCGTTGCCGAAAGACTACCGCCGGTATTCACCGCTGTCGCCCATCCAGCCGTCGGCACCGCGGTGCTCTGCGTCGAAAGCAGCACATTCACCGCATCGCCAACCGGGCTCACCGCCCCGCCAATGGTCAGCGTCATGCCCGCCGTTCCAGTCGATGGCGCCGTTATGGTCAGCGACGCCGCGACAACCGCAATCGCCGCGGAAACCGCTATCACGGCCGTATCAGCCGCTTGTTGAGCCCAAACATAAATGGTCCCCACCGTGGCAGGCGTAATGCTCCCCGTCCACGCCCCCCCATTGACGAGCGCATTAACCCAAGTCGATGGCGGCACCGTGGCACTGGCCGAAAGTCCAATTTGCACAGCATCACCGCCGGGCGAAACCGTACCGCTCACCGCCATGGCGCTGCCGGCCATCACCGTACCCGGCGGGGCCGTAATGGTCACCACCGGCGGCGTAATCACAAAGTTGTTGGAAACACCAAGCACCGCGATGTTATTCCGATCCCGCACTCTAACCGTATACGTTCCCGGAGTCAGTCCAGGAACCGTAAAGCTATAGGCATTAACCGTAATAACCGGACTCGCCGCCGCCACCCAGCTGCTGCCTCCATCCAGCGAATAGTCCAAGGCCGTAGGCGCGTCGTTGAAAATCCCTCCCGAGACCACAAACGGGCTGCTCACACCTGGCGCGACAATCGAGGCAATCGTAATGGTCGGCGCATTCGGCACCACACCACTCCACCACACCAACGATCCTCCGGAATAACTCAGCCCGAGCAAGGTCGTCGATGCACCTGGCGGCAGGCTCGCGCTCCCCGAGCCAGATGTTATGCCAGCCCCCATCGTTATCGGCCCCGCCGATAAATTGACCACTGTACAGGTAAATCCAGGGCCCATATTGGTAAAATTGGCACTCAAGGTCAGCGGCACGCTCGCCACAAGCAGCCGGTCGTTATGGCTGGTCGAATCGAGCACAGTATTCGCCGTCAGCTCCACCACGGCCAACCGCACGCTCGACAGCTTGCTCTGCACATAGGTCCACAAGGCCGAAAAACTCTGTACACTCAGCGTATTGCCGTTCTGCGCCACGAGCAGTTCATCGCTGTCACCAACAGGCCCCGAGGCCGGCAATTCGTCAATCGTCTGGCCGCCCAGAAACTGTCCATAGGGCATCCAGGCGAGCGCGCCATTTTGCCACAGTGCCACATAGTCGGAATCGCCAACCGAGCTTGCGGCATTCCCCGCGGCCGGTCCCGCCAAACCAGGCCCGGCGGGACCGGGCGCACCAGCCACCCCGGCTGGGCCACTCGCACCAGCCGGCCCCTGCGGTCCCTCAGGCCCGGCCAGAGACGATACCGTGGCGCTGATGACACCATTTTGAATTGCAATGCCCGCACCCGCCGAAAACAGCCCCTGCAGCGCCGTCACCGCCAGAAGTCCCGGCATACCATTGGCACTGATCACGATGTCATCAGACAGCGCCAGAGCAGCCTGCACCGGGAACCCGGCATGGTCAGCCCCGGTCGCCGCCAGCAACCCCGCGCTCAAGGCCAAACCTGTGCCAACCGCCAGCGCCTCGGGTTCGCCAGCCCCCACACTGCTCCGCCCCAACACATGCCCGGTCTGCATATCTATCAACGGCTGCAGCCCAGCGGTAAGCTGCGAAACGGAAACCGAGTAGAGCAGGCCAGCCTGCGATAATGGCAGCAGGTCGCCCGCGCCAACGGAAGCCGCCGGCGTTAATTGCGCGATGGTTGTCATGATTAGCTTTCGTTGTTTATGCAGCGATTGGGTTTATGCAGGGATTAGAAGTTCCGGCTTCAGGCAACCGCCACCCAGTTGGACGAACCCGTTCCCGACTGCTTCACCCAAAACGTCGTCCCCACACCGCCATTCAGGTTCCGGAAGGTCGAGCCCGCCGGCGCCAGCACCACATTCAAAGGCGTCCCCCGGCCAATCAATTCAACCGCACCCGTCGATTCTGAATCAGAAATAATCCTCACACTGCCCGTCCCGGCAGGATGCAGGGAAATATCCCCACTTTGTGTTTTTACAGTAAGGCTCCCATCGCCATTCGGCGATATATAATCGTTTTGCGAAAAATGCGCGGCACGCCAGCCGCTATTATTTCCCACCCACTCAATCGTCGAGCCCGCCGGCACGGTCACCGGCGCGCCCGTCCAGTTGCTTTGCACCGGCGCCGAGCCCGCGGCCGCAAACGTCACATTCGCCAGGCAATCGATACTGAGTTGCTTGCCCTGCCAAACCGGCAAGCCGACCTGCACGCTGGCACTAACGCCGACACCATCGCCCGATATCGTCACGGTCGTCCCCGGTCCATAACCTGAACCCAGACTCGTCATCTGAATGCCGATGATATGACCAAAATATATCCACGCTGTCGCCGCCGCCCCGGTCCCGGTACCGGAAAAGCTCACCGTCGCATGCGTGTAGGAAATACCGGTGTTCAGTATCTTCACGAACGTAATCTGGCCCCCCACCTCGGCCGCCTGCGCCGTAATCATCGCCGCCACTGGCGCGGTAGCCTGCGAAATCACCACGGCATCCGCAACATCCGGAATGGTCAGCGTATAAATACCGTTCACCAAAGCAGGATTAACCGGCCATCGCGACGTAAAATTCAGCAGATTTTCACGGATGATAGCACCATCGGTAAAGGCTGATATCACATTGGTTAAACTGCCCCCGGCATTCACGACTATGGTATTATCCTCAATCAGTACATTCTGCGCCCCATCACGCACCACAATGCCAAACCCATTGCCGCCGTAATTGATCCAGTTCCCGACAACCGACAGATTCGTGCAAGGAAGCCCAAAATTATCCCCGCTCCCATCAGACTCGACGTTCTGGATACTGATCGATTGCGCCGTGCAATCCTGAATGAAATTGGCCCGCGCCGTGCAATTCTGTCCCCCGCCGATATTCAGGCCAACCGACGCGCCGTTAATATAGTTATTATCCACATCGGTATAAATCGAGCCGCCACAATCAATCCCAAATGGCGACGCCCCCGAAACCATGTTACCCGTAACCTTGCAATATCCGGTAGCGCAGAGTATGCCGGCACCATAAGTAGCCACCGTGCTGTTATTGGTGCATAAATTCCCGGTCACCAATATATTGCGGCCGGAGATATATATCCCGTAAGCGCCATTGGAATAGCAGTTATTGGCCGATATCACCGCGCCCAGAACATCAGGATTGGCATTGCCATACAAAAATGGCTGCACATTCACGTTGTTGGCAATAAAATTGCCAACCAGTATCCCGACATCGTTATTCCAGCACGTATTCGCCACGATATGGAGCGATCTGATTTTCAGGTGGAACGTGGTGTCAACGCTGTTAACATAGATGCCATTCACCGCATTATCATGCGCCCGGCAGTTCGTTATGCTCAAGGCATCCAGCGCATAGGCGTTCATACCGTGCGCCTTGTTTCCGTAAAACTCACAATCATCAACATGATGCGCGGTTATCACCGGATCACTCGGCAGAAACGTTAGCCCGCTGCCATTGTTCAGCCCGCCGGCATTACGAAAAGCACAACGCGTTATCAGCGATTTCGTGCAGCCAGGCTGCACCGCCACCGCCAATATATCCGCGGTAATGGCAGCATTGGCATCAAAAATAATGCCCTCCGCATAAAATGCCGCAGACGACACATTAATCCAGCTCGGCGTCGCCGAAGTCCCGATCCGTGACTGCGCGGAACGCAGCAGAACCGTGAGCCCGGGCACCCCCAGCAGCGTGCAGACAGCGCCGGTCACATCACACTCACCGGCAATGGCATAGGTCTTTGCCTGCAACCGGACCGGCAAGCCCGTCGCCACTGCCGCCAGCAGCGCCGCGCTGTCATCCGTCACACCATCGCCAACCGCACCGAAATCCTCAATCGCAATCGCATTGCCCAGCACGGCATCGAGCGTGCGTACGCTGGTCCCCCCGGCCGCCTTTGCGGTCAAAGCGCCACCAGGCAGCCCAGCAACATTGCCAATACCCGCCATAAAGTTTGCATAGGACACGCCGGTATTCGTAGCACCCTGCCCCAGCGGTACAATATCGGCGGCACCTGGCACCGTGCCACCAGGCAGCGCCGCAATCTGGAACGGCACCGCCGTGGCGGATAACGTATTTCCTGACAGATTGAGGTTGGCCCCCACCGTAATCGCGCCCGGCGCCGCGGTCCCTGCCCCCGCATTCCCCAGCAGCGCATTCGGCGGCAGGGTCAAGGCGGTTTGCACGCCCGCCAGAAGCTGTGCCCGTGTCGCAGCCAGCGTCTGCCCATTCTGATATATCGCCAGAAGATCCGTATCGGATACGGATGTGGCCTGCGGTAACTGTCCAATGGTCGGCATATCCACCTCAAATCGTCGTAAGCGGGGTTCCCGTGGGGTCCGTCAGCGCCTGGCCAGAGGGCGTCTGCAGCGCGTTCAACGGCGCCGGCACAGAGGCCAGCGCGATCACCGGCAAAGCCAGACTGCGCGCAAGCGTCCGTCCGCCCAGCGTTGATACGTTTATCGTAATGGTATAGGTCGTCAGCGCCTGTCCGCCACCCAGCCATAATACGGCCTTCGCGCCATCTGCGGCACTGGAAACAAGCGTCAAATCTCCCGGATTTCCCGGGCTGATCGTAACATCCAACGTGCTGATCCCATCGCCAGGATTCGCCGTCAGCGCCGGCCCCACATCAAATACATAATCAAGCGTATCGCCGGGGTCCTTCACCGGCCACACCAGAGCTTGCGGCGGCGGTACGTTCGGCCCGCGCGGCGTGGGCACAAAACCATCAATCTGCAGATATCGTGCATTGGATGGGCGCCATAAATGGCTCGCAATCGTTGTCATCTGCCGCTCCTCAATATTCGATCACAAGCAACCCGCCACCGCCCTGCCCGCCCGGATAACCGGTTGCCGGCGACGAATTGGAGCCGCCGCCGCCGCCGCCGCCGCCGCCATAACTGGAAGCTGGAATACCCGGATTGGCGCCACTCGCGCCGCGCCCATTGCCAGGCCCGCCGCCATCGCCACCCCGGTAGGCGACCACAGTCGCGTCGGTTCCCACGGAGCCCGTCAAATTCAACTGCCCGCCGCTGGCATTGCCGCCCGCCCCGCCGGCATTCGAGATCAATCCCGTCGCGGTCCCGCCAATCCCGCCAAAGCCGCCGCCGGCCTGCATATTGCCAAAGGTTGACATCCCGCCATTACCCCCGGTCCCCGGGCTGGCGGGCGTTACGCCGCCCGCGCCAATATTCACCGGAATCACCTGCCCCGGCGTCAACCCGGAAATAATGCCCACAGCCCGCCCGCCTGCTCCACCGCCGCCGCCCGGCATGCTGGCATGATAGCCGCCCGCCCCACCGCCGCCGGTCAACTCAGCCCGCAGCGTGGTAACGCCATTCGGCACCACAAAATTGCCCGATGAGCTGAATACCTGCATCGATGAAAACCCGGGCCGCAATGCCGGCAGCTTGTACGGTATAAACGGCGCGCCCGGCGCCACCACGATGCTCGAATTCGTAATCGCCGACTGCCCGTAATTCACCGTCACGACATACAAGCCCACCCAGCCCGTATCCACGCCCGGCGTGGTCTGCGTACCAGATGCCCCTGCCGCCCCCGGCTTCACCTGGAGTTGCACACGCTGCACACGCTGCGTATTCTGCGCCGTACCGCCATTATTCGGCCCGGAAAATGCCTGGCTCGGATTTGCGGCATTCACGTAAGGCAGCACGGCCGGATCCGCATCCGTCTCAGAAAACGCGGCTTCAATCAGGTAATTGATCGACTGCCCGGAACTCGCCGGCACGGCGAACGTAAAGTTGACTGCCGTCAGATTGATCCCGGTCTTCACAACCTGCTCCACCATATTGGCGGGCAGGGAGCCATAGGCCGTGGCGTCGAGGCCCGAAAGCTGCGTGATGCTTCCCGGCCCAACCACAACCGTCAATGACGCAGGCGTCGTGGGCGTACATGCCAGCCCATCCACCAGCGTGCCCGTTCCCAATGTCGCCGCGGTCAGCGCCGCAATGCCCACCATGGCATTGAGGTTCGGGTACAGGATATCCACATCCTGCGGAATACTCCCAGGATAGACGATGTTACGATCCATGAATGGTCCTCAGTTGGAGATGTTCGTCCAGGCGATACTCGTGGTCGGCACCACGGCCGCAATGCTGGCATAAATCTCAGCATCGCTTATATTGCCTTGGAATTCTGCAATGTCGGCATAAAAAGCCGGCGCCGTATTATATCCGCCAGGCCCCACCGCATAGCCACTCGCATTGCCCACCGGCAGGGCATCCGGCCGGTACGCCCGCACCAGAAACTGATACGGTAAATTCAGGCTGCCATACCCACCAGCCAGGCCATACCCCATATTCAAATTATACCCGCCCGTATCCGCCGGGTTGCGCGGTTCAAACACCACCGGCACCCGCCCCGTCAAATCCTGCAACGCCCGGATAACGCTTGCGCGCGTCGCCCGCGGCCGCACCAGATTCTGCTGAATACGCACGCCATACGCAACATCCACCTCGGCCACCCGGCGCATCAATTGCGGCCCAAAATAATCCTGCGCCGCAATGTCGAGAAACACGCCGCGCGCCGTAGCAATCCGGCTTTGCGCCCCTACGCCATCGAGCAAGGAAAACACCTCAACCCAGGCGCTCGCAATCCCCGTCAGCACGGCATCCAGAACCGGCGCATTATCGCCAAACCACCGCCCCGGCAGAACCATTCTCAGCCTGGATACCAGCCCCGCAACATCTATGCCCATCTCAGGAGACCGTGACGATGCCGGAGCGCACCACGCCAAATAATGGCGGCACCACATCCGCTGTCCCGCCATTCAGCAACAGGCCGGTCAGGTTAGTCACACTACCCGCCGCCTCATAGGCGAGTTGTGCCAGCTTAGTATAACTCAACACCGCCCCAATCGGCAGCGCGGCAATATAAACCTCGAACGCACCCGCCACCGCCGCAATCGCCGCCGCATGCTGCGCCCCCAACGCGGTCACCAGTGTCACCGAAATATTCGCCAGCACCACCACCGGGCCCTGCACGGCAAAGCTCGTACCCACCGGGCGTATGGCATCCACCGCCTCCTGCACCGTCTGCAGCAGCGTCACCGGCGGCGCACCCGTTCCATCGTCGACCGTCACGACAAAATGCCCCATCCGCACGGCCCCTGTCTGGTCAACATTCTCGGCGATGCTCTGGCTCAGCCCCTGCTGCACAGCCGCGATCGCCGAGCCGATGGAAACATTGGTCGCTCTGGAAAGGCTCGCCAAATAATTGCCGAACCGCGCCTTAAACGCCGCATCACTCTCCGCATCCACCCCACCCGTCAAGGCGGCGGTATTCGTTACCGTATCCACCCCAGCCACCGCCGAGGCGATCAGAGAGATCATCCCAGGCTGCACATTGCCCGCCACTCCCGCCGTGCCTGCCACGACCGTCGCATTCACACTGGCGGCGCCGGGCATCATCATATATCCCCCGGCCGCGGCACTATAGGCTGCGTTCGAATCATCAGCCACAACCAAAAAACTCTGCAAGCTCCCGGCAACCGCAACCGAAATGCCAACCGGCACCATAGCCGTGCCTGTCGCGCTGAACCGCGAAAAATTCACCTGGCCCGCCGCCGTAACCGCGGGTAATCGTATAAAACCGAAATCGGCGCCGAAACTATCACAATCCGCACCGGTGCTGGTCGCCAACCGCGTCGCGGCAAGCACCTCGACAATCAGCCACTGCAACCACAACGCCACGGAAGCATTCGCCTCCAGGATCGCCCGCAACACCGAGCCAACAGTCAGATCCACAAGATTAGATGCGGCACCCTGCACAGCCGCCGCCATCCCCTCCATCAGAGAGGAAAAATTCTGAAGCGATAATTGCATGAAATCCCCTATACGGAGAAGGAAAGTGTCGAGACCTGCCCCGTTGCTGTATCCGCATAGCTCAACGTCGCGGTCACCGTGCCATCACGCGCAGCCACCGCCGTCACCGCGGGCGGCGGCGATGCCGCCACCTGTACCTCCCGCAACAGCTGCGCCCTCGCCACCCCGGCAATCGCCGCCGGCGCATCGGGCTGCCCCACAAACTGGCCCAATCCGGCGCCATAGCTCAGCTGCCAGATATAATCACCAGGATTCGTCAGAAGCCGCCGCAAAACCCGCTGCTGTGTCAGAGCACCCATATCGGCGAGCGCCAGATCACCCGTCGGACCAACGCCCAAATCACCGCCAAACTGCAAGGCCAGGTCAACCATCAAACCGTCACCGTGGGCAATCCGGTTACACCGCCTTGCGGCATGCCGTGCGCATGCTGGTCATGGGCCTGGCGCAGCGCAGCCAAGGTTCCATGCACACCATTTGCGTCAGATATATCACCGCTCACCATCAGATTTCCCATCACATTCACCTGCGATGCCTGGAGCAGGATCGTCCCGTCATTCAGCAATTTCACGCAACTGCCGCTCTGATGTCGCAACCACAACTCCCCCACCGGCGCCGCCATCGGCTGGTCCACAGCCGACCATATCGCCCCCATCACAACGCCCTGCTCGGCATCGCCCTCCTGGGCAATCACCAATACCTGCGCCCCCGGCAATAAGGGTGCCGCCAGCCCCCATCCCGCCCCCACCCAAGGCGAGATCACCGGCAGCCAGCCTGTCAGCACGTTCTCCGGCTGCAGCAGGATCCTCGCCGCATAGACCGCCGGATCAAAACTCGAAACAAGCCCGAACCTCGCCACCCCGGCCTGGCCATCCAAACCCCCCGCATTCGCCTTGATGAAATTCCGCAGCTGCTCCATCACGCCACCACCACTGCATGCGCCATGAGATCCTGAAAAAAACCGCCTTTTCCATCCAGCCGCCGCGTCACCGCATCCACCACATAGCCCTGGTCCAATCCCGAATTCGTGCCCGCAAGCTCAATCTGCATCCCCGGCAGCAGCGTCACATCACCCGGCATCATCCCCTGCAGAACCATCCGATGCTGCCCCAACATCCGCAGATGCCCCTGCGCCAGACGCTCAGCCTGCGCCTGCACCAGGTTCGGCCGGATGATCGTCGTCGTCAGCCCCGCGCCTTGCGTGCCCGCCACGACCGACTTGGTCCGGCAGTTCCACGACTTCGCCGTCACCGCCCCCGGCATCGCAACAATCATGTCAAACGACATCGTCATGAAATTCTGCGGCGTCAGGAACACCGGCATCACAGCCGGCGGCGGCCCGAAATTCAGCGCATCCCCGGCAACAGAAACTACAAACCCCTCTGCCAGGGCCAGCGCCGTCAACAAATCCCATTCCGTCGTCACCCGGGCATTCACCCCAAGTGCCGTTCTCGCATGGTCGAGCTGATAATATTGCCCCACCAATCCCGCCGTCGATGTCACATCGGGCGTCAACCCATGCCGCCCCGCGATCGTCACGGCAATCTGGCTCGCCGTCTGATTAACAAAGCTCTCGGCAATCTCGGTATCGATCAAAAGCCCCGTCAAATCCCGTCCACAAACAATCACGAGCCGGTGCAGCCAATCTATCCGGATGGAATCAACCCGCCCCATCAACAGCGCGTTATAGCCAACCCCCGCCGGCGCTGCCTCAATCACCACGCTCTGGTTGGTCAGCGCCGAAAAATAATCCGCCCCGAAGGCAACATCCGCGCCCAGCGCGAATCCCGCGCGAAACCGCCCGGCCATAAAATATCCGCCAGCCACAACCTGCAGGCTGACAAGGCCGGGAACAGCAACGCCATCAATACTAACCCGGCCGCGCGGCTGCTCAAACGGCAATACCGCCTCCAGCCGTCGGATTAAGCGAGGGAATCACCAGGGTGTTCACGCCCAACAATAGCGGATCGGACAGCCCGTTGGCCCGGGCTATGCGAATCCACTGCGTCGCATCGTTCAAATATTGCGCGGCCAGTGCAAATAAATTGCCGCCCGCAACCACAACCAGCTGACCACTCATAACAAGGATGCCCCCAGATTAATCGCCGCCCGGTTTACATAACCCCGCATCACCGCCGCTCCCGCCAGCTGTCCGGACACCGCGCTCAATTGCGAAACAGCCCCGATACCCGCGTCAGCCATCACCGCACCGCCCAGAATCGAGGCCGCCCCCACCAAGGAGGTCCCCATGGCGCCAATCCCGCCCACCAACGCCTGCTGCACGGCAGCAAACCCTGACAAACTCGTGGCCACAACCCCCTGCAACGATATCCCCGCCTGCCCACTCAGCGCCTCGGCTGCAGTTAAATCGCCACCCACCATATTCGCCAAAGGCGCCGCCAGAGCAGCCACAGCAGCCACCGGATCACTCACCACCACGCAATCAATCGCGAATGGGATCAGTCCGGGCTTGCGATACTCGGCGGTGAATTTCTCAATCACCACAATGTAGAAAAATCCACCCCACACCAAAGGTAATTGCGCCCCCAAAGCCCGCGCGGCATCGAGTTCCTGCGCTCTGGCCACCGCATCCGCGCCGGAGAAAATCCCCGCGAATGATATCTCGCCATCATCCAGCCCCAGCGCCGAAACCACGCGCCCGCCACCAATCAGATTCTGCACCGCCACGCGCTGCTTGCCGCCGAAACAAATCTTTTCCGGCACCTCCATGTCCTGGAACGGCACCCCGCCAAGCGTCAGTACAACCTTGCCCATCACGCCTCTTCAATACGGATTATGATTATTCCCAGCACAATCTCTGCCAGTCGAAGCTTCCACCCGCGAGCGTGCCAAAGCACACGGTATACGCAATGCGCTCGGCCTCATCCAAGCCCAGCGCCACATCATACGGCACCCCACAGCCGACCAGATACAAACAATCCGTCAGCGCGGGGTGCCGGCTCAGTTTCCCGCTTCAGCCAGCACCAGCTCCACGGCCGGCCCCGCCAACGCCCCGCCAACAGCCTCCACACCATCATCACCAAGCCGCTCCAGCGCGGCCTCGATGCCCACCTCATTCACCGGAAACGGCACCGGCACGCCATCCACCATCGCCACCGCCGCCGCCATACGCGCCAGGCCCACATAAGCCCGATTTTCCGAAAGCTCGGGCCCCAGCACCTTGAACAGCCGCAACTGCTCAACCACGCCCAGCCGGCGCAACTCAATCACCCGGCCGGCTCTGTCCCTTAGCTGATCAGCCATCATACCCTCATCCGCCCGGAGGCATAAAAATCCAGCCTCTGCGTCACCGCCGCATCGCCTTTGTAAACACCGGCCGAAGTCAGCTTGAACACAACGCCATTGAACTGATAGGTCGATGTCGAACCATCCGGTTCGTTAACATATTGATACAACGTCCCCGCCCCAATCGTCTGCCCGGCGAGATAGGCCTGCTCGATCTGTGCAATGAAATCGTCAACCGCCGAGGAACCCCGATCCAGCATGAAACTGCCCGTCCACCCCTTCGGCAGCTCCGCCCCCAGCTGCACCCCATCGAGCCGGTCGACCCGCAGCGCCAACGTCATCTGATGCGACTCAAACCCCGTCACATGCGCCATATCGATCCGGCCAAACGGCCCCATGACGACAACCTGGCAATCGCTGCCAACCGTGAATGTATTATACGGCATAATCCTGCATCCTCACTAATGGCCCAAGGGAAGCGTCTGCACACTAACCTGCACAGTCTGCCCACCCTGAACATTCACGATGAACTTCTCGTTTATCGCCTGGTAACGCACCTGCACATCCGCCTGCACATAGCCCAGCGCCGTGCGGCTCTGCGGATTATTGCTGCTGTCACACACAACCGCGAAAGGCAGGCTGCCATCCGCGCTTCCCAGCATCCCCTGAGACAGCAACCCATTTAAAAATGCCAGCAATGTACCGCGAATATTCTGAAACAGCGTGGTATTCACAAGTTGCCCCACATACGCCCCCATGCCCGCCGAAAGCGTGTAGGCGATGTAATTCGTCAGCCGCGTATAATTATCCCCATTCATGGCGGCGTTCGACGATGAGTTGTGCCCGCCCCGCACACCCCAGAAATTGCCCGCAGGCTGCGGGTTGGCAATCACGTCAATCCCCGCCCCCAGCAGCACGCTTAAATCCGCGCTGGCATAAGTCGTCGCCGTGCCACCCCCCGGCTGGCCTGATTTCTGCGTGCCGATCACCCCGTAAAGCGGCTTGTTCAGCGAAGATTGTTCCGGCGACAAATTCGCCAGCCGCCCGGCGACAAATCCCTGCGGCGAAACCAGCCTGGTAATGGCATTCGCCTGATCGGCCCAGTACACCCAGTCGCCGAACATCAACTTCGCCGAATATGTATCAATGCCGGCCTGAGCTTTCACGGTCACGGCATTGGCGATGTTATCGCCCGCCGGCCCGGTCAAAATCATATACACGCCCTCAGACAAACCAAATGCCGCCTGCACATCCCATTGCGTCGCATCATCCGCATCGGCGAGCAGCGCAATCGCGCAGCCCTGTCCGCGCAGCGCATACATGCCCTGGCGCGGTACCACGTCGCTGCCCACCAGCGTGGCGGAGGCTACGCCGCTGGCACCATCAGTGCCCGGCGTGCCGGCGGCAAAGCCAAATGTCCCGGCAATCGGCGCCGAGGTCATCGCGCCCCCATTCGCCACCACGAGCTGGGAAGGCCCCCGGAGCACGCCATTGCCGCCATTCACGGCATTCACCAGGTTCTCCCAGAAAACCGCGCCTGTACCGCTGATGTTGTCAAACACCTCGGGGCTGATCCCGGGCAACGAAATCGTCAGCCGCCAGCTATTGGCCGCTGAACCGGCCGAAAGCGTTACCGCCAGGCGGTTGCCAAGACTACCCGTATAAATCGCCGTGAAGGTAGCGCCATTCAGCACCGCCAGCGAAGCCGCTGAATCCGTACCATCGCTCACTCGCACACAGCGGAAGTTCGCCGCGCCCTGCTGCACACCCGTCGCCACCTGCGTGCCCATGTCATACTTGCGCGGCATCACCGCGCCGAAGCTCGCCGCGTAATCACTCATATTGCCGATAATCACCGGCTCCCCCACCGGCCCCCAACTCGCCGTGCCCACAACCCCCAGCACATCGGTCGGCACGCCATTCAGCAGCAAAGACTGCGGCGGCACAATCTGCACATATAAATCCGGCACGATCAGCGCCGTTGTATTCAGCGCACCCTGTTGAAACACCGGCATGGCTCAGTTTCCTTTCGCTCTGACGCGAACAACAAAATTCGCCTGCGGACCAGACAGAATATTCCGCACCGCCCCTGCATCAGTGATCACATCGCCACGCTTGTGGCCATCGAACGGCTTCAACACCACCAAATGAAAAATCATGTCTTCCTCAACTCTGAAAATAGCTAAGCGCAACGCCATTCACGCGTGCCGCAACCGTGCCGAACAGCATCGCCGGCGTCATCTGTGCCAACGCCGTCGGATATTCCACAGCGTAGACCAGATCCCGGCGATACAAGCCGGCATCAGCTCCGCCATCGCTGACACTCACACCGCAAAATCGCACACGCCCATAGGAACCGTCGGCCAGGGGAATAAAACCCACTTCCGCCAGCGCCAAATCTATAATCGCCGCCGCCGCATCCCGCGTCAGCGGATCAGGGCACCACAACGACAGCCTGAAATCCTGAACCTGCCGCCGGATCTCCTGCAGCGCGCTGGCACCTGCAACAACGCGCGCTGCAAACCTGTCAGCCGCCGGCACAACCAGCGTCGCTCCCGCGTAATCCACAATCCAACCCGCCGCCCGTATTTGGGCCGCAAGGTTGCTGGCCACCGTGGCAGGGCTATCAGTCGCCTGCACCGCATAGGGGAATGCCGCATCATTCACCATCACCCCGGCCAGCTGGCCCACCGCGCAATGTCCCGCAAACGTTGCCCCACCATCGCCAACAACCACGCTGAATACCTCGACCCCCTGCGCCACCTCCCGCCACACCCGTGGGTAACGCGTCACATTTCGCACCTCGCCCCCCGCCGGCACCACCGAAACATGCACGGCACCGGCAGCCATATCAGCATCGAGCACCGGCCCAGCCGGATATCCCCGGTAAACGCGGTACACCGTCCCCGTAACGCTCGGCATGGCGCTCCCCGCAGGATACAACGCATTCGCCACCAGCGCGGTCAGCGCCGCCTCAACATCCGCCTGGTCCGCCATCAGCTCACCGCCTGCACCAAAGAGAACCGCCACACCGCATTCAGCGTTTCCACCGCAGTCACCACATATCTTCGCCCCTGCGCGTCGAGCAGAATATCGGCAACCTGCGGCGTGACCTCGGGAATCACCGGCAGAATGGCGACAAATCCCGGCACCTTCGTATCATCCGGCAATCCCGCGCGGGTCCGGTCGCCCATCCCACCGCTCAGCAAGCTCGCCGGAAAACCGCGCAACAAAACGGTTTCCGTACTGCGGGTAATGGCCCCATATCCATTCAGCCCCGCCATCATCGGTGCTGCCGGCCGGACCATATCCACCACCGCATTGGTCATCACCACCAACATCGGCTTCGGCGGCTCAATCGCCGCGATCAGCGCCACCCCCTCCGGCCCCGCCAGATAATCCCCGGCGGCAAGATAACTCCAATCCGCCCAGGCCTGCCGGAACGGCACACCAAACCCCGCCGGCGCGCCCACAGCCCCGCCCGGCAGCACAAACGCCACGCAGAGCCGCAAAAATCGCCTGCAGAGATCAATGGGGTCAACGGCCCCATCCGGCCGGTACGCATCATGCAAAAAACCCACGCGCCGCGCCGCGCAACCAGCCCCATAAGCCAGACGGTCCGCCAGCCTTACGCCATCCATCTCATACCACCAGCTGAATGCCGGCCTGGCTCAAAGCCGGACCAGGCGGCACACCCAAAAACCCACATAACCGCCGCCGCCAGTTATCGAATAAATTGGTGCGGTCCAGCATCTCATCCGCGTTATGCGTCCAGGCCGCGGCACTCTCGGTATCGAGATTATCGGAAGTCCCAGGTATCGCCGCTTCAATTGTTGCCAGAGTCGAACAATACAGCAACACCACGGCCGCCTCCGCGGGGGCCAGATTATTCAGCCGGTACTCCAGCGTGCCAAACGCCTGAAAGAACCGCCAGGAACTGAACCCAGCACTCCCCGCGCCATAGGCGGGATACCCACAAAATCTGCGAATATCCGCCTTCTGCGCATCACTGAACACGGTCGCCACGGTACCGCTCATGCCTAATACGTATCCCCATCGCCCAAGGTGAAGTAGACCGTTCCGGTACCCGAGCTCAGTATCACCGCCGCCTGGCTCACGAACGGCCCCGCATCCACCAGCATCCGCGCGCCGGCCGGCACCGGCGTGTCATTAATCGTCGCCGTCAGGCCAGAAGCCCCGCCAAGCCGGAAAAACGCCGTGGCGCCGGTTGCATTATAAACCAGCACCGCCCCGCCACCACCATTCAGCACCACGTTGGAGGCTGTGGTCGAAGCCGTCGCAGCCGCCGTTCCGGCAGGCCGGAACGGCTGAGTCGCACCAATGGACATGTTAACTCCTCAACCAATATGCTCGATCATCACGGCGCGCTTGTAATTCGCATTCGTCGCGGTCGGCACTGTGGCCGCATTGGTCGTGGTATCGGAGGGCGCGCAGAATCCGCCAATCCAGTACCAGCTCTGCGCGATAATCTGCTGCAGCCGGTCAATCGGCTCGCGCGTCACCATCGCCACGCCGTCAATCACATTCACCAGGCTATCCTTCGGCGCCACGTCATCCGCCGCCATGCCGGCAAAATCACCCTCGATCAGCGCGCCCTGGCCACAAACAATCGGCCGGCGCACATAAAGCCCGTCAATGCTGGGATGATTCTGCACATAAGCCTCGGTCGTCGTAATAAACCGCAGGCCCAGAAAATCGCTCACCATGCCCTGACGAAACACTGGATTAGCCGAGGAACTGCCTTGAAAAAGCTGTTTGAAATCAGGATCGGAAAACAACTGCCGCGCCGAAACCGGATCGAGATAGCAGTTATACAGCCCCTCGGCCAGCGGCACCGCATTACGCCGCAGCAGCGCCACGGCATCGAGCAGGTTGCTCATCGTCAGCATATCCGTCGCCTGCAGCGCCGCTGTCGTGTTCCGCTGCGCCGGCCGCACAATCGAGCTCGCCGTCGCTGCCTTAACCGGATTGCCGAGGGTGCCGTCAGCAACCGTCACATTCTCCGCAAACAGCAACTGCCCGGAAATGCCGTTCGGCGCGGTAGACGCGTTAACCGCATCCGGTGTCACGCCAACCACGGCATAAACATTCGTGCCCACGGTCACCGTCAACGGATAGGTCGAGGACACAGTCTGCTGCACCCCATTGACAAACACCGTCTGGAAGCCGCGCAAATCATCAACCTCCACAGCCGGACCGGCTGCGGATAATGTCGCAGTCACACGCGTATTCCCGCCAAAATACGGCGCAAACAGCGCATTGCGCGCCAGCTCGTCCAGGCTGCGCGCCGCCTGCTCGCCGTTAATGGCGGCATTGGCCAAAAACTGCGAGGCAATGCCCACACGGCTCGTCACCATGTTCAGGTCCTGCGTCGCCGCATAGAAGTTGAGCGCGATCGTATACTGCTCCACACCCCAATTACCCGGCGTCAGACCATTATCCAGATTGGTATTGCTCGACGCCGCCATCGGCGTGGTAACGCTGGGCTTCAATCCGGCACGTGTTTTGGTCAGCGTCTCGCCAATGCCAACCGCGAATTCCTCCCGGTCGGCGATCAGCCTGTAGCCAAGCCGGGACGACAAAGCGGTTTCAAACTCCCGCTCCAAAAACCCCTGCTGAATGATCGGCTGCAGCGCAGCCGGGAAATTCTGAATACCCATTCGCTATAGAATCCTTTTGCTCACACGTGATTCGACAACCGCCAATAGGAAACCCACTGCCGGCAAACTAAATTTTCAGCGTCTAACTAACGGCGGCGCAGCAGTACCGCGCGCGCCTGCAGCCATTCCTCATGGCTCAACTCATTGGCATGGCGGTTACGGGGCGGCTCCGGCCGTGGCGGATTCACCGCGGCGGAGGAAGATGCACCCCCACCAAACAACCACGGCTTGGCGCGCTTCAATCGGCCGAGCAGGCCCTGGGCATCTTGCACCTCGCCCGCCTCATTCAACCGCACCTCACTGGCATCGACGAGCTTGAGCCCATCGAGGTCGATCATCCCCGCCTTCACTGCTTCAGCCTTCAGCTCCGCCCGTATCAGCCGCGCCTGCGCATCGGCCTGCAACTGGCTCAACGCCGCCTCAGCCAGTTCCGCCCGCGCCTGCCAATTCTCCGCCTCGTTCAGCTCATCACTCATGGTGCATCCTGGTTAATCGCGTTCAACTCCGCCTCAACGTCAGAAATTCCATGCGAGGCAGCAACAACCTTCAACCCGGTCTCCCGGGAGAGCTGCCCCGCATTTACCAACGTCGCAACCGCCTGAGCCTCCTTCAGCCTGTCATCCGCCGAAAGCGGATACCAGCGCGGCCACCGCAACCGCACCCGCTGCGTCACATCCAACGGCGCCACGCTCTCGCCATTCACCAGCAGCGGAAACCGTTGCGATGCGCAGATAATCATCCTCACCAGCGCAAGAATCCCGCCCTCGCCATATGAAATCCGCAAATTATCCGCGAGCCAGATCAAGCCCTGGTTCATCAATTCCAGTGCCCGGCCCGATTGTGCCGCCGTCAGCCGGTCAGCACTCGCCCGGTTACCATGCACGCTCTCCAGCGCAAACTCTCGCAGCGTCCTCACATAGGAGATCACCGCCTCCGCCGCCGTCCCGCCAATCTCCAGCAGCTTCGCATCACCCTTTTCGGAAACAACGAGTGCATTCCCAGCTCCCTTCACAATTTCCGTATCGCTGGTCGCCGGCTCCTTGATCAGCAATGTAGGATCGGAGCTGTACTTCAATCCGCGCCCGGCCTGGCTCAACTGGTAATCTATCTCTATATTCGTATCGATTGCGGCGCGAAAACTGCACGCCCCATCAATGCCCTCACCACCAGGCAGATTCTTAATCCACACCACCGGCACAAAGTCCAGCCCATGCGCCACGCTGCGGCTCTCATCCTCAACCGGCCGTGCCGCCGGGTCATTCACAGCCCAGGGCAGATACCAGGTCTCATTCTCCACATCCCACACACGCTGAAACCAGTACAACGTCGCCGACTCGACATCCGCATAACCCTGCGCCAGTAAATCTGCGCCGCTCACCTTATATTTTTCCGTAACGCTGACCAGCGTATCCGGTGCCGCCGCATGCCATACCGGCGTCAGATACAGCGTCTCCAGAACACTGAAAAACACCCGCCCCCGCAACACCCGGAATAAAATCGCCACGGAGCCAACCGCCCCGCGCAACGCCGCATCTATCATCACCTCGTTCAACCGCGTCTCGGCAATAATGTCCTGCAGCACCCGCACCAGCGCCGCATCCGCCGCATCCAGCGCCGGAAAATGCCCTGCGCTGAACAGCAATGCCACGGAATCCTCCACCACAATCCGGCAAAGCCCATACCGCACGGAAGGCCGGCGCAGCCGGAGCGGAATATACTCCCCGGCACCGTTACGCTCCTCATGAAACTGATAGGGCAGATTATCATACAGCGTGCCGTCGAGCACGCGCCGCAAAACATCGAGCCTCGCCGTCCGCGTGGGAAAGCTGGTATCCGTCGGTATGGCGCCGCATATCGTTTCAAACATGTCTATCTTTCGCCCATCATCGGCTTATAAAGGCGGTGTTCAGCCGCCTTGCGGGCTGCGCCGCACCCGCCGCCAGCGTATTCACCGCCCGCGAGAGCGCATCCACCTGGTCATCCTTGCCGCCTTGCGGAAATGCCTTCAGCTCCGCCATAAACGCATCGTTCCACGGTGCCGCCACCATCAACATATTGCCCCCATCCATTTGCGTGGCCGCCGGCATTGCCCGCACCACCTTGGCATCGCGCTCGGGCGAGGAAACAATCCTGAACCCCGCCAGCCCCCGGCTCAGCATCGCAATCTGTGCCGCCCCGGCCTGGCCCGGGTCCTGCGGCAACGCCACGATTACCCCGGCCCCATCCAACCGCGCCGTCTCCTGAATCCGCGCCTCTACCTGCGCCGGCGAACCCTGGAACCGCACGATATCCAGCACCACCAGCAGGTTGTCCGCCATCACACCCAGCTTCAGCCCCACCGTATAATCCGGACTCCGCCCCGCCGATGGCAGGCTCGCCGCCAGATCCCAGCCCCGCACGCATTGGCGCACCACCGGCGCCTCAGCCAGCAGCCTTATCCGCTCGGTGCGGAACAGCGCATCCTCGGGCGGCCGCGGAGCCTGCTGGTACATAGCGGCGAATGTCCGCTCACCCACTTCCAGCCGCCGCCGCGCCACCGCGGCCGCATCCTGCCATTCCGGCCACAGCACCTCGCCCGGCGCCCGCCCCAGCGCGTCACCCGCCCCGGCAATCGCCGGCAGGCGCAAGCACGCCCACCCGCCCTCCGATGCCTGCAACCGCCCGGCCAGATCATCCTCATGCCAGCGCGTCATAATCAGCACGATCCGCCCACCCGGCTTCAACCGCGCTGAAAGCTCCCCGCGATACCAGTCATACAGCCCATCCCGGGAAAGCTGGCTTTCCGCCTCCGCCCAGGACTTCACCGGATCATCGATCAAAATCAGATCCGCCCGCCGCCCGGTAATCGGCCCGCGCACCCCAGAGGCGAAATACTCACCCCCCTGCGTTAGCATGAACCGCGAGGCGGCTTTACTCACCTTGGTAATCTCAACTCCCAGCCAGCCGCCATGCGCCTCGATCGCCCGGCGCACACCCAACCCGAAATGCCCGGCCAGCGAGGCCGTATGCGCCACCGCAATCACCTGCGCCTGGCTCTGCCGCGCCATGTACCAGGCGGGAAACAGCACCGATCCATAGGTTGACTTCGCCGAGCCCGGCGGCATCTGCACCATCAGCCGGTCGCACCTCCCATCCGCCACATCCTGCAACCGGCCGATCAACATCTCATGATGCGCCGCCGGCCTCTGGCCTTTCGCCGCCATCGCCTGGCGGCAAAATTCCAGAAACCCCGCCGCCTCAGCCATCAATCTTACGCTGCCTTGTATCCGCCGGGGGTAGAACCAGTATGTCACGATCTATAGTGCAAAGCGGGGTATGTGGGCAACAACAAAAATGACGTTTTGTTAGAATAAATATCATAGCGCGGCCTCCAGCACCGCACACAGCATCTCCACCGCCTGGCCGTGCCAGCGCTGCACCGATTTATGATCAGCCCCCAGCATGGTGCCGATGCGCCGCCACGGAAACAAATGCCGCAACGTCACCGGATGAACCAGTGCCCGCGCCCCGAGAATCCGCCGCAACACGAATTTCGTCTCCGGAATCAGCGTCAGCCAGCCAAACACCTCGTCCATCTGGCTTATCGCGGCGGCACTCGGCACTGGCGGCCGCACCGCGCTGCTCTGCCAGCCATAGGCATCGAGCGCGCTATGCACCACATCAAAGCGCATCGTCCTTATTTGCGTCGTATATCCGCGCCCGGGCAACGCCAGCAGCGTCGCGCCCGCAGCCTCGAACAACGCCACAATATCCTCTGCCCCGAGCCCCGGCCTTCGCTTCACGCTCACACTCTCACAATGCACACCTGAGCCCAGCTCCTGCCGCACGGCCATCCTTATCTGTCCAC